>Ga0334889_1001680_pt1 | contig 27932 bp, 24 predicted proteins | sample GraSluR1_MG_2_FD_207222 | JGI IMG/M metagenome (GOLD analysis project Ga0334889, IMG submission 207222) | Sludge microbial communities from methane-producing bioreactor in Wageningen University, Netherlands - Granular Sludge_8_08-R1 | ecosystem: Engineered > Bioreactor > Anaerobic > Unclassified...
CGACCCCGATCATCGCTTTTCCCAGGAGGAGGGAGAGGGGGCTGACGGGGGCCATGAGACATTCGTCGAAGCTCTTGAAGAAGAGCCTGTCCACGTTCAGCCTCGTCCCAGCGCCGTTGAAGCTGCTGTTCATCGCAGTTAGGGCGATGATGCCTGGCACCACGAACTCGAAGTAGCTCGCCCCTTCGACGGAGATTCCGCGGCCGAGCCCCCACCCGAAGGCCACCAGGTATAGGAGGGGGCTGATCAGGGTGGTGACGAGATACCTAGCCATCCGGCGTTTGAGGACCATCAGATCCGCCCAGAGGATCGAGTATGCGTCAACGACCATCATTCTGAGACCCTCCGGCCGGTGAGCTCCACAAATACGTCCTCCAGGTTCGACTCTCTCATGACGATCCTCTCTGTGCTGGACGGGAGCGACTGGACGTACTCTGTCGCAGAGCCTCTGTCTTGGAAGTAGCGGTACTCGGTATCGTCGCCGCTTCTCCTTCGCTCCACGACGGCCAGGCCCAGATGCTTTCGCAGCTCCAGGGGGCTGCCCAGGGATATCATACGGCCTTGATGAATTATTCCCACCCGATCGCAGAGAGCCTCCGCCTCCTCAATGTAGTGGGTGGTCAGAAATACCGTGGTCCCGTCCGAGTTCATCCTCCGGATGAGGTCCCAAATTCTTCGGCGGGTCTGGGCGTCCAGCCCCACAGTGGGCTCGTCGAGGATGAGGAGCCTTGGTCGGTGAATAAGGGCCCGGGCGATCATCACCCTCCGCTTCATCCCTCCCGAGATCCTATCGATCAGATGATCTGAATACGCCGCCAGGTCCACGTAATCGAGGAGCTCGTCGATTCGGTCCCGCCGTTCGGCCTTGCCGAGGTGGTGGAGCCGCGCATGAAGGTCCAGGTTCTCTCGGACGGAAAGCTCCCTGTTGAGGCTGAGGTGCTGCTGGACTATCCCGAACTCTCCCTTCACCTTCGCTGCCTCCTCCACCCCGTCGAAGCCGTTGATCCAGACGCGGCCGGATGTCGGCCTGGTGAGGGTGGTGAGGATGCGGATGGTCGTCGTCTTGCCAGCTCCGTTCGGGCCGAGAAAGCCGAAGGTCTCTTGGTGGTTCACCTCCAGGTCGAGATCGTCGACCACTTTCTTGCCGCCGTACTCCTTCGAGAGATGCTCAGTTTTGATCATTATTTGCATAATATCTCCTGGGTTTGAAATTTTACGGGCCCTGGTGGAGCCGTGCATATCGATGAGAGGATGGAATCTCTGCGGCTCCGCCCAGGAACCAATAACAGACGGATCAGCCATGTGGCTTCATATCATCATGTTACTGACGAGCGCTTTCCGGCTCTCATATCTCAGGATAGGCCCAAGTCCCCTCCATCTCCATCCCGTAGAACTTCTCGAGCATCTCTTTTTCCACCGCCGCTGGATCGACGTCCTCGAATAGGTCGGGATGGAACCATTTGCCCATATAAAGAAGGTATCCGACCAATCGAGGTCCTCTCCTCAGGAAAGGATGATAGACGTAGACCTCTCCGTTCTGAACGGCGCTCGTCTCCTTCAGGCCGGGGCGCGAGAGGATCTCGTCCCTCTTGGCTTTGAGCATCTCCTCGGTGGCGGGGTCTGTGCCGGATACTCTGGTGACGATTATCTCCGGATCGTTCTCCAGCACCCACTCTGCGCTGACGATAGGCCTCTCCACCGACTCGTCGTGGGCGATGTTTATTCCGCCAGCGAGGTTGATGTGCTCGTCCTTGGGCGTGCCGGCGGCGTTGGACTTGTACTCCCGGCACTCGTGATAGACCAGGGGCTTTTCATCCTCATCTAGGTCCCTGGTCCTCTCCTGGATCAGGTCCACGTAACCCTGTATGAACCCGGTGAGCTCTTCGGCCTTCTCCTGGTCGTCCATCATCTCTCCGATCACCCGGATGTTGTAGATGATCGAATCAAGCTCGCAGTTCATCCCCACGATCACCACGGGGACGCCGGCGTCTTCGATCTGCTCGATCGTCTCCGGGAGCATGCTGGTATCGGATATCACTACATCCGGGTCCAGATCCAGCGCCAGCTCTACGTTGGTGGTCTTGCTGTAGCTCCCGACGACGGGCTTCTCCTCGAGAACTGGCGGGAAGGTGGAGTACTCATCCCGGCCGACGATATTGTCCATGCCGCCGAAGATAGAGATCAGCTCCGATGCCGAGGCGGTAGTGGAGACTATCCGCTCCGGCGGGCATGGGACTTCTACCGATCTGTTCATGCCATCGACGATGGTGATCGTCTCTGCCTCAGCGCCCTCGACGATTCCCAGACAGCTCAAAAGCATGAGGGATATGAGGACGAATCCCGAAAATTTCACATTCATTGTTTTGTCTCCATAAGTTGATCGTCATATCTCTGGGTAGGTCCAGATCCCCTCCAGGCTGATCCCGTAGAACCTCCGGAGCATCTCTCTCTCCACTGCCGCCGGATCGATGTCCTCGAAGAGTGAGGGGTGGAACCATCGAGCAAGATAGAGAAGGTATCCAATCAATCGAGGCCCCCGCCTCAGGGAGAGATGGGATACATAGACCTTTTCGCTCCGCACGGCATCGGTCCTTTTCAGCTCCGGCCGCGATAGGATCTCATCCCTCTTTCCCTTCAGCGGATCCTCGGCAGGGAGAACTGAGCTCGAAACCTGGGATATTATTACATTCGGGTTCTTCCCAGCCACCCAATCTCCGCTCACGACCTGCTCCTCCAAAAGCTCATCCTCCGCGATATTCAGGCCGCCCGCAAGGTCGATGCACAGATCCGCCGCGGTGCCAGATCCGGTGGTCTTGTACTTTCCGAAGGCACACTCGTGGTATACCCGGGGCTTATCCTCGACGTCCAGGTCTCTTGTCCGGCTCAAAACCAGATCTCTATATCTTTGAATAAAACCGACGAGCTCTCCTGCCTTCTCGTTGGCGTTCATCATCTCGCCCAAAGAACGAACGTTTTTTATGAGCGAATCCGTCTCGCAGCTCGTCCCGACGAGGAGCATGGGTATGCCCGCCGCATCCATTACCTCAACGGTCTCCGGAGGAAGCCGCCTTCCGGCCACCACCACATCGGGATCGAGATCCAGCACCTCCTCGATCCTGATCGTCCCGCGAATACCGCTCCCCAAAGGCGGCTTCTCATTGAGGCCAGGAGGAAAACTTGAGTGATCATCTCGTCCCACTATCTTATCCATGCCGCCCAATATGCAGATCAGCTCTGATGCTGATGGCGTCAAAGAGACTATCCTGCCTGGTGAACGGGATACCTCTCTGCTGGTGGCCAAATTACCTTTATTCATCATCGTTCCTCTTCTGATTTCGACTCAAACGCAAGAGTCATCGGGCTCATTAGGGCTCTTTTTCCTCTCATCGATCCGGGGCGCTATCCATCCTCCAGCATCCCCTCTATCTCCAGGTATATCCCCCTCAGCTCCTCTCTCATCTCCTCGGTGGCGTCCCACATCTCCCGGTCTATCGCCTCAAGCAGCCTCTCAGCGATGTTCATGAGGGCGTGAGGGTTCACATCCTTCAGCCACTCCTGCATCTTCTCATCCAGAGCGTACTTACTCGCGAGCGCCTCGTACATCCAGTCCTCCAGGACCTCGGCGGTGGCGTCCCAGCCGAAGGCTATGTCCACCTGCCGGGAGAGGTCGCCTGCCCCCTTGTAGCCGTGCCGCTGCATGCTCTCGATCCACTTGGGGTTGAGGATGCGGGCGCGAAATATGTGCTTCGTCTCCTCGAAGGTGCTTCTGACTTTGACCCGATCCGGATCGGAGCTGTCGCCGCTGTAGGAGCGGGGAAGCTCTCCCTTGAGGGCCTTGACGGCCGCTATCATGCCGCCATGATAAGAGTAGAAGTCGTCGCCGTCGAGCATGTCGTACTCGCGGGTGTCCTCGTTCTTGACGGTCAGGTCGAGGCGGCTCAACCTTCTCCGAAAATCGTCCGGAACGGTGATCCCGTAGTTTCGTCGGCCGTAGGCGTAGCCGCCCCATTTGACGTAGATCTCGGCGAGGTCGTGCTCGTCTTTCCAGTTCTTGGAGTCGATGGCGTCGGAGACGCCTGCGCCGTAAGCTCCGGGGCGACAGCCGAATATCCGATAGCAGGCCTCCTCCTTCGCCTGGAGAGGATCGATCCCCTCAGCGATCTTCTCTTTTACGTCCTCGGCGACGTGCATGGCGAGATAGTTCTCCTCATGGGGCTCGCCCGAGCCTGCCACCATCTCCACCGCCTCGTCGATGAGGGCGACTATGTTGGAGAAGGCGTCGCGGAAGAGGCCGCTTATCCGCAGCGTCACATCGATTCTGGGGCGGCCCAGCTCCTCCAGAGGTATCAGCTCGATCCCCCCCACCCTCCCGCTCTGGGCCTCCCACACTGGCCTTACGCCCATCAGATAGAGGACCTCGGCGACGTCGTCCCCCTTCGTCCTCATGGTGCCGGTCCCCCAGATTACCATGCCGACGCTCTCTGGATACCTGCCCTCGTCTTTCAGGTAACGTTCGAGGAGGGCATCGCCCTGGGATACGCCCACCTTCCATGCAGCGGGAGATGGTATCGCCTGAGGGTCGACGGAGTAGAAGTTCCTCCCGGTGGGGAGGATATCGGCCATCCCTCGGGTGGGCGCCCCCGAGGGGCCTGGCGAAACGAAGCCGCCCCGAGAAGCGGCGAGGACGGCAGTCAGCTCATCGGTGGTCGCTCTTATCCTCGGGACGAGGGATCTTCCGATATAATCGAGGACCAGCTCCATCTTCTCGCTTCTTTTCCCCAGCACCTCGTCCTCTAAGGCCTCTATCACGTCGGGGCTGAAGTTTTCCTGGTGAAAACGCTCTACAAGCTTGAGGGAGAGGCAATGAACCTCTTCGATGATGTGGCCGCCTTTCTGTCCCCTGGTTCTCAGAAGCTCGTCATAATCGTGGCCCAAGAGCTCTGCCAGCGCCTCTCTCATCGAGGGGACGCTGCCGTTGGATAGCCTGGTGAGGGCTACGAGAAACTCGTCGAGCCTCGAGCCCTCGGGCGGCTCTCCAAAGATGTGAAGCCCGTCCCTTATCTGGGTGTCAGCCATCTCGTGGATGTAATCGTGGAGCCGGTCGAGGAAGCTGTCGAAATCCGAGAAGGTGGCCACTTCGTTCACCAAGAGGTCGTGGTCGAGCTTCGCTTCAGAGACCTTCCCCCAGATCCTTCTCTGCACGTCCTGCGTCTTTCCCGGGTCCTCCGAGACGACGTGCTGGTAGTCCTGCAACAGCACCTCCAGCTCCGCCATCTCCTCATAGGAGTCGGCGTTGTGCATCACTGGAACCAGATGGTCGATGATGCAGCAGTAGCTCCTCCTCTTCGCCTGGGTCCCCTCTCCAGGGTTGTTGATGATGTAAGGATAGATGTTGGGCAGATCGTCAATGGCGATATCCGGAAAGCAAGATGAGCTGAGGCCAGCTCCCTTTCCGGGAAGCCACTCCAGGGATCCGTGTTTGCCGATATGCATCACCAGATCTGCGCCGAAGACATCCCGGATCCACCGGTAGTAGGCGTAGTAATGGTGAGGGATGGGATGATCGGGGCTGTGGTAGATCGCCGCAGGGTCCTCCAAAAATCCCCGCGGAGGCTGAAGGCCGATGAAGACGTTGCCGTTTATTATTCCTGGGATGATCAACCTGTCCTCGTGAACGAAAAGATCTCCTGGAGGCGGACCCCAGGCCTCCGTCATCTTATTCTGTACTCCGGCCGGAAGCTCACAGAACCACTTCCGGTACAGATCTCCAGAGACAGTATCTACGGCCCTCGTGGCCATCTCGGCGGGGCCAGACCACTGCCTGTTATTGGTGACGCCGTCTCTCACCTCCTCGATGAGCGTCCGACCATCTTCGGGCAGCCGATCGAGCCGGTACCCCCCCGCCTCCATATCCCGCAGGATGTTCCAGACCGATGCGGGCGAATCCAGCCCGAAGGCGGAGCCGATCCGATCGTCTCTTGGTGGGTAGTTGTGAAAGATGATGGCAACCCTCTTATCCTCGCTGGGAATATGTCTGAGCCTCGCCCAGTTCAGGCTCAGCCGGACGATCTTACCGACCCTCTCCTCGATCGGCATGTAAATGGTCGCTTTGGCCCCTGTCAGTGGATCCCTCTCTGTGCGCTCTCTCGCTGCCACAGGCACAGTGATCAGAAGTCCATCGAACTCGGGAAGGGCTATGCTCGTGGTGACGTCCATGGGGCTCAGCCCCTGGATCGACTCCACCCACTCCTTCTCGGTTTTGTGGGTCATGATCCCCTTGATGACCGGCACGCCGAGCTTCGTCAGGAAGACCTCTTTTTCGCCAGCCAAGGCCTCTTGGGTCCCGTTTTCTCCTGCCAGGGCCTCCTTATCTCCTCCCGAAGCCCACATGGAGAATGAGAACATCAGCAAGCTTATCAGAACGTCCACGATCGGCCGGCCGTCCCTCATGAAGTAGTTCTCCATCACCCATTCGGCACCATGGGTTCCCAGCTCGACGTCCTTCAGGCTGTACATGAAGACGGGGATGACGTTTGCCCCCTGCCCCTCGATCTCGGCTATCAGCCTGTCTACAAAGGCGGTGTTCCCCGACTGCCAGAGGCCGTTATAAAACCAGATGCCCACGGTGGGACGGCCTCCCGCGTGCCTCTGCTCTAGATATTCATCAAGGGTGGGGACGTGATCAAAATCCGGATGGTATATGCCGTCCCAGATCGGCCTCTCCGGTTCTGGCACAGCGCAATCAAAGCCTCCAAACCGGTGGGCCAGGTAAAGTAAGAGCCCTTTGAAGTTCTCCTTTCCACCGTAGTTGAGGTACCTGGTTATGCTCCAATAATCTTCTTTATCGACGGTGGATCGCTTGAAGAGCTCGGTGTCCTGTTCGGATGCTGTTGCCTGGGCATGGATGGGAACCCCCGCCGCCTCAAGTTCTGAGACGAGATCATCGAAGCAGGCGAGGCTCTTCTTGCCTCCGTGAAGATGAAGTATGACGAGATGAGATTTTGAGGCGATTTGGACGAACTCATCGATCTGGCCAGCCGTCATCAGATCTTCGCCAGATCTGACTTGCAGCTCAGCAACGTCGCCAACCTCATCGATGATCTCCCTGAAGGCTGATATCAGCGGAAATAGATCGGTCGGATGAGTGCTGGCATATGCTATCTTCACTTTTTCCATACCAATTAAACCCCATGACGTTATAATTTAGGAGATATTCAAAACTCGGTATATCTTATCGATCTCGACGGGGATGTGATGGATAAGGTCATACGGGCTCGATCGGCATGATGTAGGGCATGCCCTTGCTGTCTTTTATCACCTCGGCCCTGACGCCGTAGACCCGTTCGATGTTCTCGGAGATGAGGATCGACTTGGGATCCCCCACCTTGAAGACCTTCTTATCCTTGAGCATCACTATGCTGTCTGAGAACCTAGATGCCAGGTTCAGATCGTGCATGGCCATGACGGCGGAGATCTTCCTCTCCCAGACGAGCTTCTTTACGATGTTCATCACCTCGAGCTGGTGCTTTATGTCGAGGTTGCTGGTGGGCTCGTCCAGGAGAAGCACCTCCGGTTCCTGGGCCAGCGCCCTCGCCATGGCGATCTTCTGTTTCTCTCCGCCGGAGAGCTCGTCGAAGTACCTCGATGCGAACTCCTCGATCCCCATGAACTTGAGAGTTCGCGAGACGATTTTTACGTCGTTTCCGGTGACCCGCCAACCTATGTGGGGCCTTCTTCCCATGAGCACTATATCAAAAACCGTGTAGGGAAAGACCTCCGTCGTGCTCTGAGGGACGTATCCCACCATCTTGGAGAAGTCCTTGGAGCTCAGCTGAGCTGCCTCGTTTCCATCGATATAGACCGTGCCCCGTTGAGGTTTCAGTATCCTGTCTATGCACTTGATCAGGGTGCTCTTCCCAGCCCCGTTTGGTCCCACGAGGCTTACGATATCTCCCTTCTCGATCTCCAGGGAGATGCCGTCGAGGATGGTCTTGCCATTATAGCCGAAGTTCAGATCGCTTACTTCCAGCTTCACTGCCACCACCGCCTCTTTCTCCTCACCAGAAGGTAAAGGAAGAAGGGAACTCCTATGAAGGATGTGAGGATGCCCACCGGTATCTCGGTGGGCGAGATCATGGTCCTGCAGGCCGTATCTGAGGCGAGGAGGAGGAGCGCCCCGATCAGCCCCGAGCAGGGGATGAGGTACCGATGGTCGCTTCCTATCAACAGTCTGCAGACGTGAGGAGAGACCAGTCCGATAAATCCTATGACGCCGGTGAAGGCGATGACGCTGGCGGTGAGGATGGTGGCAAGGGTCAGGCAGGTCAGCCTGACCCGGTTGACGTTGATCCCCAGGCTCGATGCCACCTCCTCCCCCGCGCTCATGGCGTTCAGGTCCCAGGAGTAGCGCATCAGGATCGTGGTCAGTATCAGCACAGTCGGGATGAGGATGATCACGTTCTCCCATCGGGAGGTGTAGAGGCCACCCATCAGCCAGAATACGACCTCCCTCAGCTCTTCGTGGCCCGATACGTACTTGAGAAGAGATATCACGGCCGAGAATAGGTAGCCCATAGCCACACCTGCGAGGATCAGCGTCTCAATAGAGGTCCCTTTCATCCGGGATATCCCGTAGACGATGGCCATGGTGAGGAGGCTGAAGAGGAAGGCGTTGATGGCGATGATATACCGGCCCGGCCCCAAGACGCCTACGCCCAGAACGATGGCTATGGCGGCTCCGCAGGCCGCCCCCGAAGAGAGGCCCAGGGTGTAGGGTGAGACGAGCGGGTTCCTGAGAACGCCCTGCATCGCTGCGCCGGCAACGCCGAGGCTGATCCCCGTGATGACCGCCATTAGTATCCTCGGAAGCCTCAGCTGGAGGACGACCACCTGGGCAAAGGTGCTGACCTCTTCAGTGGGCATGAACTGGGCCAAGACGACGCGGAAGGACTCGCCCATCCCCAGAGACGCTGCGCCCATGGATATCGCGAAGACTGCTAGGAGAGCGACCGCAACAAAAAGAACGAGGGTGAAAAGGGTCTTCTTCCAGGAAGCCCTGGCGTAGACCTCCTCGGCATCGAAGACTTCATCTTCGCTCATGGATAGACATACACCCCCTCCAGTTTCTGGCCGAAGAGCTCCTGGATCAGCTCTTCATGAACCTCCTCAGGATCGATATCCTCGAAGAAGTCGGGGTGGAACCATTTGGCGAGGTAAAGCTCTCCTATTATTGAGCGAACGCCGGTTGTCACGGGACTGCTGAGGATATATGCCCGATCATCCTCGACCGCCTTGACGCTGCTCAATCCAGGTCGGGAGAGGATCTCATCCCTCGCCTCCTCCATCATCTCCACTGTTAAATCTTCTGTAGAGGAAACGAGACGGAGGATTATGTCAGGATCTCTCTCGGCGAGCCACTCGGGGCTCCCAGTGGGATATTTAGCGGGCTCATCGCCTACGACGTTAATCCCGCCAGAAGCACCGCTGTGATACGGCTGGGACCATTCAAAGAAGACTAAGGGTTTGTCCTCTTCCTCAAGATCGGCGCAACGTTCCTCGACGATGTCATGGTACTGTTCGATGAAGCCGATGATCTCTCCCGCCCGGTCTTCTTCATCCAACACGATCCCGAGATGGCTCACAACAGTGGCTACCGTCGCGGGGTCCCACGACGTCTCCACTATCACCGGTATTCCCGCATCCTCGATCCTCTGGCGGTAGTCATCGGAGAGCATACTGTCAGCGATCACCAGATCGGGCTCGAGCTCGAGGATGAGCTCCACATTTGGCGTATAGGAGCTCCCGGCCACCACCGGAACATCCTCAAGAGACTTAGGAACGATGGAGTAAGAGTCGCGCCCGACGATCCTCTCGCCAGCGTCCAAAGCGCATATGATTTCAGATGTACGCGAGGTGATGGAGACGATCCGCATCACAGGGCGTGATACATCGACGGACTCTCCTGTACCATCGACGATGGTGACAGTATCTGACGGCAGAGTCGTCTCTTCGGCATACCCAGTGGGTGATAGAAATATGAAACAGAGAGAGACGATTGCCCCAGTTATTCTTACATTTTTATCCATACACATCAGCCAACATCAAATATACTTGTTATAACTACAGCTATGTTGATCCATACTATCATCTCTTATTTAATGGCTGCGGTTCTGAGAACGACGAAAGCTGCAAGGATTTCATTCTACCCGCAGAATCGAATAGACCACATAATCTGACGAAAATCGAGGCATGACCGCTAACAACAGTAAAGGCGCCAGAAAAAGTTAGGGAAAAAAATGCCCTATTTCTATTTATCACTCATCAAGTGGTGGATAGACAAATTTTCCATGCTTTTCCAGATCATAATCCAATCCCTGGAACCTGGTCAGATATTCCTGGTGGATTGCCTTAGGATCTAAGTCCTCAAAGAGATCCGGATAGAACCATTTTGCTAAGTATCCAATGCCAATAAAATGCTGCGCTCCACCGATTAGATCATTGCTGATCACATAAACTCGTCCCTGCCTCACCGCAGCGACATCGGCTAGTTCTGGTCGGCTCATAACCTCGTCCCTTAGATTCGCCAGTTCGATTATATCATCAGATTCATAGCCACATGCACCACGAGCCACTATGACGATAATATCGGGATCGCGAGTTATCACTTCTTCGGGGTCCACCGTGGGGTAGTCTGAAAGGTCACCGAATATATTGTTCCCACCGGCCAGCACGACTTTTTCATGATATCCTGCGCCTTCACCACAAGTCATGTAAGGAGTCGTCTCGGGATTAGCCTCAACGTATACCGAGGGTTTATCTTCTTCCGAGAGGGCGCCCACGCGCTCATTGACCGTATCCATCACACCATTGTAGAAATCGAGGAACTCGTCAGCTTCATCGCGTTTTCCAAGGATGTAACCCATCTTCTGAATTTCGTCTACGTGGTTAGATGGTTTATAGCCATCAATCCTCAGAACGGTGATCGTCGGGTCTAATTCGTTTAGCGTACTTTGAATCTGGTCGTAAGTGGAGGAACTGCCCACACTTGCATATATCCAGATAGTATCAGGATGCAAATTCAATATCGCCTCGTAATCCGGCGATGAGACCGTTCCAAGACCTTGATACTTGCTGAACTCCGGAAAATACGTGCCATCCTCTTTTATATACGTAGCAACGCCCACAATATTCTCTGACTCTAAATTGAGCGAACGCATTGGTTCAAGGATGGGACCTAAAAGGACCACCAATCTCTCAAGCGGCTTCTTAATCGTCACGATTTGATCCGCTGAATCGATGAGTGTAAGCTTTGTCTCTTCTCCGCTTATGATCATCTCGATCTGGGCGATGTCATCCTCATTGATCTCGCCGTCATAGTTGGCGTCTGCAAACTCTGTTGGCTTCGTTCGTTCCCGCGATTATCCCCTCTACGTATGCTATGTCAGCCTCATCTATCACATCGTCCATGTTGGCGTTGCCGTAGATGCCCAGCGTGTAATCTGATGCGCCCGCAGGCATGACCAGCAGCAGCACGCATAACATCATTACCGCTTCACAAATCATTCTCTTCATTTTTGCCACCTACTAACATGGGGTCGGCCACAACTCTGGTACTATTTTTTATAGAGTTAGATCTGCCATCTCAGATCAAATTAACTTGTTATAAACCAATATCAGTTGTTTAGTATTGTCGTAGTACATAACTCTGTTGGTCAGAAAGTCGTTACATATTGAAATGAGACGTTTTACAAAAGTCGACCACACTGATTTAGCGCTGGTTCTGGGCTATGAGACGATGACGATAAGCATACGACATAATTAATTCACCAATTGTATTTAGGAATAGTTAATCACTTTGACAATCGAGCTACTCCGATGCCCACAGAATTAACCACACATATCAATGGGCAAAATCAGATCATTTCGAAGCAGGAAGTAAGTGAATCCTCCGAGGTCTGAGCGACGACGTCACTGTGCCTGCCCCGCCAGAGTTTTCTCTCGAAATAGCTCCTCTACCTCCCGGTTAATCTCGTTGAGCTCCTCGTCTGATAGCGGCTCTGGAACCACTTTATTCTCGTTTCTGACGATGGATCTGCCAAGATTTCTGAAGAATTCTGCGGTATCTGAGTCGGGTGCATACTCAATTACGGTCTTGTGGCGGATTTCAGACATCGGTATGAGATCGCTCATGGGGACCCTGCCCACGACCTGAGCCCCCAACCTCTCCGCAAAACCGTCTACGATCGAGGGCTCATCTACGGAGCTCCTCCCGTTGTAGATTATGCCGCCTAAAAATACCTCGCCCCTCACAGCAAACCGCTTTATTCCCTTACAAATGTTGTTTGCGGCGTAGATCGACATGGAATCACAGGTGGTGACGATGTAGACGTCGTCAACTAAGCCGTTTTTCAGAGGCATCGCAAACCCGCCGCAGACCACATCTCCCAAGACGTCGTATATCAACACGTCCAGGTTTAGGTCGTCAAAGGCGCCGAGACGGTCCAACATTTCGGCAGCGGTGATGACGCCACGGCCAGCACAACCGACGCCTGGCTCAGGTCCGCCGGACTCCGCACAGTAAACGCTGTTGAATCCGACGAAGACTATATCTTCGAGCTTCATATTGCCGGGACCCTTCTCGCGAAAGGCATCTAAAATCGTCGGAATTCTGCTGCCGATTAGGTTGCGGGTCGAATCCGCCTTCGGATCGCATCCCACGACCATCACGCGACTCCCGTTCTCCGCCAAAGCGGCAGCCATGTTTGAAACCATTGTAGACTTTCCAATCCCACCTTTGCCGTATACACAGAACCGTCTCATCGTGAAATCACTCCTCAAGAATTCATACGATATTTTTGAGCTTGTGGTCAAACCCCATCACGGCGTTGATGATGCTCTCCGTCAGAAATGCTGCCCCTCTAAATCCCGCATAAGGCGCATAGTCGCAGATGCAGATTTGATCGAATATCGGGTAGACGAACCTCATGATGGGTATGCCCAACTCCTTTGCCAGACCGCGCTCAAAGCTGCTCCCGAAGAGCATCATGGTACAGGACTTCCTCACATCTTCTTCAAATGAATGATAATCTCGATCAAAATACGATTGAACTTCGATCTCAAATCCCAACTCCCCTTCCAGGAAATTGGCCATAGGGGTACAATGAAAATCGCCTATAATCGATACGGTAGTGCCATAGATCTCATGCAGATGGAGAAACGCTCTCTTGAAAGGCTCCAGATCGAGGCTATTTTCCGCATCATGTTTTATATCCAATTTCTCACATAACGCATCAACGAACTTAATCGACCCCTCAAGGCCATAGGGGTAATCGGCTTCAATATAGGGCACACCAAATTCTTTCTTCATATATTGTGCCAATTTTGTCCCCTGACCCAAAACCACGTTCAGCTCAGCAGCGGGGGCTGCCCTGAGCTCCTCGAAGCTGCAGATCGATAAGGTGCAGTTCAGCTTGACGCCAAGGTCTTCCATAATCCGCGTAATCTCCTTTATATCCGCATGAACTTTGAAATCATCGGGGCAGAAACCTATCAGGTTGACCGATCGTTCGACGACACCACGTTCCTTCATCAAAGACCCAAGCTTTAGGAGGGCATCTTCGTACCCGTCTCTCATGGAGCCACTGTAACCTGCAGCCTCCAACCACAGCACATCTTCGTCCGACGAAACTGAATCGATCACCGCCTGAACGTCATCGCCTATTATGGATGGGACGTCCCCAGATATGACCACCAACAGCGATCTATCATAAATTTCGTCTGCAAGGGCGAGGGCCTTTTTCAACGCCTCTTCGCCACCAAAGACGATCTCCCGCTCATGGACTACGGTGCAGGCGTGCCTGATATCTGGCTGGTTGGAGAAGTTGTTGAAGATGCCAGTCCCCCAGTTGCATCCCACAGGAGAGTGACTGAGCACCACGGCATCGGTTATTCCAGAGAACGCCCTAAAGGCCCCAAAGAATCTCCCTCCATCCATTCTAGCTGCCCCCCCTCATGGAATTGGCCCTCCATATGCCATGCCACATGCTTATGGAGGACGTAATTCTAGAGTCCTTCAACATCGGGTAATAAGGAGAATCATAATCGAATCTGGACACAATTAGATGACGTTTATTACGCCCGGGGCTATTTGTCATTCGGACCAAACGTCTGCCAAGTTCGACAATGATGCCGAAGCTGGTCCGATAAAGCAGGTCGGAGAGGGGAGTGACGTCCAATATGGGAATTTCATCCGCTTTTTCGTAGACCGGTGAAGTGATGAACTCGCCCAAAACGTAGTCGACTTTCTTCGCAACGTTGTGTAACTCCTCTGCAGAGGGGTCCATCAGAACCTGGAAATTTGAATCCAACTCCTCGAACATGCTATTCATGTTCTTGATCATCATATTTCGTGTAGCCTGAGATACTTTAAGGCGGTTCAGCACACGAGAATCGATGCAGATGTATTTCAGGGGGACCCTCAAATCTTCGAGGTAGACTTTTGCACGGTAGGGATTGAATACTAAATTTTGGGACGTGATGGCAAAGTCGTACGCGGAGAGAATCTGCCTGATCTTGGCCAGCTCTTCGGAAACTCGCTTCTTTTCTCCATCAATCGCCTCTTCAGCTTCGCCGTCCAGACCGAGCCTAGACCCCAGATCCAAGAAAAAACTTCCTATGCCATCTATTCCGGAGTGATGTGGCCACTTCTTAATCTGATCTATCCCAAATTCGTCCCTCATATGATCTGCCCACCGGGGGGTGCGAGATCTCACCACGTTCAGCTGAGCAGCAGGAGCCCGTTTTATCCATTCAACGGTGCTGGTGGGGATAACGGCATTTATGCTGGTCCCCATCTTGGCCAATATGCGCCGATACTCCTGGATCTCCAGGTTGAAGCCATAGGTGTATCTCCCAGTCGATTCCAGATTAACCGAGTTCTCGATTACATCCTGCTCTTCCATCAGCTGTTCTGCAATAGCTTTCAACGCATCCACCTGGCCGCAACCCCTGAAATCAAATTCCTTTGACGTCTTTTTCCAGGAAGTAGCTACATACTGCATTATAGAGTCGATCGAATCGCGGTCTCGATGGGCAAACCCTTCCGAAGGTACGTAAACTACGTTGCAGGGGAGGGTCTGCTCGACGTCTTTAGCCACGCTCAATACATCTTCTCCCATCAGCCCGGATATACACGTGGGCAAAACGACGATCAAAGACGGTTGATATCGATTGTATACCTCACATATGCTCCGTCTCAGCTTTGCTTCTCCGCCGTAGATGATATCCCCCTCCTCCAGGTTGGTGCATGCCATATTATAGACAGGAGAATGGAGCTTACGCGGGCTCAGACGCTGGTGAAACGCGCAGCTTCGAGGTCCGTGTATTAGGGGGACGGCACCATCGATCTCTGAGACGACGTAGACTGAACCTGATAGCTTACAATTGATCCCATGATAGTGAGCGGACCTTGATATGCTATCATAGATGCCCAAAAAGGTCCGATCTAACATGAGATTATAATATATGCCATCAAAAACACCGTCCCCTCCCGAGATGTCATCTTTACCATCGCCAGATATGCACAAATCAGCTCCTTCCATCAAATCACCATGAAATATGTCTCCGACCTTCCGCTTTTATAAAGGGTGAAAAGGGCTATTTCAATGCCCTTTTCAATAGCTTAGAATTATGCCGTATATACGAATGCTCCCTGCTGGTACACATCGAAGTCCAATCCCGGGCAGTATCCATCTACGTACTCTTGATGCATCGCCTGTGGGTCCAAATCTTCGAATAGCTCCGGATGCGTCCACTTGGCCATATATGCGACCGCTATGGGATAATTGAACCCGTAAGAGAGGTTTTCATATATCACATAAACCCGGCCGTTCTTGACCGCCGAAACATCGGCTAGTTCAGGTCGGTTCATGATCTCCTCTCTTGTGGCCTCCATCGCCCCCAAATCGTCCACAGAATATCCTGCATCAGATCTCTGGTGCTTGATTATGATATCCGGGTTCTTCACCATCACAGCTTCAGGATCTGCTTCGAAGTAAAGGGGGAAGTCCTCAAAGATGTTCTCGCCGCCGGTAATCTCTATGTAGGTCTGAGCCCCAGAGCCGTTACCGCCATATGCCTTGTATTCTCCAAAGGAAGATTCTACGTATACTCTGGGCTTATCCCCGTCAGAAAGATCTTCTGTCCGAGACTTGATGGTTGCGAGATACTTGTCGTGGAAGTTATTCAGATAATCGCGGGCCTCATCTCTCCGGTTCATGATGTAGCCCAGCTTAATGGTCTCCTCAGCGAACTCGTTGGGGGTATGAGACATGAAGTCAAGGCCAACTACGGGGATGTCGCCGGGCATCTCGTCGTAGAGGAGCTTGGTCCAACTGGTGGCCCCCAGCACCATATCTGGTTGGAAGCTGAATATCGTCTCTTTATCTGGAGGATAGCCTCCGATGGATGGTAAGTCGAGCATCTGCGGGAAGTATACGGGCGCCTTCTGGGGATCGTTGACGGCGACCACCTTGTCCATATCTCCAAAGATCCTCAAAGCTTCATTGCAATAAAGAGACATGGATACAATATGTTGTACGGGCTTTTTGATCGTCACCGTCCAGTTATAGCTGTCGATGATGGTCAGCTCCTCCTCGTCTCCAGCTATGATCATCTCGATCTGGGGTATATCCTCTTCATCGATGTTGCCGTCACAATTTGCGTCTGCCAGCTTCGTAGGTTCGCTTACTCCCGCAATTATGTCTCTCACGTATTCTATGTCGCTCTCATCTACGACGTCGTCCATGTTGGCATTTCCGAAGATGCCGAACGTGTAATCCGCAGCAACGACGGTGGTGAGCGCCAAAGGCGAACAAAACGCCAGAATCACCATGAACCGATAAAATTTCCTCGTCACTCTCTGGTCACCTCACATAGATCAAATTCACTTTTCCTTAGACAAACTCATTTGATTATATAACTTACGCTTTTAGGATTTTGATTATCGTCGTGTCTATCGTCCAAATCCAAGCATTCCTTAACTATAATATTTAAAATTTTGATAATTAAATTGATCTCGTGATAATCCTCAGTCAACACTGTTTATAATTGGTGTTTATGAGAAAAAAAGATGGCAGGGTGGTATTTTTACTGGCGCAGCTCGCATTATTACCCCCTCGCCTCGAATCCATCAATGCGTCATCAAAGGCTCCGACTTATGGGTAGACGTACACACCTTCCAGCTCCAGGCCGAAGAACTCCTGGACCAGCTCTTCGTGCACCTCCTCCGGATCGATATCCTCGAAGAGGTCTGGGTGGAACCACTTGGCGAAGTAAAGATCGCTGATGATGGAGGGCGCCCCGCCCATTACGCCAGAGGTGACCACGTAAACCCTGCCATCTTTGACCGCCTTGACGTCGGCGAGACCGGGCCGAGAGAGAATCTCGTATCGAGTCACCTCCAGCCCCTCCTCGGTATGGTTCTTGCCGGATTTCTGGAATATTATTACATCAGGGTCCTTCTCTGCTACCCATTCCGAGCTGACCACTACGTACGAACCCGGCGTTTCATCGGCTGCGATGCTGATTCCTCCAGCAGCCGCGATTTTATCGCCGAAACCCGTTCCGGGGGTGGCAGCGTTCCAGGGGCTGGCCCATTCACCGAGGACGACGGGCTTATCTTCTTCATCCAGATCTGCAGTGCGCTCCTCTACAATGGTGTGGTAACGATCGATAAAGGCGACGAGCTCGTCTGCCCGCTCGTTTTTGTCCAGTATGGTCCCCAGATCTCTTATGATGGCCATGGTTCTCTCCGGGTCACCAGAACGGATCACGATCACAGGTACGCCTCCGCTTTCGATCTTTTCGCGGTTATCGTCGGAGAGCATGGTATCTGCGATCACCACATCCGGATCGAGCTCGAGAATGAGCTCTATGGTCGGACTATAGGAGCTCTGCCCCACGATCGGCACATCTTCGAGATCTGGTGGATAGGTGGAATAGGAGTCACGTCCGATGATCTTATCTCCACCATCCAGGGCGCATAGTATCTCAGAGGCGTAGGAGGAGAGGCTGATCACCGTCTCCACGGGAGATGGTACCTCTAAGGATTTTCCCGTATAATCTACGATGGTAACCGACTCTGACGATGCAGCTGCCGCTTCGCCACACCCTGTGAAGGATAGAACGGCGAGGAGGCAGAGAAAGACGAATACTCGCGTTTTTCTTAGGGTTTTGTTCATATGAATCACCTGTTTAATCAACTTCTTTCGCTACGATGCAGCTCATGGGTAGACGTACACCCCTTCCAGCTCTAGGCCAAGGAATTTCTGGAGAAGTTCTCTGTGTACAGCCTCGGGATCGATATCCTCGAAGAGGTTCGGATGGAACCACCTGGCGAGGTAGAGATCCCCGATGACCGAGGGCGCTCCGCCCACTATGCCAGAAGTGATGATGTAAACCCGATCATCTTTGACCGCCTTCACGTCGCCCAATCCGGGCCGGGAGAGGATTTCATTTCTGGTCTCCTCCATCTCCTCCGGCGTGGGGGGGACCTTGCCAAAGACTTGGAAGACGATAATATCCGGGTTCCTCTCTGCCACCCATTCTGAGCTGACCACTACGTACTGCCCTGGCGTTTCGTCGGCAGCGATGCTGGTTCCTCCGGCAGCAATGATTTTGTTGCCATAACTTGTTCCAGGCGTGGCCACCTTCCAGGCGCTGCCCCACTCACAGAGGACAATCGGCTTATCTTCTTCCTCTAGGCCAGATACGCGCTCCTCTATGATGGTTTGATAATGCTCAATAAAATCAGCAAGCTCCTCCGCTCGCTCTTCTTTGCCCAGTATCAGCCCCAGATTTCTTATATTTTCGATGGTTCTATCGGGGTCGCTAAAACGGTCCACAATCACCGGAATGCCAGCGCTTTCTATCTTCTCTCGGCCGTCATCTGATATCATCGTATCAGCGACCACCACATCCGGGTCTAACTGCAGGATCAGCTCGATATTTGGCGTATAGGAGCTCTCTCCCACCACCGGCACATCTTCGAGATTCGGTGGAAAGGTGGAAGAGGCGCCGCGCCCGATGATCTTATCCCCACCTTCCAGGGCACACAGGATCTCAGAGGCGTGAGATGAGAGGCTGATCACCGTCTCCACGGGAGATGGTACCTCCATGGATTTTCCAGTATAATCGACGATGGTGACCATCCCTCGCGATGATGGAACCGCCGCCTCAGAGCCTCCCATCAAGGAGAGAAGCAACGAAGCCATTAGCACCCAGGTTGTTATCCGAGTTTGATTCATCTGCTCTACCTCTAATAAGATTAATTTGAGTTAAATCAAGTTATATTGATTAATATAACTTGCGGTCCCTCTGATCAAGACGTTGAAGTATGGCAATTGCCAAGTCGAACAATAGGGGGGATCTGCGGGGAACTCAATGCCGGCTAACGCTTCCAGCCCGGATTCTATATGATGTTCGCCCTCATCCTCAACGCCGTCAACCCCCGGATTGGGGGCGTGCTGATAAGGGGCGACAAAGGAACCGCCAAATCGGCCGCCGTCTCTGCCCTGGGCCGCCCTCCCGGACGAGATCCCCGCTAGTGGAAGGCTGCCCCTTCAACTGCAATCCTCATAACCCAAAGGAGATCTGCGACCTCTGCTACGGGCGCGGCCAGGCGGGCTCGCTGGAGGCGACAGCCTGCAGGACCTCAGTGGTCGATCTGCTCCTGGGGGCGACGGAAGGCAAGGTCTTGGGGTCTCTTGACGTCGAGAGGGCGATCAAGGAGGGGAGAGACATCGCCATCGATGCCTACTTCGCCGACTCGAGATCGAAGGGCCCGAAGGGCGGAACACGTACGCAGCAAAACAGATACCGTGCCCGCAATGACGGCGCGGAAAGGACGGCGAAGGGGAAGGATTTTTGCCGGGTCGGGTCTGAGGCCCTCTCACTTTGAGGACGAGACAACGACCTCGGACCGGCACGAGCGGCCGGGAGCTGTGGCGGCTCTGGCGCGACCAGTTCGACGACGACCTCGCGGCCCTGGCCGAGGCGATCTGGGCCGCAAACAAGCTGGTCAAGACGGAGCCCCCTGAGGCGAGGGATCGGTTCTACGCCATAAAGGACGAGTTCATCCTCAGGTACGCGACGAGCGGTCGGCGGGTTCGGGACGAGCCTCCGCCGCCCTGGTATCAGGGCGTCCACGGGTCGGTCCGCACCCTCTACTGTTACCGGATCCCTATAGGCGATAGGGTATATCGGCTCCACAGCTACCTCCGCCCCCCGGAGGTGGAGGCGGCCCTCGCCGAGGATGGTGAGAAGGGGGGCGGCTCCGCCGTCGACGAGTGGTCGTGGCTACCGATCTCTTTCGACGAATTCTATAAGATGCTAGCAAGTTACGCCAGAGACCATTGGGGCTTCTCGGAGCGGCGGGCCGCATCCGGCGGGAGGAAGTGAGCTGGACCCATCTTCACCAAATGGAATAGATTCAAAGAGGGGTACGGTAGCTCTGGGGGCCCCCAGCTCGCCTAGGTGACGTATATTCTGATCGTATCGCTGTAGTCATAGCTGTCATCTATCCTGTATCTCAAGAGATGAGATCCTTCACTATCGGAGTACTTCCAGAACCGATACTGGTGGACGGCACTGACATATCCGAGATTGTAGTATCTGATCTCTCCGTCGGGACCCATCTCCTCGAGGTTCAGCTCTCCAGAGGTGGATGGGATGATGAGCAGTCTTGCATAGTGATAAAGAGGCATCTCCATCGACCCCCAATTTCTGCTGCCGTCTATAGAGGCTACCCTCAGGACGTTCTGGCCTTCAACGACGGTTGATGAGACCGCCATGGAATATTGATATGACTCCGATTCGTCTACCAGGATTCCAGGAGCTTCAGCGATCTGGCCGGAATAATATGATACATCCCATTGGCCACTCATCGACCAGCTGTCTGAATTCATCCAGCTGGCCAAGCTCATCCAGCTGGCCAAGTTCTGCCACCATAATTCGCAATCATCACCGCCATCACAATCGCGACAACACTTTCGACAGTCATCACAAATAAGACGCCCTTTTCGGTTGGGCGGCTTTTCTTCGTCCGTTTTCTCATGAGGCTTCTCTTCGTCCGGTTTCTCAAGTTGGTTCAACTGATCTGGTTTCTCAGGTTGGTTATGGGACGGGTTTTTCGATGCGTCCTCCCTCGGGGCGCTCATGTTTCCCTGGTGTTGCCGCCTCTCTTGATCACCACCATCGTGGTCGTCGTTTTGAGCCTGAGAGGTGCAGGTGCAGATTGCAGCAAGAGAAATCATCACTAAAATTACGATGGCTCCTGATACTTTTATAATATTCATGGAAATCGTCTTCCTGCGGACGCGTTCAGCTGTACGGTGTACTCTCCGGCGAAGATCCCCTGATTTATATCGAGCCGGCCCTTGGCGGTCCCTCCACTATCTACCGTCTCGATCTCTCCGATGACCTCGGCTATGGGCCCGGAGCCTGGGTGGCCTTCATCGTCTTCTCGAACGTCGGCCAAATTGGCTTTGAAGTACGTATACGTGTCTTGGCGTCTGAAACTCACCTCCACAAGCCTGTAGCATGCATTTTCGATCCGGATCTCCCCCCAATATCGGTAATAGGGGGTCGTCTCCCCTTCGATCTGGGTCATGTTCTCTTCGATCCCCTTCCCTTTCTGCAGGAGTTCTCTGATCTGGGCTGGGCTGAGGGAGATCGTCCCTTCGATCTCTATCCTGAGGGGACGGGCCGACTTGAAGAAGGACCCCTCTGGTCCCAGGGCGTAGCCGCTCTTGACGCAGACGATCTTCATCGGTGCGGAGGTCGAGTCGATCATGGGGTTTGGAACTCCTCCTCATCTCACCGTTTCTGACCCATTCTGTCTCGGGGCGAGGGCCGTCTATCGGCCCGCACCTTCTCCGAGACTATCTGACTGTTGATACAACCGGGCCTGTTGGCTTTCAGATCATGCCGCGGGCCCGAAGGCCCGCGGCTCTTAGAGACCTGATTTAATCGGGGATATCTCCTCGAAAAAGCCTCCTCCCCGTTACGGTCTGAAGCCCATCGAGTCAGAGCCGGGGGCGTTCATCGATCCCGCTCCCATCCCCTGCTGCGGGGCGTCGGCACCGCCCATTCCGTTCATCTTCGCCTGAGGACCCATGCCGCAGTTCATGTTGCATCCATCAGCACCAGCCATTCCGGGCATGTTTGCCTGAGGACCCATGCCGCGGTTCATGTTGCACCCACCGGCACTGCTCATTCCGTTCATCTTCTCCTGAGGACCCATGCCGCAGTTCATGTTGCATCCCCCGGCACCGCCCATTCCGGGCATGTTTGCCTGGGGACCCATGCCGCGGTTCATGTTGCCTCCCTCGGCATCAGCCATCCCCGGCATGCTCGCCTGAGGACCCATGCCGCGGTTCATGTTGAACCCACCGACATCCCTCGATCCGGGCTGATCCTTCTGATCCTTCGATAGACGATCTTTCAGCTCACCCAGGGTCATGGTTGCCTTCTCCTCATCCGTCAGCCCCAGCTGGTCGAAGACGCCTCCTCTACCGGCATCGCCGTCCATGGGCATGGCTAGGGCTGGCACCGCCAGAAGGCAGGCCAGCGCCAGGGTTATTAACGGCTTAACGTGTCTCATTTCCTATACCTCACTGTAGAGGACGGCATTGCTGCAGTTTCTGCAGCGCCATCCTCTCGAGCCTCCTCCGGCGTGAACGGTAATTAAAATTAGAACCGAAACATCCCGAACGATGAACGTTTCAAGACCGTTTATCCGCCAAAAAACGTTCAGATTCGGATAAACTATGATTTAAACGTTTTATATTCTATAAAAATTCTTATTCGCGCTTTTTTTGTTGCTCAGTTCCCTTTTATTCCGCATATACCTGACGTATCCCCTTCCCGCGGTGATGGCTTCGCCGATCTCATCGAGGTCTTGCGCCAGATCTCTTCGGAATTCACCTCGCTTGCCATCAAAACTTGCGTCCTCTGTTGGAGGATCAGCGAGCTTGGACAGCATGCCCATAGCCAGGATCGTCATCCATCTCGGCGTGCCCTCGAACCTCCAGCCAGATCCCGGTGCCTCCTCATCCCCTCTCCCCTTCGACTTCCCCCGAGCCTCCTCCTCTCCCCTCCACCAATCAGCCCAGCGACCGGGTCGCCGCAGCCGATCGTCGTTCCCCAGCTCTCCATCGAACCCTCTCGGTTCTGGGTCCATCGAAAGGTTGGAGCTGTCGGCTGTTCCTCCGGTCGAGGGTGGGAGGGGGCCCCGATCTCGGAAAGAGGGAAGATCGTCAGGAAGTTCGGCACTCTCCGCGACCTTAAAAGAGCCTTGCCTTCGGCGGCATAGCCGGCGATCCCAGCCGTAAGAATAGCGGGTCCAAGAAATAAAAACTGAATATAAAATTAAAATAGTTCAGCGGATGCGGCCCCAGGCCTCACTCAGTCCAGAGCTCCTGGGCCCTGGCGTAGGCCTCCTCCGCCTCGGTGGTCCTGCCAAGGGCTTCTAGGGCGATTCCTAGGTTGTTCCAAGCATAGGCATATTCGGGATCCAGGCTGAGGGCCCCATAGTAGGCCTCGATCGCCCCATCGTAATCTTCCAGGGAATGTAGAGCGTTGCCTTTGTTATACCAGGCGGTGGTCATCTCGGGGTTCAGGTCCAGGGCCTCATCGTAGGCCTCGATCGCCCCATCGTAATCTTCCAGGGAATACAGAGCGTTGCCCTTGTTGTTCCAGGCATCGGCGTATTCGGGGTCGAGGCTTATCGCCTCTTCGTAAGCCTGGTCGGCCTCTTCGTAATCACCCTGGTAATAGTGAGCGATTCCTAGGTTGTTCCAGGCCATGGCAAACTCGGCGTCGAGGCTTATCGCCTCTTCGAAGGCCAGAAGGGCTTCCTCGTAGTCCCCTTGGATATTGAGGACGTTGCCTTTATTGTTCCAGGCCAGAGGATACTCGGGGTTTAGGCTTATCGCCTCTTCGAAGGCCAGAAGGGCCTCCTCGTAATTCCCCTCAATATAAAGAGCATTGCCTTCTTCCAGCCATCCTTCGGCCGTCTCCTGGCCATGTGCCGGAATGGATATCGCTGCCATCAGCAACAGGGTCAAAATCGTCTTCATTCTCATCTCAGTCGCCATCCTCTTGTTCAGGGTAAGATCTCCATAGACGGAACGTGTTTCGATCTTCAGCGGCCCAGCGCCGCAGTCCCGGCTCCCCGGCGCGGTCCGGCAAGGGTGATGAGGAAGACCGATGCTGGACTATTCTGCGAGGGAGCTTTCGGGGCGGGGCTGGGGGTTGCGGCCGCGATTCCGCCCCCTCGGCGAAGGAGTGGCGGGACGGTTTTTCAGCCCCATACCATCTAGGCCTCCGAAATGGGGAGGCATTGGGCCGGACCTTCTTCAAAAAGGGCGGGAAGGTGCGCCTGCGTGGACTCTTCACCGAGATCATCAATATCGAGCCTCCCAGGAATCTTCCAGGCGGACGGCATACCTGCCGCTATAGATGCCCCGGCTCAGGAAGAGGCGGCCATTGGCGGTCCCGCCGACCTCTTTCACCTCGATCTGTCCGATGAAGTCGTCTTCGGCATCGGTGTACAGTAGACCCTCATCCCTATCGAGAGGATCTGCCAGGTCGGCCTTCAGGGTTCTCCCGGATTCCTGGCGACTGAGATCGACGTTCACCAGCCTGTAGTAGGAGTTCTCGATCCGGATATTGCCCCGGCATATGTAAGTGGGGTCCGCCTCCTCTTCGATCAGCATCTTGACCTCCTCGAGGCAACGTCTGCTGTGAAGGAGGTCCTCGATCTGGGAGGGGTTCAGAAGCCTCAGCCCTTCGATCTCCACCATGATGGGATGGTTCGACTTGAAGAACGATCCCGCCGGTCCCTGGGCAAAGCCCCTCATGACGGAGATGGTCCTCGCCGGAGCGAAGCTCTGGCCGACGACCTGGGTTTTAGGAATTGTCATGGTCTTTATCATCTATCCTCACCCCAGGTTCCGTTGGCTTTGGGCTCCGCCATGCCTTCGGACGGGATCGCCGTCCTGGGGAAAGGCCCTGGCCAGCGCCTTCAGTTGGCGAGCCAGCGCCAGGATCTTCAAAGGCTTTACAAATCTCATATCTGCACTCCTCCATCTGGGGCGGCCCACCATCCATCGCTGGCGCCGTCCCACTGATCCCCCCTCACCCCGAACGATAGTTAAGATTAGAGCCGGACCTGGGGACGAAACGTCCGGAATGGAGGGTTCAGATGATCGTTTAACCGTTCGAAACCGTTCAGATTCAGCCAAAAATGAATTCAATCGTTTAATATAATCAAAAAATGTGTAATCGATCTCATTCCAGCGTTTAAGGCCGGATTCGTTCACATCGGTCTTTCGGGTCCCGGGAAGGTGCCGCCCGGTTCGCTGGTTACCCCTGGCTCCGATCCTGACCTATCCCGGCAATCTCGCGCCCGACCTTTAGATCCAATATGAGATCGCAATAAAGACAGTGGACGGGGGATCGTCGTCCGGATATAGGTGGCGAAAGAAAAGCCTCTGTGGATAATGACAAAAAAAAGAGCAGCTCCCAGCCTATCGATCCCGCGTCCGACGGCTCCCTGAGACCGCCGACGGATCCTCGACGGGGTCGTCGTCCCGCTCATCCCCGTCTGAGCGGGGCGCGATCGCCGTCTCGTTCGCCCTTCCCTCTAATCTCTAAGGTCTGAAGCCGAAGACCGCCCTCGCCAGGTTGAACCTTTCTTGATGAGCCCTCACCATCTCGACGAAGCTCGGCTCGGGCCCCAGACCTCCGCCGATGGAGACCCATCTGTCGAGGCCGAAGGAGTAAGCATGGCCTCCACGATAGTCGTCGTACCTCAGGGTCGGTCCGGAGACGCCTTCGAACCTCTCCCCTCCAACGGCCCCGCCGTAATACAGCCCGGGGCCGCTCACCCCTTCGAACATCGCCGATGCGGCCGGAGTCAGCAACGCCAGCGCCAGCATCGTAAAGGCAATTTTGTATCCCATCACCAGCATCATCCTCTTTATTTTTCGCTAAATCGATCCGACGGACGATTCTCGATATCCCACCAGTGCCTTATGATCATCTCACGCGGATTCGATCCGGTCGGCTCATTATCTCTCTTATGGCGGCGGGATAGACCAAAAACGTTTCGATACATCCAGGGACCCAACCCTTATAACCGCCGAGGCCCAAACCCCATCTCGTATGCCGTTCTGCAGCGTAGAAGAGGCGATCGAAGAGGTGAGGGCCGGCCGGTTCATCCTCATCCTCGACGACGAGGGGCGGGAGAACGAGGGCGACCTCGTGATGGCGGCGGAGAAGGTGACTCCGGAGGCGATCAACTTCATGGCAAAGCACGCATGCGGCCTCATATGCGTCCCGCTATCCGGCGAGCGGGTCGACGAGCTGGGCCTCCCCCTCATGACCCAGAACAACACCGAGAAGATGGGGACCGCCTTCACCATCTCCGTCGACGCCAAGGGCCGGGGCGTTACGACCGGGATCTCCGCCTTCGACCGGGCCGAGACGGTCAGGGCCCTCATCGACCCTGGGGCGACCTTAAACGACCTCGTCATGCCGGGCCACACCTTCCCGCTGCGGGCCCAGGAGGGGGGCGTCCTCCGCCGGGCGGGCCACACCGAGGCCTCCGTCGATCTGGCGAGGATGGCAGGACTGTACCCTGCGGCCGTCATCTGCGAGGTGATGGCCGAGGACGGGACGATGGCGAGGCTTCCTGAGCTGGAGCGTTTCGCAGAAGAGCACGGCATCAAGATGCTCACCATCGACCGGCTGATCAAGAGGAGGATGCGGAGCGAGAAATTGGTGAGACGGATCGCTGAGGTCTGCCTCCCGACGGATCAAGGCGACTTTGTCGCCATCGGATACGAGAGCCTCGTCGACGGCCAGTGCCACCTCGCCCTCGTCGCCGGAGACCCCTCCTCCGACGACGCCCTCGTCCGGGTCCACTCCGAGTGCCTCACCGGGGACGTCTTCGGGTCGAGGCGGTGCGACTGCGGCGACCAGCTCCACCTCGCCATGAGGCTGATCCGGGAGAACGGGAACGGCGTCCTCCTCTACATGCGCCAGGAGGGGAGGGGGATCGGCCTCGCGAACAAGCTCCGGGCCTACGCCCTCCAGGAACGGGGTTACGACACCGTCGAGGCTAACCACCGGCTGGGCTACCCCGCCGACCTGCGGGACTACGGCGTCGGAGCCCAGATCCTCGTCGACCTCGGGATCAAAAAGATGCGGCTTCTCACCAACAACCCTCGAAAGATCATCGGCCTGGAGGGCTACGGCCTGGAGATCGTCGACCGGGTGGCGATCGAGATCCAGCCCAACGACGAAAATAGAAGATACCTGGAGACGAAGAGGGACAAGCTCCACCACCTCTTGCTCCAGGAAAGTTCAGGCGGCGAGTAAGAGTGCGAACTACTCGATCTTCACCTTCTTTCGAGCCGTCACAGCTACCTTCGGGAGGTGAACCTCGAGGACGCCGTCTTTTAGGCTCGCCTTGGCCTCATCCGCCTTCACCTCGGCCGGGAGCTTGAGGCTCCTTTCGCACCTGGCAAAGGTCCTCTCTTTCCGGTAGAACTCCTCTTCCTTCTCCTCTTTTTCGGCCTTCCTCTCGGCCTTCACCTCGAGGGTGTCCTCAGTGACGTTGATCTCGATATCTCCCTTATCCATGCCGGGAAGGTCCATCGTCACGATGACCTCTTCGTCGGTCTCCTTGACGTCGGCGAGGGGCTTCATCACGTCCCCGAAGGCTCCTGCCGCTGTTGGCGACTCGGCCATGAAGTCGTCGATCAGCTGGTTCATCTTGTCCTGGATCTTTCTCACCTCAGGCATGTACCTCGCCTCCGCGTCGGAGATCCCGAACTCCTCGAGGAGCCGGTTCATCCTGTTCTGGA
>Ga0334889_1001683_pt1 | contig 27905 bp, 23 predicted proteins | sample GraSluR1_MG_2_FD_207222 | JGI IMG/M metagenome (GOLD analysis project Ga0334889, IMG submission 207222) | Sludge microbial communities from methane-producing bioreactor in Wageningen University, Netherlands - Granular Sludge_8_08-R1 | ecosystem: Engineered > Bioreactor > Anaerobic > Unclassified...
GTCGATGGCATTGTCCACTACCTCGTAAACGAGGTGATGAAGCCCCCTGGGGCCCGTGTCGCCGATGTACATTCCCGGGCGGCGCCGGACGGCCTCCAGCCCCTCGAGTATCTGGATATCCTTGGCGGTATACTGGCTTGAAGCGGATGTCATAGGATCTTTCCTCCCTGGCGCAGGTCACGCGCTCTTTCTTTGCCTTTTTTCATGAAATTCCGGGATCTTCTGGCGAGGGTAGCAGGGGTGAACCCTGTGGCCATAACAGAGCCGTCCCTCATTAATACGGCTGTCTCTCCACCGAATCTGACAAGGGCCACGACCTTTCCTGTATGCACGGCCATGCTTTCCTCAAGAAGAAGAAACAAATGGGAGTCCCTCCCGGAAGGTCATTATTACAACTTTCCCATTATATACCAAAAGGGGGTGTATGAATGTTCCAACCGGCTCAAGGCAAAAGGGAAACAGTTTCGGCAGAGGAGAGGCAGTTTACGCCGATCGCTTCCAGTTCCCTTTTGGCTGCCTCGTTCAGGAGAGATATGCCGTCGGTGACGGCTATGACCCGGAAATCCCTGTCGCATGCCTCGTATATGGTGGCCCTTGGGCAGTTCGGATAGTTTGAGCCCGTAACGGCGAGGGTGTCAACCCCCAGTGCCTCAAGGTGTTCCATCAGGGGAGTGCCGAAGAAGGCTCCGAATCGTGGTTTGTAGATGATGTATTCGCTGGGGCCTATCTTCTGGATTCCGCCGGAAAGCAAAAGTCTGTGGTCGAGAAGTGTCGATGGGTCTGGCAGCAGTGGGGCCGCGATCTGGCTGGAGACGGAACCCGGCACTAATAGAGGTTCTCCTGACAGGATGCGCGACCTGCGGCAAAGATCCGCATTGCTTGCGTCGGGCAGGTACAACCTGACGATGTGGATCAATGGTTTTGCCGCTCTCCGGAAAGCTTTCGCCAGGTGAGCCGCGGCGGGGACCGTTCTTGCGTTCTCTTCTCTGCCCGATGAACCTCCTGGTTGAAACTCTCTCTGGATGTCTATGGTAAGCATTGCCATCCTTGACGGGTCAGGTCTTGTCCATTCGTCCATCTGTTTCCCTCCGCAATTAATTTTATCATGCGGAAAAGTCGGGGCATCCTGCCTGTCAGGAAAGAGCTGAAAAAAATAGACCAACCCTGACTTTAATGGTTTTACGATCCGCTATTCACGGTACTGATTTCATCCAGAACTTTCTGCGCGTGCCCGGCCGCCCTGACGTTGTCCCAGGTCCTTGCGATCTCTCCTTCGGGGGATATCAGGACGGTGCTTCGGACTACCCCCATGTTCTCTTTGCCGTACATTTTTTTCATTCTCCAGGCTCCGTACCCGGTCAGGACTTTCTTTTCCGGGTCGCTAAGAAGGATAACCGTGAGGTTGTGTTTTCCTATGAAACGGGCGTGGCTCTCGCACGTGTCGGGGCTTACCCCGATAACAACGGCCTTGTTTCGGCTGAATTCATCCTCCAGGGCCGAAAATTCCATGGCTTCAAGGGTGCATCCGCTTGTGTTGTCTTTCGGGTAAAAGTAGAGAACTACCCATTTGCCCCTGAATTCCTGGAGGCATTTTTCATCGCCGTTGCTGTCCCTGAGGCAGAAATCCGGTGCCATGCTTCCGATTTCTTTCAAAGTCTGATCCTCCTGTCCCGTTATCTGGCTGGCAGATGTTTTTCCGGGTCCTGGTGCTTGCCGTTGATCACCACCTCGAAGTGCAGATGGGGGCCGGTAGTCCGGCCCGTCCTTCCGACGGTAGCGATCTTCTGTCCTGCCGCTACAGTGTCCCCGGCTTTGCAGAGCATTGTGTCGCAGTGGGCGTATCGAGTCATCACTCCGTTATTGTGGTCGATGAGAATGGACCTTCCGAAACCGCTCCTCCAGGCGGCCCTGACGACGGTTCCGGCTGCTGCCGCGTATATGGGGGTTCCCCGCGGGGCGGATATGTCTATTCCAGCGTGGAATCGCCCTCTCCTTGGACCATATTTCGAATATATCTTGCCTTCTACTGGCCATGAAAGGGAGAAGGGGCGAACCTCCGCTGTCCTGACGGTGTTTTTGTCGGGAGAAGCTTCGGCCGTGCCCTTGACGGGTTCCGGTTCGGGGAGTGTCTCCTCGCTGTGATAGAGGTTGGCTGTCGTTTCGCCGTTGCGCCTGGCTCTGACTTCCGACATGGTCTCAATCAGAAGGTTCTCTTCCCGTGGCACGAGAATGGTTGTCAGTTCAAAAGGGATCTCCTCTCCAGGGAGTTCGTTGGCCCACCTGATGAAGTAGATCTCCATGCCGTATTTGTTCGATATGGATGCCAGGGTGTCTCCCTGCCTTACCTCATGTTCTATCCAGGGAAGATCTTCGGCGAAGAGGGTCTCTCGGGGCATGGACAGCAGCATCATGGGAAGCAGGAGGAAAAGAAAAAGCCGGATACTCTTCATCGGAGGACCACCCTTTCGGCATTGGGCCTGAATTATGGTTCTGTCACTTCCAATATTATTCCTGTCCCTTTTACCGTGAAAAGGGTATTTCCACCTATTGATCCTTATGGTTTCAGATGGATTCCGGAACAGTTCCTGCGCCACGGGCAGGATGGGCACATTGCAAGGTTTGGCGAAAAAGGGCCCGATCCCGCATTTTTTGCCGTGGAGATAATATTATCCTCCATGTCCGGCCATGAGACATCCCTGGTGTCGATCGTGGTCTCGCCCGGGTCTTCTATGGAAACCAGAGCAAGATCTATGGGGGCATCGCCGAAGTGTTTCCGTGCGGCAAGGGCGTAGAAGAGCAGTTGGCTGTCATAAAGTGTCTCCGCGCTGCCGCTGATCATCCCCGTTTTATAATCCCTGATGAAGACGCGGCCTTCACTCTTCCAGACTACGTCGATGGCACCGACCATCAGTGTCCCGTCCTTCAGACGAACACGGAAGGGCGCTTCTTTCATTGCGTCTTTGGCACAACGGATCCTTTCGGCCGCGGGAGAGGCCGAGAACTTCTCCAGTTGCGCGATCAGCGGGATGCTTCTGGACTGGTTGGCCCATACCGGCCTCAGTTCCGGCGGGAGGACGCTGCCAAGGGAGAGCGAGACGCGAGGGTCGAACCTTGGGAGGGTCTCTGGGCGCAGGTCCCATCGTTTGAGTATCCAGTGTGCCAGGCTCCCCAGATCGGATCCACCGTCCCCTCCGGAGTGACTCTCCCAGGAGATGTCCATCCCCTGCCTGTGTCTCATGCGAAATGCGTATGGGCAGAACCTGAAGAGAGCGTAAGCAGTGGCACTTATCCTTTCCAGCGGTTTTTCTGGGAGTTCTGGAGCTGGAACAGAACCTCCCTGCTCCGCCTCCGGAGTTTCTCTTATCCCTGTCTTCCCGGGTTGTACCTCGTCAGGCCTTACAAGGGGAAGTTTTTCGATCCCGCCCAGCCACGATGAGATTGTCCTGAGCCAGGAGTGATCCTTCGGTTTGGGGACCCCCTTGCTTACGGGGCAGATTCCGCAGAGTATCAGCGAATCTCTGGCCCTCGTGCAGGCAACGTAGAGAAGACGCTCGTTTTCCTCCGTTTCCTCCCTCGTTTCGAAGAGATCGTGGATGGCTCCGCCGAATATATCGTTTTTGCATTCGTAGTCCCACTCTTCCGGTATTCCCGTTGCCGCTACACCTAGTTTCGCCGACGGAATGATCCTTGTTCCCTGCCCCCGGGTCCTGATCCCTCTTTCTAGGCCTGTAACTGCGACTACCGGGAATTCCAGCCCTTTGGCGGAATGAACGGTCATCACCCTTACCATGTCATCGTCTTCGCCGAGGATGTCCGCTTCTTTCGAGTCGATGCCTCTGGAAGCCACATCCCCGAGGTAGGCCGCGCAGCCGGAGAGGCTTCTTCCCATGGCTCCCTCGTATTCCCTTGCAAGATCCACGGCCCTCCGAAGGTTTGCCGCGACACGGGCCCTTCTCCATGAAGGATAGGAGGCGAGCACACGGCTCTCGTTCAACAGCAAGGCCAGGGCGACCGAGGGGCCGGAGGCCAGGCCCGCTTTTCTGCAATTATCAAACCACTCGGCAGCATCGGGGGATTTTTCGGAAATCCAGTCGATCAGCGGCTTATTGGTGCCGATAGATCCGGAGACCAGTTCCGATGCATGTTCGGGAGAGAGGCCGCTCAGGGGCGAGGACAAAAATGAGGCAAGCGCAAGGCTGTCGGAGGGATCGGCCATGGCTTGCAGCAGGCTGACGGCGTCTTTTACCTCACCCCTCTCGAAGTAGTTCCTGTTTCTCTCAAAATAGGTAGGGATCCCGCGCTCTTCGATGAAGATCTTCTCTATGATCCCGTAGTAACCTCTTGACGGGACCAGAACGGCGATGTCGCGGTAAGCGGCGGGTCCGGGAGAGAATGTTCCAGCCCCGTCTTCACGCCATACCGTAGCCCCCGTCGAAACAGTTTCGACTATTTTGTCGGCCAGGACACGCAGGGCCGCCTCTCGAAGCTGGGGTGTCCTTGCCGGTTTTTCGGATCCAGGGTCTGAAGCAATGATGATTTCGAAGGGGCTTGCCGAGATCTCTTGCCGCTGTTTCCACCACTGTCGGGACTCCGGAGGCATCAGGGGGGAGAATTTTTTGCCTGTGGAACTGGCGATGCCGTCCTTCCATGTTTCGCCGAAAAGACCGTTGATACTGTCCATAACGTCTTGCCTGCAGCGGAAAGTAACATCGAGGTCTATCAGCCTGCACCCGGACCCGCCCGGGGAATTGATCCGTTTCCAGAAAATTTCGGGCTGAGCGTGGCGAAAGCGGTAGATCGACTGCTGGAGGTCCCCTACCAGGAAAAGAGAGCCCCCCTCCGATGGCGACAGGGAGGTGATCAGTTCATCCTGCAGCGAGTTTGTGTCCTGGAACTCGTCAACGATGACATGGCGGAATTTCCCGGCAAAGGATGGTTCGCCAACGATGGCTTTGCGGGCCCCCCGGATCATGTCTTCGAAGGATATTGTCCCCCGGGAAAGTTTTGTCGACTCGAAGTATTTCCAGAAAAGTGATATCAGGCGGAGGAGTTTTTCCCGAAGGAGTGTCTCCTCCGGGGAGGAGCCCCAGGTTATCCATTTTGCGGCGCTTACCCATGACAAGCGGGAATCCCTGTATTCTGCAAGAGGCTCCCCTGTTATTTTCAGAACAGATCCTTTGACCTGTTTCATGCACTTGCCGGTGCTTCCCTTGAGATTCCCGATAAGGCCTTTCTCTTTATCCATAAGAGCAAGAGCAAAGGCGGGAAGTTTTTCTTTGCCCGGAGGGGAAGTGTTCCATCTTTTGAAGAAGTCCAGGGCCCTGCCGGCAAAAATCGCCTTGTCACCCTTGAAAATTTCAGGTGCCCCGGCGTCGGGCAGGATCCCTTCTATCCAGACCTTCCAGGCCTCTGTCCACAAAGGGACCAGGGAATCCAGAAGTTCACGGGAAAGCGCTTTGTCGCGTTCGACGATATTATCCGCCCAGACCCAGAGATCTTCCGGAGAGATATTTCGGCTCTCGAAAAGAGGAATGGCCGAAGACGCGGCCCTGGACAGGTTGATTGCTCCGAAGGTGTTGATTATATCTGCCGTTGTGTTCTCCTCCAGAAGGTTTGATCCTCTTTCTCGCCATATCGGGTCGAGAGATTCTGTTAGAGGGTCAAGATCTTCCCTGTCGATGGCTCTCTCGAGGAACTGCCAGAAGGAGTTCTCCTCCGGAGGTGATATCACCCTTATGTTTGGATCCATGTCGACGGACAGGCCGCACTCTCTCAGCACTCGCATGGAAAAAGAATGAATGGTGGAGACGTAGGCCTCGTCGAGACGGGAAAGGGCTTCCTCCATGGCTCCGCAGAATTCCGGCATGTCAGAGGACAGCAGTGCCATAAGGCGGCGTATTCTTTCCCGCATTTCCATGGCCGCTTTTTCAGTAAAAGTTATGGTCAGTATCCTGTCGACCGGAATCCGGTCAACGGCGACCAGTCTCACGAATCTCCACGCCAGGGTGAGAGTCTTGCCTGTACCGGCCCCCGCGCTGACCACGATCATGGGGCTGTCGGACATAACAGCTTCAACCTGCCCTGGTTCCAGGGCGGCTTTATTCTCCAGGTATTCCCTGAATACTTCAGTCATCGTTGCCGTCATCTTCGCCGCTCCCCCTGCCCGTCGATTCGCTTTTCCTGCAAAGCCCGTGAAAATCGCAGAACATGCAGGCCTGGGTGTTCTCGTAGTTGGGGATGAACCTGCTTTCGGAAATGGAGAGAGCCATATCTTCCATGACTTTTTTGGCAGACCCTATCATATCCTCGAGTTTCGTCTGATTTTTTTTGATCCATTTGCCCAGTATCCCGGCCGCGTTTCCTTCAAGGATGGCTGTAACTCCGTTATCTCTCTGGGACAGAAAGATGTATCCCGAAATTTCGATGGATCCGGTCTCCCTGAGAGCGGCCGCATAGGCGGCGAGCTGTAGAGAGCGGGACAGCCCGTTGCCGCGGCCTGTTTTGTAGTCGAAGAGGAGAGCGGTACCGTCCTGCAGGATGTCGAGCCGGTCGTACCTTCCGGAGAAAGGAATGCCATCCACGGTGATGCTGAACTTTTCTTCCCGTTTCTGGCCTGTCCTTGCAAGGGCGAGTCCGGAATTTTCCATGTCCTGCTGCAGATGAGCCATTTTCAGGGTTTCCTTGCGGAGCCTGCCGAGGTGGCGGGGGAGCTTTTCAAGGTCCGGATATTGTTCATGGACTGTCTCTTCCCAGTACCTTTCCGCAAGGCAGAAAAGATCTGCCCCGGAAGAGAGCCTTTCCGTCCAGACCTTCTCCCAGAGGGCGTGGATCATGGTTCCGGCGGCCAGTGGATCAAACCCGCAGGCCCAGGTTTTTCCCAGGCCGAGGACCCGCCCTGCGTAGAATTTGAAGGGGCATTCCAGCCAGGTGTCGATGCTGCTCATGGAAGCCCTCTGAGCCACCCCCACGGGCCACGGAGTGGGCGGAGGAAGGGCCGAAAGACGTCCGGGCATTCGCGGGTGGTCGTTCTCCCGTATCTCGATATTGGAGATCACTGTTTCGCCTCCTGACGGAAGGACGTCTTTCATGGATCTGGCGAAAGGGGGATCACCTCCTGTGGGTGTGATCCATGGGTCGTCGCCGGATATTGCTGCCTCGAGCATCATCGAAGGGAGAAGGGGCCTGCCTGATCCATCCTGCCTGGGCCGGGAAAGGATGCAGAGATCATCAGCCGAAGCGATGATCCTTCTGAGGAGTGCCTCCCGCTGCTTGCGTTTCTCCCGGAGCAGGGGCAGATGGACCGGTGAAAGGCCTATGCCGGGATCCCGGTGGAGGGCCTCCTTGCGTTGGTCGTCGAGCAACGGGGATTCCCGAAGTCTTCCCGGCCACTCGTTCGCGGTAAGACCCGTCACAATGAAGACCGGATGCCGGGCCAGCACGGGAGGGCTTCCCGCATAGAGGCTCAGGCTTTCCTGGCTTTTTGGTGCCTGCCACACAGTGGATCTATCGGCCCAGGTCGAGAGAAATGTCGAGGCCTCGGCCCCGCGAAGGGTCACCGAACCAGCCGGGCCAATATCCTTCTCCATGTCGGAAACGCTTTCCAGTTTCCCCACAAGTTCCCTTGATGCTGCGTTGAGCCTTCTGGCGCTTTCGTCAAGGCCGGGGTCGGACATTACGAAACGGGAAAGAGCAGCTCCCCAGATGGATACTTCTCCGTTGCCGGCGACGGAACGCAGTGAGCGAAGAAGTTCCGAAGGAGACCCCCCTGACTGGACGAGTGCGCAGAAATCGGCGATTCTTTCGAAATTGTCGGATAGTGCTTTATCACCGTGCACTGCGAGGAAGGCTTTCCATTCAATTTCGCCCCGGGGTCCCTGGCTGAGGGCTTTCAACAGAGGGAATCCATCGGGGGATATCCATGGCTGAGAGAGGATATGAGAGGTCTCTTCCGTAGGGAATCCCAGCCGTTTAGCCTCGAGGGCGGCCGCGGCCGTTTGCCACAGGGGCGTCTGCGAAACTTTAGGTCCACCGCTTGCCACATAGGGGACGCGGTAGCGGTTAAGTATCTCCTCGGTGATTTCCAGCCTCTCAGGATCGACAGAGAGGCCAATGCCGGTCCAGCCCGGGAAAGGAATGTCCACCCTTCTGGCGAACTCGCCTTTGCCTGACACCCAAAGCGAAAGATTGCGAACGACGGTCTCCAGTTCAAGGCGGAAATCCCCGGCCGAAAGCAGCAGTGCCTTTATGGGGCTGAGTGCTGGCCGGGCTCCGGGAGCCGACATTTTTCCGAACTGCTCGCGTGCTGTATGGATATCCAGACCTGTTTCGGGCATGAAGATTGTAACCGATGCACCTTGATTGGAAATTTCTCTTATGAGTCCTGACTGGGAGCGGGTAAAACTCATAAATCCCGCAAAGATGAAATGATGCTGCCGGATCCATTTCGATGCTTTTTCGAAATGGCTGGACAGGGCGATTCGTGTAATTGTCGCTGTCTGGGCACTGTCGGCCAGGGAGTGGGATTCCATGTATGAAAGATAATCATGGTAAAGACGGCAGAGAAGGCCGTGGGGTGTAGACAATCGGGGGCACTTGCCGGTCGGATCGCATGAGGGGCATCCAAGTGATGCTCCCAGAGTGTCCGGAAGCACTTCCTCTCTCAGGAGTTCGCGAAGGTTCTCTCCCAAAGTCCAGATAAAGCCCCGCTTCAGAGCTCCGGGAGGAAGGTCGGCGCAATCGTTTTCGGCTCTTAAATTTTCGAGGACATGACGAACTATAAGCCAGTGATCGGGAGGGTCTATCTGTCGGCGTCTCTCTTCCGGAGGGAGGTCCAGTTCACGCATGACCTCCCTGTAAAGGTCGTCCCACCTGAGGATGGCCGGCTCCCCGGCACCGAAAGAGACACTTTCCAGAATGATATCCCTGAGGATCTCCCTGTCCCCGGACGAAGGAACAAGGAAAAAAGGGACAAGTCCGCTTTTACTTCCCGAGGAAGAAAGATCCTCTTCGATATCTCTGGCGCGGTGATACCCGATTATCCTGATCGGCATTTGCTCCCCTCCCGCCTAATATTAGCAGGAGGAACAAGAAACCGGGAAAAGAGACAGAGGGGCAAGCCACGTGAGACGTGAGACGTGAGACGTGAGACAAAAAACCAAAGGCGTAAACGGTAAACGGTAAACGGTAAACGGAAAACAAAGGCGGCAGGAAACAGGAGACTGGAAACTGGAAGGGCCGGGACCGGAGTTAAGGCTTTGCCGAAGGCTCAGGAGCCGGTGAGTTTCGAAGCCGTCGCGGAGTGGCAGGAAAAGCACACCTGCCGGGGGCCTTTCCCCCGGCACTGTGCGGTCGCCCCGAAGCAGGCGGAGAAACGAACGCTTTCAGGCGAGTTGCCTCTCGGGAAAGGCTTCACTCCGGGCCCCGGTCGGTATACGGATCCCCCTTTCGATTCACAATTGACGATTTACGAATCACGAAAACAAACCAGATTCCTCGTCATTTCATTCCTCAGAATGACAAACAATAATCAGGCGACTGGAGACAGGACACGGGAGGCAGGAGAACCTGAAAAAACCAATTCAGATTCTTCGCTTTGCTCAGAATGACAAAGCCTTCGTCCTTGGGTTTTCGAGTCACGAGTCACGAGTCACGAGTCACAAGTCACGCCCTTGCCACTCCAGCATCCTGATGCCTGCATCCACGCTTTTGCCTTATCTGTATCCCTCGAAAGGTCCTCGCCATTTAGGGCTCAAAAGAGCCTGACCCGATGGATCCTGCACCTGTCGGGTTGCGGGTCTTTCGGTCCTGGCCTGAGGTGCGGTACCCTGTCTCTGCGCTTTTCCCGTGAAAGATTCTCTGCTCTTGAACATCCTGTTTCTCCCCTTTCGAGTTTCCTGATCCGGCTAAAACCATAAAAAAAGCCGGGACCCCTTTAGTAAGGGGCCCCGGCTCCGGTTTGCGGTTACGCGCCTAAAGCGCGACGGCCGCCCCTGGAGGGGACCCCCACGTAAGAATGAGAATAATAATAACGATGCCGAGTACAGCGGCGGTTCCGATCATCGCTTTCTTCACGTGGTATCCCTCCTTTTGCCGGTTAGGCCGAATCTGGATATTTCGGGCATTCTATAACGCCCCGGGGGCTGTGTCAATAGTGGTGGCGAATCGTGAATCGAAAAATCAAGGAGACTGGAGGCGGGAGACTGGAGGCAGGAAAGCAGGAAACAGGAAACAGGAAACAGGAAACAGGAAACAGGAAACAGGAAACAGGAAACAGGAAACAGGAAACAGGAAACAGGAAGACCGAAAGGCGTAAACGGTGAACGGTAAACGGTGAACGGAAAGGGCCGTGGAGGGCAAGTGCGTGAGACGTAAGACGTGAGACGAATGGAAAAACAAGGGCAAGGGCCTGTCATTCTGAGGAATGAAATGACGAAGCGGAACCCGCCAGCAGGCGGACGTTCCGCGCCCTTTGCCCTCAGGCGGGAATCTGGGCCAGGAACAGATCCTTCGATCGCTACGCTCCTCAGGATGACAAACAAAAGTCAGGCGACTGGAGACAGGACACGGGAGGCAGGAGAACCTGAAAAAACCAATTCAGATTCTTCGCTTCGCTCAGAATGACAAAGCCTTCGTCCTTGGGTTTTCGAGTCACGAGTCACAAGTCACAAGTCACGCCCTTGCCTCTCCAGCATCCTGATGCCCGTCTCCTGACGCCTCGCTTTCACTATTCACCGTTAACGCCTTGAAGATTTTCGTATCCATCTCCTTCTCGAAACTTTCCCTGTCCCTGTAAAGGATGGTTTCCAGCCCCATCGTGGAGGCCCTTTCAACGTTGCCCTCGTTGTCGTCGATGAACAGGATCTCTTCAGGTTTCAGACCCACTGCTGAAGCAAGGTCGGTGAAGGAAGAAGGGTCCTTTTTGGTTTTTCCCGTATCCCAGCTGTTGAGGACAGGGTCGAAGAGGTCAAGAAAGGGAGCTCTCCCGTCCAGTTCTTTCAGCCATTCAGTCTGGTCCGTAAGCATCGCGGTTATTATTCCGTCTTCCCGCAGGGATCTTGCAAGTTGCAGCATCCATGGTCTTACGATGAACCTCGACAGAACCATTTCCCGAAGATCCCGGTCCCGGGCGCTTATGCCTGTCTCTTTTCGGAAAAGATCCCAGAGTTCATCCTCGGTGCAGCCTCCCTCGACAAAACCTGCTTCGAAAACAAGCCTGAAAGCCATATCAACAGTCTCCTCCGGGTCAAGCCCGAAACGCAGGGCGATAGCCTTCATGCCATTGTAGAAACCCTCTTCGGCTATGACTCCCCCGAAATCGAAAGCGACGCATTTGACTTTCATGTTATTCCTCCACCCCTAAGGTTGTATAGTAATGTACTGGATTCAGACCCGAGAAGTATAACATCGCGATCATGGAAGGGGCATCCTGCATGGTTTCCGGATCTTCCAGAACGAAATTTTTCACGGACAGTGCCCGCCGTTACAGGTGGGTTGTATGGAGCGTCATGGCTCTGGCCTACATGGTGGTCTTTTTCCACCGATTGGCCCCAGGGGTTGTCAGGGATGATCTCACATTGGCTTTCGGCATATCAGGCGCTGCCTTCGGAAATTTTGCCTCAATGTATTTTTATTCCTATCTGCTGATGCAGATACCGGTGGGAATGCTTTCGGATTCCCTCGGTGCCAGGATCACCGCGACGGCGGGAATATTCCTTTCAGGCATAGGATCGATATTGTTCGGACTCGCACCATCCATCGGCTGGGCCTATGCGGGAAGGTTCATTGTCGGAATAGGCGTTTCTACGGTATTCGTCTGCATTCTCAAGGTGTTGTCCGAGTGGTACAGCGGCAAGGAATTTGCGACCATGTCGGGAGCTACGGCTTTCGTGGGGAATTTCGGGGGGCTTGTGGCGCAGACACCTCTCGCTCTTCTGGTAGGGATATTCACCTGGCGTTTTACCTTTGCCGCCATAGGGGCACTTTCTTTCCTGCTTGCGGTTCTGTGTTTTGTCCTTATCAGGAATCGCCCGGAGGATGCCGGTTTTGATCCTGTAAACCTCTCTGGTCCCGGGGACTCCCCGCCGATGACGGAGCTTTTTCCCGCTGTCAGGGTGGCGATATGTTCACGGGCAATGTGGCCAACAATGACCCTGGCATCTCTTTTCGCGGGGGCTCAACTGGCTTTTACCGGAGCGTGGGGTGTGCCCTGGCTCACCGATGTCTATGAAATGACGCGGCAGGAAGCCTCAGGGCTGGTTTCGATAGTGGTCGTAGGTGCCATGATAGGTGGCGTTCTGGTCGGCAAACTTTCGGATCTTGTGGGTGCAAGGAGATGGCCACTGATCTTTGTGAGTTTCTTCAATGTTGCCGCCTGGGGGGTGATAGTCTTCTGGGGTTCGGGTAAGCCTCCCCTGGAGGTCCTCAAGCCGGCGCTTTTTATAATGGGTGTAGCCTCGATGGCTCTCGTTGTATGCCTGGCCGTTGTGAAGGAGACCAATGATCCCAGATATACAGGGGTGGCTCTTTCGGTCCTGAATATGGGGGTTTTCGTAGGTATCGCTGCCTACCCGCCCGCCATGGGAGCCGTCATAGACTTCTTCTCGTCCTGTTCCCCGATAGTGCAGTACAGGTGGGCTTTGTTTCTCTGCTTCGCCGGGGCCGCGGCAGGGTTTATTCTTTCTTTTGCGGTTCCCGAGACGGGATGCCAGAACGTGGCGGCCGATCGTTCCCGACCGCCACGGGGATGAACCGCCGGTTCTATTCCTTGTCGGCGGGATCTGCCTGGTATTTGTAAAGGATTCCTTCGATCCTCCGGGGAAGCACTCTGCTTCGGAGGGTAACTCTGTCGTCTTCCTGAACAACTTCCCTCAGTGTCAGAGGGAAGACGAAATCTTCGAGATCTATTATGGGCTGGATCTTCCCTATGGCTCTCTCTGTAATGAAATCGGGCAGATCCACCCTGTTGACCCTCATGGTGTAATCCTCGAGCCAGACCTGCTTCCCGCCGACTATGCCGAAACGTCCTTCAAGTTCGATCAGGATGTCCAGACGAAAGATGAAATTGGCAAGATAGTAACCCTTGACGTATACTCCGTTTTCCCGGAAGTCCAGTGTAACATCGTGCCAGTGCTCGTCTCCGTCACCGAAGGCCTCGTCTGAAATTGCCTCGTTGACATCTTTTTCCAGTATGACGGCCTGGGCGTAGACGGCAAGCATGTTCTCAATATCGGGGCCCGATTCTTTCCATTCGCATGTTGGAGTGAACTGGACATCGACCGCTTCTATCTCCAGGCGGTCTATCCGGACCCCTCCGAGGTCGCATCCATACAGATCCAGATACATGTGCCGGACCCGTCCCGAGTCATCGGGTTCCTCGTCGAGGATCATTTCCATGCTTTCAGGCTTGAGGCCTTCGGCAAAGGCCCGGAAAAGAATAGTTCCGGAAGAATCCCCTTCGATGCAGCCGTTGAAGTGATTGGCGCTTTCAGCCAGGCAGGTTCCCGCAAACAGTACAATAACGGCAAGAGCCGCTGCTGTTACGTTTCTCAGGCGCATTGTTCCACCTCCGTAAGAATAGCAGACATGGATTCCGTCAGAAGATGATACCATACACGAATTTTTGTACACAACCGGGGTTTGTCGTGATATGCTTGCTTTTCGGGGAACAGGCAATGAAAGGCTGGTGTGTTTTATGGAAGACAGAAAGAAGGTAATGTTTGCGGATGGGGCAATGTTCACTATTGCTATTTTCTGGGGGTCCGGTTTCGGTGTCACCAACTGGCTCCTGGGTTACATCTCTCCCCTGTGGCTTCTGACGGCGCGTTTTGTGCTGAGTTCACTTATGTTGCTGGCTGTTTTCAGGGGTCGTCTCAAATATCTTGGAAGGAGAGATATCTTTCTCGGTGTGATGCTTGGGCTACTTCTCTCGGTAACCTTTGTGTTTCATATTATGGGTCTGGTTTTTACGTCCCCTGGCAAACAGTCTTTCATTGCCGCGTCCAATGTCGTGATGGTTCCTTTTCTCTTCGCTCTTTTCTACAGGAAGTTGCCTTCCATTATTGCCACAGTGGGAGCCTTTCTGACCACAGCGGGGCTTCTTGTAATGGCTTTTACTCCGGGTATGAGATTCAACCTTGGTGATTTTTTCTCTTTGGTGCTGGCTTTCGGGATAGCACTTCACGTCCTTTCCGTAGGAAACCTGAGCCGTAGAATGGATCCGATAGCGCTGACTGTGGTTCAACTGGTCTCGGCGACGCTGGTCCTGCTCTTTTCCGCCCTGATCTTTGAACCCTTCCCCGACTTTACAGCAGTGGACCCCAGGGCCCTCTGGGGGGTTCTATACGTGGCCGTTTTTGTTACAGTGATCCCCTTTCTTGTCCAGACCATGGCCCAGAGATACAGTCCCGAGATCCACGCTGCGATCCTGCTCTCTCTCGAAGGCCCCTTTGGGTACCTTATTGCGGTATTCATAGGGCAGGAAATCCTTAACAGCCAGGTGCTCCTGGGAGGTGGCATCATCGTTGCGGGAGTGATCCTGGCAGAGTGCGACACTTTTATCAGGAAAAGCTTTCACCTGCCGGGAATGACCGATAGTGGAGCCCCCGATCAAGGGGAGGAAAACTGAAAATGCAAAGGGTACGCAGGCTACTTCCGAGAATGGCAGGCAGCAGTTTTGCTATCATGAGCTTCAGTTACGTCTATTTTCTGCTTCCTCTCTACCTGGACAACGCAGGGCTAACTTCACCTTCCACCATAGGATGGATCCTGGGAACCTACTATGCCGCATCGACCTTGCCCAGGCCTTTGATGGCTCTTCTCATAGAGAGATTTCCTTTCAGGATTACCCTTACAGGGGCCGCATTGTGCTGTCTCGCGGGAAGCGCGGGTCTTGCCTTTTCCGGGACATCGATGCTGTTCCTTGTCCTTTCAAGGATCATGATGGGTTTTGGTTTTGGCCTTTTTCTGGTTTCCCTGACATCCTACCAGACCATGTCCATACCTGACGATGTGAGGGGAGCTGCCTTCTCTCTTATAACGATAGGCGCCATGGCTCCCTTCCTTCTTGTGATCCCCCTGGTTGAATGGCTCCTCCAAAATGGTTTTTTCGGGTTTTATATCTGGGTGGGGCCCATTGTTGCCGCAACTTGCGCCGCCGTCGGGATGACCTTCGGAAATATCGACAGAAACAGAACGGGATCCGGCAGCCGGTGGGGGACCTACACCCAGCTGTTTGCCATACCGGGAGCCCGGGCGCTTTTTGTCTCTGTTTTTGTTTACGGCATGACCGATGCCGCAATAATATCCATTTCGACTCTTTCAATGAGCAGCGGGCTGCTATCTTCCTGGTTCATGTCTTCCTTTGCAGTCGGAGCTATCCTGATCCGGCTCCTGGGTTTCCGTTACATGGATATATTTCCCAAAGACAGGATGTTTGCAATTGTTATAGCAGTTACTTCCTTCTCGCTTTTCGGGACCGCTTTCTCTTCGTCAAACGTTGCCTTCTCTTTATGGGGGTTTATCTACGGGATGGGGGTGGGGGTAGGGTTTCCTCTGTCGCTCGCGATGATAGGGGATGTGGCTCCCCCCGAACTTTGCCCAAAGGCCACCGCGATGGTTTGGTTGATCCTGGACGGATGTTTTTTCATAACTCCTGTCGTAATGGGGTACGCCTCTTCGGTTCTGGGTGTGGCCGGAGCTTTCAGGGTCATTCCGGGAGTTCTCTTTTTTGCCGCTCCAGCGGTATATTTTTCCCTCTGGAAACCTCTTTCCAGTTCTAAAAAAGGTCCTTTACCGGGATAATATTATTGTCCTTGCCCTGAGGAGATGTCCGAAACCCTGGCCTGAAGCAATGTTTGCCTTCCTTTCGATCTCGGAGTAGCGGAGAAGCATTTTTCCCAGAAGAACGGCGGCGGCCTGTTCCGTGGCGGCCGTATAGGAAAGTGTTTCTTCCGCAAGGATCCCGAGGTCCGAGATCCTCTCTATCCGGTCTCTTGCCTCGGATAAAGCCATGTCTGCCTCTTTCGCCAGTTTTTCCGGCAGGGGTTCTCCCTCTTCAGGGGGCGCGCTTGCCTGAAGGTAAAGGGTTCGTAGATAACTCCAGGCCCTTTCCAGACCGGGTACCCCTGTTTCCGACACAAGCCGGGACTTTATGTTCTGGACCAGCCATGCGGCAAGGTATTCCTGGGGCAGCGTTTCTCCTTCTGTCCTTATGGCCTCTCCGGAAAGCATTGATCTGTAGAGGATCCTTGCCGCGAAAAACCTCAGGGAATTGGCATCAGCAAGCCTGGATTTTGACAGGGTAAGTTCTTCTCTCACGGCAGGGGGCAGTGTCGTCGGGATCCTGATCGCCAGGAGCCTGTTCCTGCTATCGGAGAAAAACTTTCTTGAAGAACGTAATTCCCTGAAAAACTGCTGCCGGCCAGTCTGCCCGAGGGCGAACCCGCATGCCGCCTCTATGAAGAGATCCCATCCTTCGGAAGACATTGCCCAGGCATCGAGAATGTCATTTTCCGCAGCCAGAAAAGCTCTGGTCCGGGGGTCGGACGGGGGGGCGCACACCCTGACGATCCTTTCTCCGTCAGTTCCTTCAAGAGTAAGAATGGCAGATCTTCCAGGCAAGGAGGCTGCTTCCACTTCCTCTACTGCGCGCGCGATCGGCATCTCTGAGATAGATTTGAAGTCAACCTCAAGGATCTTGTCCCCCGGACGGAGACCTGCTGTGAAAAAAGGGCTCTCCTCTTCCACGAAGATCACCTTCAGGCCCGTCTGGTTAAACTCCGGGTCGAGCCCTATTCCGGACCGCCCATTTGCTGATGCGGTCTGGAGAGGCAGACAGAAAAACACTATCAGGAGGAGAATTACCTGGTTTGTTTTTTTCAATTCGGCCCCCGATCGATGTTATGTGACACCCTCGTCCATGCTATCATTAAACAAATGCTCCGCAAAGGAAAGGAGATTCTCCGATGAAGAAGTTCCTGGTCGTGACCTGTGTTCTCTTACTGTCGGTGGTGGGATTGTTTTTCGGATCTTCGTGGGCTTCCCCTTCGGATACTTTCAGTTCCGATTCTATAGGCAACCTGGGCAGAAGCGAATCAGAGATGAGGCAGATCCATGGTGAACCTCTCTCAACCATCATCTCTGATATCAAAAATCCTCACTGGCCAGATGTTATCGACAAGAAGGTCGAATATCGGTACGAAGATATTTCCTTCCTCTTTTACCGTCCTTCCCAGACTCCCGGCACGGTTATCCTCATGAAAATAGAGGTAAGTGATCCCAAGTTGAAATTCAGCGGGCTCGGAGTTGGATCCGTCAGGAAAGAAGTCCAGGCGCTGCTGGGTTGCGGAACTCCATGGGAGAATGATCTTATTTTCGAGGATGCGGACGGATTCGATAGCGTAAATATCCGCTTCGACAACAAGGAAAAAGTCACAAAGTTTATCTTCATTCCGTACTCTGACTGATCCTCAAAGTCCTGTACTCAAGGGGGGAGAAGTATGTCGGTTTCGCTTGTTCAGTCCATCGAAAGACTGCCGGCAATACCAGGGGATGCTGCAAAGGAGTTTGCGGATTCAAGAGGGTCGATAATAGCAATGGTTAATTCGGCCATGGAGGCCAGGGATGACCTTACGATACTCACTGGAGGTAATCCGGTGAGCGTTGTCAGAGATAACCACGTCAACCACGCTAACACTATGGCCGTGACCTTCGGCCTGGGTTCCCTGGAGATCCTGGCCATGACGGCTCCCTGGGTCTATCGCTCCTACATCTACCATGGTTTCTCTCCTGATTACTTCCCGGTCCTTTTCAGTGTTTTCAGGGATAATGGCTGATATCGATCATTTCAAGAAGGTGAACGACACACACGGTCACCACGCCGGTGATGTTGTGCTGGCCTCCTTCGGGAAGATCCTTTCAGGGCAGACAAGAGGCAGTGATATGGCCGGACGTTACGGAGGGGAAGAGTTTCTTGTAGTAATGCCGAGGACCGGTCTTGGAGAGGCGGAGAAAATTGCCGAAAGGATCCGTGCGGAAGTTGAAAGGGCAATAATGCTTGATCCCGGGATTAGAGTGACTGCCAGTTTTGGTGTGGCCGAGAGAAAGAGTTGCAAGAATTGGGAGAGCCTCGTCAAAAGAGCTGACGAGGCCCTGTATCTTGCAAAGGATACCGGCAGGAACAAGGTCGTGGTATCAAAAAAGTAACTGAACAGATTTTCCCATTATCGGGCCCGTGATTTTCTCCGTTCCTCGAGTTCGCCTTCCCTTATGTCCCTGTCTATGGTCATTCTTACGGAGACCTCGTCGTCAGTAAGCCAGAAATATTCTGCGGGGAGGTTGAGAATATCTTCCATATCTGACTCGGTGAACATTATGCGGAACCTTCCGCTTTTGCCGGTCTCCACGTTCGTAACAAATACGCTGCAGTTCTCGCAGTCGAAATGGACCTTGAGATATAAGCAGCAGAGTTCGGTAGCCCTTTCTCTGACCTTTTCCGCGAGTTCCAGGTAGTGTTCGACCTCGAGTTTAAGCAACTTGCCCACGCCTCCTTCAGGAAAACCATCCTGAGGGAGTATATCATAGCGTCACGGTAAAATGCTACCCTGAATTTTAATCCTGGTTTTTTATCTTCTGATTTCCTTTATCCTGTCCCCAGTCAACTTTTGTTTTGCTTTCCCGTAAGGCAACTCGCCTGAAAGCGTTCGTTTCTCCGCCTGCTGCGGGGCGATCGCACAGTGCCGTGAAAAGGCCACGGCAGGTATGCTTTCCCTGCCCCTCCGCGACGGCTGCGAAACTCACCGGCTCCTGAGCCTTCGGCAAAGACCCCCCTCAGGGCCCGCCCTTTTCCGTTGACCGTTCACCGTTTACCGTTGACCGTTTACGCCCTTGACTTTGATTCTTCCGTCTCACTTCTCACCTCTCACCTCTCACGCCTCACGCTCTTGCTTTTCCGCTATCCCTGATCCCCTTCTTTTTCTTTCCACCATTTCCAGAAGACTGGCATCGGGAGCAGTGGAAGAACACCCATGGAGACGAGAACCCATGTCAGACCGAAAGAGTCAGCCATGGCCCCGATGGGAGCGGTAAGAAGCCCCGCTAGTCCAAAAGAGAGTCCTGTTACCATTGAAGCGGCAGTACTCCTGGCTCCCGGTGCCATCTCCTGGGACGCGGCGCTGGTAACGGGAAGAATTCCCTGGAGAAGGGCGTTTCCCGCCATGTAGAGTGCTATCGAGGGTATTCCGTTCATCATTGCCGCAGGGACAAGAAACAACGGGGCTAAAGCCATAGTGAACTCAATAACCTTTCTTGTTCCGAAGCGGTCCGCGAGACGCCCTCCTATCACGGGAGATATTGCGCCTGTCGCGCTTATCCAGAATAGCACCGTCCCGATATTGACGATGTTTCCCCCCCTCGACGCTATCAGAAGAGGCAGAAAGAAGCGTATTCCTTCCACAGCCGTATCGCGGCAGACGCAGATGATCCATAACGGAAAGATTACATGGAAAGTTTTCCCGAATGATCTGACGAAACCCAAAGGAGAGGGTTTTTCTGATACTCCCTCAGCTTTCAGTGTGGGGATGTAACGCATTACCAGAAAAGCGCCGGCTGATACGGGGACAAGGGTCACCGCAAGCAGTAATGGTCCTGTCCCCACGGTTTTGGCAAGGGCTATAGCGTAAAGAGGGCTTAAAGTGGCGCCCAGGATCCCGCCCACCGAGAATACGGCGATGAAGAATGCCAGTTTGCCAGGGTCTCCCACATAGCCGACACTTCCGTAGCCAAGGGGGTGGAAGATCGCGCTTCCGAAGCCCCACAGGCCCACGAAAACAAGGGCCAGGCCATAGCTTGGAGCCATGGGGAAGAGAGAGGCTCCAATGGCGGTTATTATGGGGCCGGCGATTATGGCGTAGGGCCTGGAAAAAATATCCGAAACATATCCTGCCAGGGGCTGCACAACCATGTGTATGATCCCCGAAAGGGACTTCAGAAGCCCCGCCTGGGCGTAGGATATTCCGAGCCGTTCGACAATAAGGGGCATGAATGTCGGCAGGAAGGAGGAGTGAATGTCGTTCAGGAAATGTGTTGCCGTGAGAACCGCCAGCCTTGGGTTGAAGGAGGGGCGTCTGATGCGGAAATTCATTATAAAAGCTCCTTTTCTATGTATATATTGCTTCGACCGTCATTGTATCATTGCATGCATAAATATGCGGTATGATTATTCATTGTCTGTTTTAGACTGATCCTGACTTGCAAGGGAGTGACTCTTAGTGATCGAAAACAGCAGACAGGGGATCCTTGAACTTCTTGTGGACCTTGTATCGGTTCCCAGTATCTCCTGTTCACAGGCCGAGGTTGAAATGGGCAGGCATATTATGTCAAGGCTTTCCGAACTGGAATATTTCAGGGACCATCCAGACAGTCTCCGCCTTGAAGCGGTTCCCGATGACCCATCAGGAAGGGGCGTTGTTCTTGCCCTTGTCGAGGCAAACCCGCCGACACCGGACACTGTGATCCTTGCCGGGCATTATGATGTCGTCGACACCGACGATTTCGGTCCCCTTGAAGATCTTGCCTTTTCTCCCCTGGAATACACAGCGGCCCTTGCCGAAAAAGGGCTTGAAGGAGAGGCAGGAGACGATCTTCGATCCGGAGACTACCTCTTTGGTCGTGGGGTAATGGACATGAAAAGCGGTCTGGCAACGGCGATGGCTCTCCTTGCCGAAGCCTCGGCCGGAGGTCTTTTCAGAACCAACCTGCTTTTTATTGCCGTTCCTGACGAGGAGGTTGGGTCGGCCGGAATGAGGGCGGCTGTGCCGATGCTTGCCAGAATGCAGGAAAACAGGGGGTTGCGTTACCTGGGTGCCATAATGACGGAACCCTCCAGCGCCGGTGCACCGGATGCTGAAGATGAGGTAATTTCCCTGGGATCCGTCGGCAAACTGATGCCTTTTTTCTACTGCGTTGGTATGGGAAGTCATGTCGGGCAATATTTCGACGGTTTCAGTGCTTCTCTCCTTGCCTCTCACTGTTCGCTTCTTGTCGAGGGGAACCCCGCCCTGACGGACAGTGCCAGGGAGGAGACGGCCCCGCCGCCTTCCTGCCTTTTCATGAGAGACCTTCGGAACGGATACTCCGTGACACTTCCGGACAGGGCAGCCCTTTTCTTCAACATGATGACCTTAAGAAGAACTCCTTCGGATGTGATAAAGGAGATGAAGGCCATTGCCGAAAAAGCTTTCAGGAATGCCATCGAACAGCTAGAAGAGTCGGCAGCGGAACTTGGCAGAAAGAGCCCGGTAATTACTCCCGCTGTGGTTACCTTCGGTGAATTTGCTTCCTCGACGATGGAGTCTCTAGGTGAGGATATCAAAGAGAGGATCCGAAAGACCGTTAAAGCAATGGATCCCTTGATGGATGACAGGTTGAGGTCTCTTGCTTTGATCACGGAAATGCTTGCCTGGACAGGTCATCCCGCTCCGATGATAATCACCGGATTTCTGCCGCCCTATTACCCTCACAGGGAAAATGCAGGTGAATCGGCCGGTGACCTGAGAGCGAGAAAGGTCGCACAAAGGGTTGTCGAGATTGCCAGGAAAAATCACGGGGTTGCCATGTCGATCAGGGAGTTTTTTCAGGGAATTTGTGATCTGAGTTATCTGGGGTTCCAGGGAAGTGCCTTTGATGTGTTCTGCATGGCCGCGAATACCCCGGGATGGGGAAGCATCTACAGGATAGCCCTGAAGGAGATGATGGGCCTTGATGTTCCCGTTCTTAACCTGGGTCCCTCTGGCAAGGATCCTCACAAACCGACGGAGAGGCTTTGTCTATCCTATTCACTGGAGGTTTTTCCAGAACTGCTGAGGGAGGCAGTAAAGGCTTTCGGAGAAACCGAATAGGGGGCTACTTGTTTCGTCACGTCTTTAATCTTATACTAACAGATATTCATTGAGTGTTTATAACAATATTTCCGTAAAAGGAACCAACCAGGAGAGTCAAATGAAAAGAAATCCTACTGTGATCCTTGTGAGAGGAGCCCTGATCGCGGGTGTATATGCTGCGGTAACGTTGATCTTCGCACCGGTTTCTTTCGGGCCGGTCCAGGTGAGGGTATCGGAGGCACTTACCGTTCTTCCCTGGATCTGGATAGAGGCTATCCCGGGACTTTTCGTGGGCTGTCTTATCGCCAATCTGATGGGTGGTTTCGGAGTTATCGATGTGATTTTCGGAAGCGCTGCCACCCTTGCAGCGGCCTTTCTTACCTCCAGGATGCCGACCAGGCGAATGGCGCCGATCCCCCCGATCGTGGTCAACATGGTCGTGGTTGGAGCCTACCTTTCTGTGCTTCTGGAGTTGCCCCTTATCTCCACCATGATATACGTTGGGTTGGGTCAGGCGGTGGCCTGCTTCGGCCTCGGGCTGCCGCTTCTTTCATTCATCGAAGGGAGATTTCCCAATGAAAAAAACTGATATCTCATTCCAGGGAAAAGAATTCTACGAGACCCTGTTCGGGGAATCTCCCGTCGGGATAGTGATCCAGGGAATCGATGGCCGGGTCGAAAGGGCCAACGCCAGGTTCTGCAAGATGTTCGGTTACTCCATCGAGGAAGTGACAGGAGCTCGACTTGACGACCTGGTGGCTTTCGAACCGGATCTGGCCTGCTCTGCGGCCAAATTATCGACGGATGTCATAAGCGGCAGGGAACTGGCCCTTGAGACCGAAAGGATGCGTAAGGATGGTTCCCGCTTCCCCGTCATCATCAGGGGGGTTCCCATAGTTCAAGGGGGAAAGATATCAGCAGTTTATGCCCTTTACGAGGATATTTCAGAAACAAAAGAGATCGAGAATGATCTCCGTCGCGAAAGGGCACATTTCGAAAGAATAATGCTTGATTCCCCAGATGGTATCGCTGTATTTGATGGGGAGGGAACGATAATCCGCTGCAATCCTGCCTTTGAGGATCTGTTCGGTCTTGAACCTGGTACGGGAGTGGGATCTTCCCTGTCCGAAGCCGTCGGATCCGGAGAGAAAAAACACCAGGTTGAAAAGAATATCGAGAAACTCAGGATAGAAAAACGAATGGATCATGAGTCCGTCAGGACCAGGAAAGACGGTAAGGATATCTTTGTAGCGGTCCGGTCCGCGGCTATTTCTCCTGACGATAATAATGAATATATGGCTGTTTACAGGGACATTTCTGAAAGGAAAAGGTCCGAGGAGGTTCTGGCCACCGAAAGGAGTTACTTCGAGAATCTTTTCGTGAACAGCCCTATGGCCATAGCCCTTGTCGATGCCAAAGGAATCATACAGAGGGTCAACTCATCTTTCGAAGATCTTTTCGGCTATAGCGACAGTGAGTGCAGGGGGGAATACCTTGATGTTCTTATAGCCCCGGAAGAATCCGGGGATGACGCCGCCCAGTTGACTGACCAGGCAGCCGGAGGGGGCAGTGTCCGGGTGGAGAGAGTAAGATGCAGGAAGGATCGGACATGTATCGATGTCCAGATAATCGCCGTTTCATTCCCCGGTTTCGGGGGGGAAAGAGTTGTCTACGCCATCTACCAGGATATTACAGAGCGCAAAATATTCGAGGAGCATGCCCGATTTACCAGTTATCATGACAGCCTTACTGGCCTGTTCAACCAGGCCTTCGTGGAGGAGGAGATCCAGCGTCTTGACACAGCCAGGCAATTGCCGATCAGCGTGATCATGGCAGACCTTGACAATCTGAAACTAGTCAACGACGCCTTTGGACACGTTGAGGGAGACAAACTGATAATAAAAACGGGCAACCTGCTCAGGTCGTGCTGCCGACAGGAAGATATCGTGGCAAGGTGCGGAGGGGATGAGTTCCTGATACTTCTCCCAGGGACACCCATGCAGGATGCAGGAAAAATTTGTGACCGCATAAGGGAGGGATGCAGCAGTAAATGGGGAGAGAGCTTTATCCCCCTGAGCATAGCCTTGGGTCTGGCGGCAAAGACTGACGTGACTGAGGATTTTGTTCAGGTCATTCGGAAGGCCGACGAAGAGATGTACCTTGACAAACTTATGAAGAGCGAGAGGTCACGGCAGACGATATTCGAAAGGGTTGAAACTTTCCTGGAGGGGGACCACAGGAGGAAAAGTCATATTGACAGACTGGCAAATATTGCCTCCCTTTTTGGAGAGTTCATGTCCTTGCGAAAGGACGAGATAGACAGACTAAGGCTTCTTGCCCGTTTCCACGATGTAGGGCTCATCTCCGTTCCGGCTGATATCCTTTTCAGAGAGGGACCACTGGGCCCTGATGAGATGGAGATGATCCGTAAACATCCCGAGAGGGGTTACCATATCGCGAGGGCAATTCCACAGATAACTCACGTGGCGGAGGGTATTCTCTCACATCAGGAAAAGTTCGATGGCAGCGGTTATCCCCGCGGTCTTGCAGGGGAATCTATACCTCTTGCCGGAAGGATAATGCACCTTCTGTGCGCATACGAGGCAATGACCGGCTGGCGTTCCTATGCTCCGGCACTGTCGAGGAGGGAGGCCCTGGAAGAGATAGAAGAAAAAACCGGAAGCCAGTTCGACCCCCGTCTTGCGGGGCTTTTCCTGAAGATGATGGAGGAGCCTAGCCCGCGCACCCCCGGGCTACCCTTCTGATCGCCGATTCCATTATCCCCTCTATGCCGGGGTGGTGGGCAGGAAGAAAACTCCGGAGCCTCTCTATCAGCTTGTGTTCCGCGATGCACCTGAACGTGGGGGCATAGTTTATGTTCGATACCCATGAAACCTGGGTCAGGATAAAATCCGGGATGGTTCTTACGTTCTGGTATGAAGCCCTGCCATCCCTGGTTATCTCCTCGATAATTGCAGGGGAGGCCGCTTTCTCGCCGGAGATGCCCGGGATGAGTTTACGTATGGTTCCGGCAGAGAGATGTCCGTAAACCAGGTCGAATATATCAAGTTTGTCCGCATCACGGATCATTCTGGCATAAGGCATGGTGGATGGGGCCGTTTCTTCGGGTATTTCCCTCCTGTTGTGAAGTATCACCGAATCCAGGATAGCGGTTCTCTCCTCCGGAGGAAGACAGGAAAGGATCTCCTCCTTTTCCAGCACTTCGCGTCCTTTTGCCCCGTGATCGATAGAAGCCGGGTCGTAGAATGTACCGAATTCCTTCCATTGTGGGAATCGTCCCACGTCATGCAGCCATCCTATGGCCTCAGCCGTATTTATCTCCCTGGGTGACCAGCCGATCTCGAAGGCTATGAAGCGGCAGTATCCTGCAACCCTCTGGCTGTGATCCCTTTTCAGTTCGTGCATCCGGTGGAGGTTTCCTTCACTGTCCCGAAACCTCTCGGGATAATCCATGAACCACTGTTTTACAGCCTCAAGTTCTCTTACGTTCACTTTTTCACAGCCCTTCGGTGCAAGTTGCCTTGCTATGGTTCAACAAACAGAAATGATACCACTTTCAGAATTTTTAACCACCCGGGTTCCAGCATGCGACGGTTCTCCCTGCTCCGATCTGTATCAGGAAAGGGGGGGTGGAGCATTTTTCTGTTCTCCGGGGGCATCTCGCCGAAAAAACGCAGCCGGTTTTCCCGGAGAGGGAATCAGTACGACGAACAAGTATTTGCGGAGAATGGCCCATTCCCGGAAGTGCTGCTCCCAGGGCTCTTGTGTATGGGTGAGCGGGTGTGGAAAGCAGGTCTTTGGATGGGCCCGTTTCCACCACGTGTCCCCTGTAAAGGACCATTACCCGAGAGGCGGAAGCCGACGCGAGGAGAAGATCATGGGTCGCCATTACAAGACCCATGCCCTTTTCGCAACGCTTGCGAAGGATCTCCATGATTCCTTTTCGAGTGGCGGCGTCCTGCATGCTTGCCGGTTCATCAGCCAGGAGCAGTTCCGGGTCAAGCGCGAGGGCTCTCGCAATGCTGACGCGCTGTCTCTGGCCGCCAGAGAGGGAAAACCTGACTCGCTCCTTCCAGATTTCCCTGTCTGCGAGGCCGCATTCGACAAGAAGTTCTCCTGCTCTTTCCGATGCCCGTTTTTTCCCGGGTGAGTCGGCTATGAGCATCGGTTCGGATACCGCATCAAGGGCGCTCAGAGTTGGTGGAACACAACCGAAAGGGTCCTGCGGCACGTATCCGGATCTCCGGCGGAGGAACACCAGTTCTCCCCGGCTGCACAGTGAAAGGTCCTTTCCGAAAAGGGAGGCATATCCGCCGGATATGGCTGTCAGTCCAAGGCATGCCCTCAGCAAGGTGGTCTTGCCGCTACCGGATTCACCCACTATCGCGAGGCTTTCTCCAGGAAAGATCTCCAGATCCGTTCCGGCAAGGGCCTGAACCTGGCTTCTTGCGGAACCGAAACTCACGGTGATCTTTTGTGCTACCAACAGAGGTGATCTCATTGGAACCCTCTCCCCGTAGCAAGGTTTGCCGCAAAGACCAGATCCCTTGTGTGAGGGTGGAGGGGCGAAGTCATTATCTTTTCAGCCGGGCCGCTCTCTACTATCTTTCCCTGGTGCATTACGCTTATGCTGTCCGATACCGAGGAGGCAAGGGGGAGGTCGTGAGTTACAAGAAGGAGTCCCATCCCGGTTTCACGGACCATTCCGCCAAGCAATGTTATTATCTCGGCCTGGGTAATAACGTCCAGGGCGCTGGTGGGTTCGTCAGCCAGCAAAAAAACCGGGGAGCAGGATATAGCAAGAGCTATTACGACCCGCTGTTTTTCCCCTCCCGACAGTTCGTGTGGAAATCTGACCGCGAAGCTGGGCCCAAGGCCGACCATTTCAAGGAGTTCCGAGGCTTTTACTGCGGCTTCCCTTCTTCGGGTTCCCAGTCTTGTTCGAAGGGTTTCCGCGATCTGCTCTCCCACGGAGATCACGGGAGTAAGGGAGTTCATTGCCCCCTGGGTCACAAGAGCCACCTTTATCCCCCTGAAATCCCTTCTGGTAGCTTCAGGTGCAGAAAGAATATCGGAACCCTCAAAGAGAATTTTCCCTGTGGCTGTTGCTTCGGGGGGAAGGAGGCCCAGTATAGAGTAGATCAGACTGCTCTTTCCGCCGCCGGATTCTCCAACTATGGCTGTTACCGCTGAGTGGTGGATATCGATAGAAGCTTCCCTGACTGCGCGGACTTTCCTGGCATTTGTATCGTAAGTAACCGAAAGGTCGCGGATACAGATCATTTTCTGTTCCCCTTCACGAGCCGCGGGTCCGCTATCTCCTCGAGGGCTCGTCCCATATCAAGAAATACAAGACAGATTACCGAAATTCCGATCCCGGGAGGAAGGATAAGCCACCATGCACCTGCCGTGAAGGCACCGAAGCCGTGGGCTTCGTGGAGCATCCTTCCCCAGGAGATTATTCTTGGGTCCGAAAGGCCCAGGAATGAAAGCCCTGCCTCAGCAAGAATTGCTCCGGGCACTCCCAGTGTGACCGCTGCAAGAAGGACAGGAAGAGCCTCTGGTACCAGATGCCTCCAGAGGATGTACCATGGGCTCGCCCCTATTGAGCGGAGATTCTCGACGTAACAGGATTCCCTGAGAGTCAGGGCGAGAGATCTCACTGTCCTGGCAGTTCCCATCCATGAGAAAAGTCCGAGTATAAGGATCAGCTGCCAAAGGCCCTTTCCCCAGATCCCCACGATGACCATAAGTATGGGCAGGACCGGTATTGAAAGAAGAACATCAACGCCCCTCATGATAAAGGAATCGATCTTTCCACCGAGATATCCGCTGGAAAGGCCGACAAGGAGTCCCAGGGCAGAGGATATCAGGGTGGCAGCCAAACCTACTATGAGAGATATCCTTATGCCTTCCGTGAAGAGGGACAGGACATCCCTTCCTCTCTGGTCTGTCCCCATCAGGCCCCATTTTCCTCCGGGAGTCCTGATCTCTATCTTGCCGGCCGAC
>Ga0334889_1001684_pt1 | contig 27902 bp, 24 predicted proteins | sample GraSluR1_MG_2_FD_207222 | JGI IMG/M metagenome (GOLD analysis project Ga0334889, IMG submission 207222) | Sludge microbial communities from methane-producing bioreactor in Wageningen University, Netherlands - Granular Sludge_8_08-R1 | ecosystem: Engineered > Bioreactor > Anaerobic > Unclassified...
GGGCATTGCAGGATGAGTATCGAACCGATAAGTACATGGTCATGCTTCGCGCCCTGCATGAGGGTTGCGAGTCTGCGGTGTGGTACTTCTTCTCTCAGTTAGACAAGAAGCTGCCTGCTGGCGCAGCAGTGGCGCTCGTCCCCGGCCACGATCCTGCGTTGAAGAATTGTGGCCTGGATGAGCTTGGCCGTGCTCTGGGTGGGACTCGCGGCCGAGTGGACGCCACAAGTATTGTAGTGCGCACGACGGCAGTCCCGAGATTGGCGGTATCGAGCCCTCGAGGGCTGAACACCCATCTCTCTTCCGTGGCTATCTGTAGGCCCGAGATCATCCGCGGTCGCCGTGTCGTCCTGCTTGATGACATAGCTTACACTGGCAACTCAATCCGCGCGGCCAGGAGGATACTCGAAGAAGCCGGTGCCCAGAGCGTGCAGTGCATAGTCCTGGGTAGGGGGGATCCCGCGATTCTTCGCCCTGTCCGCTCGAGCTCGACGAGGGGGACCGCGGATGACCGGCACGCCGAGTGTTCAACCACCACGTGCGCACAACCTGGGCATAAGACTGCATCCAAATCCACACGCAAGCGTCGACCTACCGGACAGGGACCCGACGACACGCGCAGGAGACAACATACGAAACCGCTTGTTGTCGATAGCGCCCCAGGCTCGAAATACGATGAGTTGTTGAGAAGGTTCGGTGCTACAGGGGACGTTGACTAGAAAGCCCATGGTGGCTCTTACGTCTATTTGAGGGGGCGGGTATGGTCTCGCAGTCGGAAGAGAATGATAACCCGGAGAGGTCAATCGAATGGGATCGGGAAGAGGTTAAGGCCTTTGCCGAAACCTTGTCTCTTGAGTGAACGCGCAACGGTGAGTGGTTCTTGGAACTGCTCATACACGTGGTAAGAGCGTATAACAGAAACGCGAGGGCGGCGTACTTCCTCAACAAGTATCATCAAGTACGCGGTGCCGGTCGCCTCTGCCGGTGTAGGAAGTGCCTACAACTACGCGACTACCAGGTGCTTGGGGGAGATCGCGAAGAGCCACTTCAGGAATCGAGGCAAGGGGACTGAAGAGCTGCGTGCAATCATCTCCAAGAGCCGCTGCTATGACTTGGTCTTTCCCGCTGCCGTCAAGTTCATGGCGAACGCTGATGGGCAGGTCAGCTCGAAGGAGAGCGAGCTGTACCGGGCAATGCTCACTCGTAGGTCCTTCGACGAGCACGAGACGGCCGATTGCGGTCTGCTCTTGGCCGACAAGGACAACGTTTTGGAGGCCGTTGCCCGGATTCAGGACAGAAGCATGGCCCAGGCGCTGGTGGAGCTTGTCATTCTCATGGGCGTATACGATGGTCTGCTGGCCGCTGAGGAAGAAGACTTTCTCAGATGCGTGGGCGAAAGTGCGGGCGTTCCTCTGGACATGGAGGAAATTGCGGGGAGGGCCAAGGAGTACAAGCTGGTTCTTGAAAGGAATGTGCTCGACAGGACCGTGCGGTCTGCGGGTAGCGCAACAGTGACGGCGGTCGAGGCAGCGGGCCATGCGGCGGGCAGACTGAGGGCGACAATCGTAGGTGCGTGCAGGCATGGGAGCCAACCGAAATCGGGCGATCACGGTACCGCGCCGCTCGGCCGACAGTAGGCGGTTCTAGCGGTGGAAGGAGTGTGGCAAGTACCTTTGAGGGCCGACCACCGTGCGCGGCTCGCTGAGTCGTTGCGCAACCTCCTCGCTGCCTCCCCCGGCTGCAACAAACGCCAGCTCCTCACCTCCCTCCGGGCCGTTGGCTGGACGGAGCTCACCACGACCGACGTCAACAGCGTCCTCTACGAGCACTGCGACACCTTCGAGAAGGACGACTCGACCCCACCGCGTTGGATGCTCAAGAGCTCTGTCCGCTCTTCCTCAGGTGTCATCTGCGCCACGCCGGCGGCCTCACGGCACCCGGATCTCTACGCCGGACCTCCGCCCCGCCCCTGGCAAGAAGAAGCCTTAGAGGCGTGGCAGACGGCAGGTAGACGTGGAGTGGTGGAGGCGGTCACCGGTACGGGTAAGACCGCGGTGGGCGTCCTTGCCGCAGCCGATGCTCTCGCCCGAGGCCTGCGGGTAGTAGTCGTGGTGCCGGGGCGCGATCTCCTAGACCAGTGGTACCTCACTCTGCTTTCTGATCTACCCCGAAGCCGCACGGGGCGCTTGGGTGACGGCCACCACGAGTCCCTGGCTGACTTTGAGGTGCTGGTGGCCACCGTGCAGTCCGCCTGCCGCCTCCATCTGCTCCCTGCTCGGAACGAGGGGCTCCTTATAGCCGATGAGGTCCACCACTACGGGGCCGAGGTCTACTCCCGGGCCCTGCAGAAGGACTTCTCCGAACGCCTGGGCCTCACCGCCACCTACGAACGAACGGACGACGGCATCACCCGCCACCTCCGCCCCTACTTCGCCCCGAACTCCTCTCCCGGGAATGGTGAAGCGGAGATCGTGGCCGGCTGTGACTACGAGCGGGGACTGGCCGAGGGCATTCTCTCTCGCTTCCGGGTGGCGCTGGTGGGGGTGGACTTCCGTGCGGGGGAGAGGGAGAGCTACCAAGAGCTCGACGAGACGGCCAGGAAGGCCCGAGCTGACCTCATCAACCGCTTCGGCTGTCAGCCCGAGCCCTATGGGGAGTTCATGCGGGAGGTGAACGTCTTGAGTGAAGGTGGCTTCGATGACTCCCGGGCCACCCGCTGCGCTCGCCGCTACTTGAACGCCTTCAGCAAACGCCGGGCGCTTCTCGCCGACTGCTCCCGGAAACTCGATGCCCTGGAAGTCCTGGGTCCCCTCTTCGTTCAGACCAACCGGGCCTTGGTGTTCACCGAGACGGTGGAGAGCGCCGAGCGGGCAGCAGCCAGGGTGCGCCGCACCGGAGTGGCCGCTCACCCCTACACCAGCCGCCTGGACCGAGAGGAACGCAAGACGCGCCTGCATGAGTTCCGCCGGGGGAAGCTTCAGGTGCTGGCCGCTCCTCGGGTGCTCGACGAAGGAGTGGATGTGCCCGAGGCGGATCTCGGGGTGATCCTGGCCGCAAGCCACAGTCGCCGGCAGATGGTGCAGCGCATGGGACGCATCATCCGCCCCAGCGCCGACGGCCGCCCCGCCACCTTCGTGGTGCTGTATGTGCGCGGTACCTCCGAGGATCCCGACACCGGTGCGCACGAGGCATTCCTGGAGCAGATCGTGGGTGTGGCTGATGAGGTGGTCAAGTTCCCCGAAGGTGTGATGGGGCCGGAGTTGTGGGAGTGGTATGGGGGTGGGTGAGGCTAGCTGCAACTAGGATTATCGCCAAATCTGTACCATAATTGCGCTCGGACAGCCCTAATTGCGCGATATGGGTGGGTTTGAGTAGCTTCTGTCTCACAGGTGCTCACCTTGTTGTCTGCGAAGGATAGACCGCTGAAGGAGGTCCTAGGTGGCGGATTCACCAACCTGTCCCAAGTGCAGTCGGCCGATGCAGCTCAAGACGGCTAGAAGAGGGCGCAATGCCGGCTCGCAGTTTTGGAGTTGCGTTGGGTATGCCACAGGCGAGTGCAATGGTACGCTTGATGTGGGGGAGTGGGAAGGTTCGGAGCGGTGGGATGATGGCTCCGGACTGGCTCGTGTTCGCGGCACGCGCGCCTCAGCAGTCAATATCGGTGAACCCCGACTGGTGATCACGCGGCCCCTTCATCGGGGGCTCGAAACCGTCTACTTCGACTTGATGACGGTGGCTAAGAACGCGCTTGAGGATGTGCAGGAAGCGCACCTTTCGGACAGACCGGTCGTGGGATCCCAGTGGCGGCTTTAGTACTCTCCACCGGCTTCGCAGGTTCTGGATCCGGGTATCCTTCAAGCTCTCTCCGTGGCCGACAAGCTAATCTGCAAGGGTCACATCACACTGCTCTCCGAGAAGCTCGAACAACTTCTCAATCGCCCGTCCAGCCCCGCTCAGGGCGTTTCGAACCCTGCTCCAAGTCCAGCTCTTGATGACAGCGACGGGGAGAAGCTCCTGTGGGATACGTTCCTGCCGGAAGTCATGGGCGAATCCTTCAGTATGTGGTGCACTCCTCAGATTGAGATATCAACACTGGCGGCTGAAGCAGACTTCGACGGTTCCGAACAGCGAGTTGACTTCTTGGTGGCCCACCCATCACTGGCGCAACCCCTGGTAGTGGAGATAGACGGGCAGCAGCACCACGGGAGTGAGCAGGACAAGGCGCGCGACCGTCATCTGCAGGCGAACGGATACCGGGTCCTCCGGATTCCAGCAGATGAGGTACGAACGGGCAGGGGGACCATGATCGGCGAGCTTGAGGACCTGCTCTCGCACTTGGATCGCAATGGCCTCACCCACGGTGATCTGGAAACACTCACGGCGCCTATCCGACGGGCAGGGCAGATACAAGCCGCGTTGCTGCACGCCATCTCCGTCGGGTTAGTGTCGCCGGTCAGAGGCTTCTCGGTGTCAACCGACTTGGTGAGTGCTGGGGAACTGAGGAACGATGAATTCGAGTGCATAGTGTCAGATCTTGCAGAACTCCTCGCCCACGTTGGGTATCTCTACGGGATCGATCAGCTGGGTGCCAGTATATTCACACTTTCTGGCAGCGATTCGGCTGACTTGCGCCTCAGCTTCTATGGCCCGGCCACTTCGACTGCGACCATGTTGATCGAGGACACGTATCTGCCCTTTCCCATCAAGTGGCACTCTCGACCGACGTACGCAGGTCATCCCGTCCGCATTGAGTACGAAGATGTGCGGTACTTCCTGGAGCGTGTCTTTCGTAAGCCGGACTTCTTGGATGGGCAGTGGGACATCGTTTCTCGCGCCCTGAGGGCTCAGGACACCGTGGCCCTGCTTCCTACGGGTGCTGGCAAGTCGATTGCGTTTCAGCTCGCGGGGATGCTATTACCGGGGAGGACCATTGTCATTGCCCCCATCATCTCTCTGATACGTGACCAGGTATACAACCTCGGTCTGTACGGCATAGGTCGCGCTCTCGGTATCACCAGTGACTTGAGGGACAGGACGGAGCGCGAGTTGGCGTACGGACTTCTCAAACATGGCGAGGCCTTCTTCTACTATATTGCTCCGGAGCGCTTCCAGATGGCGGAGTTCCGCGAGAAGCTAAGAGGTATGACAGCGGCCTTTCCGGTGAACATGATCGTGGTAGACGAAGCTCACTGCGTCTCAGAGTGGGGCCACGATTTCCGGACTGCTTATCTGCGCATCGGCCAGACATCCAGAGAGTGCTCTGCCGCTGCAGGGAGGATACCCCCGCTGGTCGCGCTCACAGGGACGGCGTCTCGCGCTGTTCTCCGCGATCTTCAGCGCGAGCTTCAGATCACGGACTTCGAGGCAATCGTCACGCCCACGGGTTTTGACCGGAAAGAACTGCACTTCCACGTGCTCAAGGAGAAGTCCCCCCACAAGCAGTTCGTGCTGCAGTCGTATCTGACCAATGCCTTGCCTTCAGCGCTTGGACTCCCCCCGGAATCCTTGTTCCGTCGGTATGGGAGAGATGCTCCCTGTGGGCTGGTCTTCTGCCCCAATGTCAACGGCACTTACGGGGTGGTTGAGGTGAAGAACCTCCTGGCCAAGGCCGGAATCGAGTCCGCCTACTATGCCGGCATGAAGCCCAAGGACTTCGCGGGTTCGGAAGAGGACTGGAAGGCGCGCAAGCGTGATATCGAGCGAAGGTTCAGGGGTAACGAATTGTCGGTTCTGGTTGCGACCAAGGCTTTCGGCATGGGAATCGACAAATCGAACATCAGATTCACGGTGCATTACGGCATACCGCCATCAATTGAGGCTTTCTACCAAGAGGCCGGAAGGGCTGGGCGTGACAGAAGGGACGCGATGTGCACCATCATTGTCTCCGATGATCGACCCGATAAGAACCGCCATCTTCTGGCTCCGGCTACCCCTATCGAGGAGGTGGCTGGTTTCGTAGAGGAGACCAACTACGAGGATAACGATGACATCACCAGGGCTCTCTTCTTTCATGTACGGTCCTTCCGCGGAGTGCGCGAAGAGATTGAGGCGGTTGCCAGACTGCACTCCAAGATTCGGCCCACGGGAGCACGGGGGACAAGGGAGGTTCCCTTCGGGAATGGGGCCGAACTCACGGAGAAAGCACTTCACCGCCTTCTGGTCATTGGTGTAATCGAAGACTACACGGTCAACTACTCCGCCCGACGCTTCTCGGTTATCTTGGCAGACGCTGACCGGGAATCGGTTGCGCGCAAGTACGTCGACTACGTGGCGAGCTACCAGTCCGGCCGTGCGCAGCAGGAACGGAGGAAGGTGGACGCCCTGTCCACAGAGTGGGACGAGTTCGTCATCGGCGTGATCGGTCAGTACGTGCAGTTTGTGTATGAGGTGATAGAAGGCGGTCGCCGCCGGGCTATTGCGGAGATGCTCGCTGCCTGTCAGTCGGGTTCCGGAGAAGAGCTGAGGAAGCGTATCCTGGACTACCTCCAGCAGGATGAATTCTCGGAAGCGGTTGAGGCTCTGCTGTCCGAAGAGCGTGGCGGTGTTCGGGGCATCAACGCCGTGCTGGCGAATATCGTGAGTCCTAACGATGCCGCGAGGCTTCGCGGGTCTGTGGCTCGTCACCTGGAGACCTACCCCGACCACCCCGGTCTGCTGCTCCTCCGGGTGGCCACAGAAGCGCTTGCCCGTGATGGAGACACTCAGACAGTGTTGGAGAACTACGAGGCGTTCCTGGCCAATGCCCAAGAGTCTTATGGTCTCGATGAGACAGAGATTGCCGCGGCCACTGGGTTGGTGCTACGCGCAGTTGGCAAAAAGAGCATGGGAAGGCCCCAACTCATCGAGCAGTCCTTTGTACGCAGGATACGTAATCGCGAGGCCATGAGAGCGCTGGTCGCTCAAGCCGGAATCGTAGGGGCACAGATAGTGCCCTGGGTGCTATTGGAGACCGTGTCCGCGGCAGTCGATGCCTAATTGCCCAGGGCCTTACATTGCGGAGGAAGCTATGACCGAGAATGAGATTAGGGATGTGGCCGATGACAGGACGTCAGCATTCCTTGATGTTGAGCAGGTGGCCCACACGTTAGTTGCGCGGCTCAACAGCCTTGAGCAAGAGGCGAACCACTACTCAACTGCGGCGGCACATCTAGACGAGGCCGCGCAAGCCACTCGCGAGCTAACCGCTGCGCTTCGAAAGGTTGGTGACGGTGCGGCCGAGGCGCTGAGCGTGGTGGCCTCTGTGGGCGGTCCCGAAATTGTTCGGAGGCTTTCGTCTCTGGAGACCAACGGATCCAAGCGGTCCGCCCATCTCCTCACGAGGGTCAACCTCGCAGTGGTCATGGCCGGAACGGCCGCCTTGCTTGCGCTTGTTGCCGTGATCGTCGCGTTTGTCACCTAGAGTGACACAATTGGCTTCTCTCCACCCGCGGGGAGGTGCTCTGCGCGCAAGGCTTGGCCTACCTGCTCCAAGACCCGGTGCTGAAAGGAGAGAACAGTGAGCCTCTCTGAGCTGACTGACCCCACGGCCGTTCTATCTGCTCTTCGAGAGTACGATCAGTTGGGCGCCGACGCCTTTCTGGCCAAGTACGGCTTCGGCCCTGCCCGTGGGTACTTCCTGCTACGTGAGGGTCGTCGCTACGATTCTAAGGCCATCGTAGGAGCAGCCTATGGCTTTCAGTTCCCCGATCGGGATCCCCTGGGATCAGATGATTTCAGTGGGGGAGATGCCACGGTGAAGCCTCTTCTCCAGCGTCTGGGATTTCGGGTGGAGGGCCCCACTTCAGCTGATGTTAATGGACGCTACTTCGGGGATTTACCGTCATTCCCGGTGGGCTCACACTTCCCCGATCGCCGTGCCCTGAGTGCCTCCAGGGTGCACCGCCCTCCCCAGGCTGGCATTTCTGGTTCAGGCACCGAAGGAGCCGATTCCATTGTGGTCTCCGGGGGCTACGAGGATGACGAGGACAACGGGGACATCATTGTCTATACGGGCCAAGTGTGTTCGTCAACCGAAAAGTTGACCACCTCGATCATCGAAAAGTTGACCACCCTGATCACGCCTTCTGAGATCTCGCCTTCTTGCTCTGGCTCTCCCTGAAGCGGTAGGACTCGCCCTCAAACACCAGGATGTGACTGTGGTGGGTGAGGCGGTCAAGAAGAGCGGCAGTGAGCACCGGATCGCCGAATACCTCGCTCCAGCGGGAGAACTCCAGGTTGGAGGTGAGAAGCACCGAGCCTTTCTCGTAGCGCTCGGCGAAGAACTGGAAGAGTAAGGGGCCTCCGGGACCCAGACCGAGGTAGCCGAGTTCATCCACGATGACGAGATCGATCTTCTGCCAGCTCTTGAGATAGCGGGGCAGCCGGTGCTCATCTTGAGCGGCAAGGAGTTCCTGGGCAAGGAGCACCGCACTCGCAAATCTCACCCGGTATCCGGCGTAGATGACGGCCTGGCCGATGGCCTGGGCGAGATGCGTCTTGCCGGTGCCGCTGGCCCCCAGGAAGATCACGTTCTCTCGAGCCTGGATGAACTCACCGGTTCCCAGATGGATTACCTCTTCCTTGGGCACGGAGGGAACGAGGCTGAAGTCGAACTCCTCCAAGGTCTTGTGCTGGGGGAAGCGGGCCTGCTTTAAGCGGTTCTGGAGGCGATGCTCCCGCCGGGATTCGATCTCGGATCTGAGGCACGCGACCAGGTAGGCCTCGTGGGACTCCCCGTGTGCTCGTGCCTCCCGGGCGATCTCTTCGAAGTGACTGCGGAGTCCGGGCATCTTGAGCTCTTGACTGTAGAGCTTCACCTGTGCGGCTACGACATCCGAGTTCATCGGGTCACCGTAAGAAGCGCGTCGTAGCGGGTAAGGTCAGGTGACGTGAGCGGTAGCGAGAGAAGACCGGGCAGGTCGATGGGCTCGGGAGCGTGGTGGGTCAGATTAAGACAGCGCTGCCGAACAGCTTCCACCGACACCTGTCCATCGGCAAGGCACTCCCGGAGTGCCTCGGCCAGCACAGGGAGCTCGTAGCCCATGCCCAACATCAGTACCTCGGCGAACACCCGGTAGCCACCGGGTTCACCAAGGAGCCTATCCCGGGCTCGGGTGAACACCGGATCGGCTTGGGACAAGGCGGCACACGAAGCCGCAGCCCGGGGTTTTCTCGCAAAGACCGGCAGGTAGTGGGCAAGATCGAAGAAGCTCATCCCCCGCTGATAGGAGCGGGCATGCGTGGCAACCAACCTCTCGCCCGCGTAGATTTCGACGTGGTCTGCGTAGACCTCGGCCCGCAAGACCTGGCCGGCGTGGGCCGCGGGCACCGAGTAGCGGTTGTGGTCGATACGACAAAGGGAGGTCTTGGACACAAAGACCGGCCGGGAGGTCGAAGCCCGGAAGGCATGGGTGGGCAGCGGTTTAAGCGTGGCCGCCTCGGCCTCCCAGGCAGCGGCATGTCGCTCCCGTTCCCGCTCGCAGAAGCGGAGCAGGTGCTCGTTGAGATCCTCGAAAGAAGCAAAGGGGCGGGAGGCAGGCACGAGAGCGTTCCGGCGAACATAGCCGACCAGATGCTCGACCGAGCCCTTCTCGTGGGCTTCTCCGGGCGTGCAGAAGGAACTGGCGAAGAGGTAGTGGGCGCGAAGACGGCTCAGCTCCTTATGCTCGATGCGCTCGGGTCCGGCAAGGATCTTCACCACCGCGGTCTTGGGGTTGTCATAGGAGAGCTCGCTAAAGACGCCGCCGAAGAACTCAAGAGCGTACACGTGGCCGTCCAGGAAGGCTTCGAGCTTCTCGGTGGGGTAAGCCCGTACGAAGGGCACTTTCGAGTGCTTGGCGCGCAGGCAGAAGAGGAAGGCTCGGACCATGTCGCTGCCCATCATCACGCAGGCTTGGCCGAAGTCGACCTGAGCCACCTTGCCGGGGACAGCTTCCAGGGGGACAAACACCTCCACCCTAGTACCCCGCAGGGCGCGCACCGCTCGGCGCACCGTCACCTCGGACCCGGTGAAGCCGTACTCGTCGACCAAGCGCTCGTAGATGCGCCTTGCCGTGTGGCGCTGCTTCCTGGGCGCAGCCTCGTCGGCGGCAAGGATGTTTTCGATCACCGGAAGGTACGGGCCGACAACCGGCTGCGGCCGAGGTGCCGAGAGGTGGTAGCGCGGCGGCTCCGCCGGAGCTGCAAGTACCTTACGAACCGTCTGTCTGGAAACCTTGAGCTGACGGGCGATCTTGCGGATGGACCAGCCGTCGTCTACGTGCTTCTTCTTGATGAACTCCACGTCGACCATCTTGAAGCACACGCCTTCCCCCTGTCCGTCATCGGTTCGGCCAACGACGGTACAGGACTCGTCTTGAAGGTGGTCAACTTTTCGATGATCAAATGGGCTTCAAGTGGTCAACTATTAGGTTATCGAACACACGAAGGGGGCAATGATCCGAGGACAGGGGCGCAAGTAGCTGATCAAGTGCTCACCCGAGGCAACCTTGCCTTGGCCCGGAGCGCCGACCTTGGTCGTCCTGTGCGTGTTGTCCGAGGTTCCCGCGGTGACCCCGCCTACTCACCTGCCAGCGGATATCGCTACGATGGGCTCTACCGGGTGGAGAGCTACTGGCACGAACGGGGCAAGTCTGGCTTCCGCATCTGGCGCTTTCGCCTGGTCCGACTTGGCGTGGAGACGGTCGTGCCTCCCGACCAGGGGGAGGCAACTCCTGCGCGGGTGGAGACCACCGTGCAGCGCATCGTGCGCAACACTAAGGTAGTGCAGCGGGTGAAGGAGCTTCATAGCTATCGCTGCCAAGTATGTGGAGTGCAGATCCTGACCCCGTCGGGTCCCTACGCCGAGGGTGCGCATATTCGGGCGCTTGGATCACCGCACCACGGTCCAGACACAGAGGACAACGTACTCTGCCTGTGTCCCAACCATCACGTGCGCTTTGATACGGGTGCCTTGCATCTCAATGATCATCTGGAGATCATCGAGACGGCCAGCGGGGTTGCACTGGGAGACCTCCGGACCGTTCCTGGTCATCGTCTGAACACCGAGCACATTGGCTACCATCGGGCGGTTCACGGCTCGTGAATATCCTTGCAGAGGAGATCGCTCGGGTCGCCTATCGTCCGCTGGTGTGAGGATGGTTCTGTGGATTCGTCAGGTCGGCAGAATTGGCACCATTTTGGCACCCACCTGGGTGTTTCTCGCTGTTCGAGCGTGTGCCCCGGTGAGGATGGCCTCGCTGGAAACCGCTTTCCAAAGCCATCTGTGGGTCTCGGTGGTCCTCGGTGTGGGTGCCACTGGTGAACTTCAAAACCGGCATGGGGGCGGTAGGAGTATCATGGCGGCTCAGGACTACTCGGGAGGGACAATGAGAGAGAGGTCTTGCCCGTTTTCGCAAGTTGGCTTTGTCGTGATCTGCATCTGCATGCTCCTCGGCACGTTACTGCTTCTCGGTTGTGCTGAGGCGGACCAAGGCGCCTCCGGGACCGTTATCGATGCCACAGATGCCTATGCCGATGGCGGAACCAACGAAGGGATGTCACGCTTCCCGACCGGTCCCAAGTCAGGTCTGTGGGCAGGGAATGTCGAAACAATACCCGCCAGCCCAACGGCGCTCCCTGACTCATTCTACGAGAAGCCCCAGGGTGATCCGGTTCCCTATCCGATGGGAGTCGAACTGAGGCCCTCGTACTCGGTGAGCTTCAAGAATCCCCAAGACGTGGGTACGCCGCTGTGGGTCTTCGCGGACGCGCTCGACAAGCAGCGTCTTGATGAGGTCGTCGAACAAGCGGTCAACGAGCAGCGGGTTGTGGTGGTCTACGGTCGACACTACAAGGACCTCGTCGGCTTTGTCGCCCCACCAGGGCCGGACGCGTACATAGCAGGCTTTGGACTGGTTCTTGCCTGGGCCCCGTGGAACAAAGAGGTTCCCGACGTGGCCCTCCCGTACTACTTCACCCCACCGGAGCTTGATCTCCCCACCAAGGAGGCCATCTACATGGCCATGGCCTTCCAGACCCTCATCGAGCTGCGACCCAAAGAGGGGTCTGCGGGTCAGTAGGGGACAGGGGACTGGACCACGGAAGACGGCGAAGGCGGAGGAGAAGATGTGGGCTCTTCACCTCCCCGTACGCATGCAGAATTTGACAGCCAAACTGACAGCCAAACGTGTGGATTCTGGCTGTCAAACGTGGACACGGACGGAAAGGTAATCTGAGAAGTGCCTGCAAAACAGCATAATATGGACGCTCCTGGACTGCTCGAAATCAGACACTCAATCCCAAGGTCGAAGGTTCGAATCCTTCCGCCCGCATCACAGAAAACACCTGCAACAGCGGGTGTTTTCGTGTCTGTGGGGGAGGCCGCCGGGAGTGCCGCAAAAGGCCGTTGACAGCCGGACTGACGGCTGAAGTCGAAAACCACTCGTTTTGTTGTCCACCTCTCAACACCGCGTCCATGCGGGCGGCGGCATCATCGAGAATCTGAAGCATCTCGCGGAGACATCAGACTAGACGGAAGTTTTTGCCTTAACTGAGGCCCGATCCCGCTGTTGACGCGGGTTCGGGCCTCTTCTTGGCGGGTTGATGTAGCCAAAGTTATGGTTGCCTTAGTGGGTATGGTGTCCTATAATAAAGGTATGGCAAAGCGAGGCGGCTCAGTACACGTAGCCACAATAAGGACCAAGGGCTCCCAGGGCCGGGTCTACACCTCCTATCTCCTTCGCCGCTCCTACCGGGAAGAAGGCCGGGTGCGTCACGAGAATCTGGGCAACCTCTCGCACTTGCCGGAGGCGGCCATCTCGGCCGTGCGGAGGATTCTCGCGGGGGAGACCCTGGTCTCGGCCGAAGACCGCTTCTGCGTGGAGCGCTCCCTGCCCCACGGCCACGTGGCCGCGGTGCTCGGGGCCCTGCGCGCCTTGGATCTTGAACGACTTCTCTCGCGCGAACCCGGCCGGGAGCGCGATCTGTGCGTAGCCCTCATGTGCCAGCGTCTGCTTGGTCCCGGCTCCAAGCTCTCCGCCACCCGACGATTCGCCACCACCACCCTGGCCGAGGAGCTTTCTCTCGGTGAGGTGAGGGAGGCCGAACTCCTCGCGGCCATGGACTGGCTGCTTGAACGTCAGGAGCGTATGGAACGGGCCTTGGCCCGACGCCATCTTTCCCCCGGGGGTTTCGTGCTCTACGACCTCTCCTCCAGTTACCTGGAAGGGCGCTGCTGTCCGCTCGGGGCTCTCGGATATTCCCGCGACGGCAAGAAGGGCCGGCTCCAGATCAACTACGGCCTGGTGTGCTCGCCCGAGGGCCGGCCGGTATCGGTAGAGGTCTTTCCCGGCAACACCCCTGACCAGGAAACGCTTCATGACGCCGTCTCGCGGGTGACGGCGCGCTTCGGGCTTACGCGAGTGATCTTCGTGGGCGATCGGGGCATGATCACCCAGGCTAAGGCCGATACCCTCAAAGAGCAGGGCGTGGGCTTCGTGAGCGCGCTCAAGAGTCCCCAGATCAAGGCTCTGGTGGCGAGCGGAGAGCTCCAGCTCTCCCTCTTTGACGAGACCGACTTGGCCGAGATCAGCTCGCCGGAGTTCCCCGGCGAGCGCCTCATCGTCTGCCGAAACCCCCAGGTGGCGGCCGAGCGTACCCGCAAGCGCGAAGCGCTGCTTGCCGCCACTGAAGGGGAGCTCCTGCGGGTGAAAGCCATGGTGGAGAAACCCCGCGGACGCCTGCATAACGCCGATGCGGGCACTATCGGCGAGCGGGTGGGCCGGGTCGTGAACGCCTACAAGGTGGCCAAGCACTTCGAGCTTACCATGACAGACGGAAGCTTCTCCTTCGCCCGCAAAGAAGAGCAGATCGCCCGCGAGGCGGCTCTCGATGGTCTTTATGTGCTGCGCACCACCTGCAGAAAGGAAGAACTCGGCCCACACGCGGTGGTCAGGGCCTACAAACAGCTCAAGGTGGCCGAGCGCGCCTTTCGCACCATGAAATCCTCAGAACTTGAGATCAGACCCATCTACCATCGGCTACCCGAGCGGGTACGCGCCCATGTGTTTCTCTGCATGCTCGCCTACTATGTCGCCTTTGAACTCAAGGAGCGCCTGGGCCCCCTGCTCTTTCAAGACGAGACGCCCCAAGCGCCTCTCGATCCGGTCCGGCCGGCCGAGCGCTCAGAAGAAGCTCGAACCAAGGCAGGCACGAAGCTGACTGCGGACGGCTTCGTCTGTCACACGTTTCCTGACCTCTTGGCGGAGCTCGGCACCCTCTGTCGCAACCAGGTGCTCATCCAGCCCGGCGGACACACCTTCAGCCAACTCACCAAACCGACCGACCTGCAGACCCGGGCCTTCGAGCTGCTCAACCTCCGCCCGTAGCCAAAGCGGCGCCAGCCATCATCGCCACAAACCCGGTGAGGGAACGGGAGTCACCTGCAGGAAGGGCAAAAACTTCCGGCTAGCGGATGGGCGGCGTGTGCCCACCGGTGTCTGCCGCACGAATCCGCCGTACGCAGGCCAGAAGACGAGAAGGCTGGTCGACATGGCAGGCGGTATCGAACGCTCCGATGTGGCCGGCTCCGTCACCGACGGTGAGCTGGATGGTCTCCTGCGGGCCGAGGAGCGATTGCAGGCGGCACTCGCGGAGTCCGAAGCCGAAGCGGCCACGATACGTGCCCAGGCGGAGCGGGCTCTGGAGTCGGCAAGGAGCGAGTTCGAGCGGGCTCTGGAGGAGGCTCGGACGGTTCTGGAAGGGCGGGTGTCCGCCGACCGTGACGCCGAAATCGCTCTGGTTCGGCGGAAGCACGAGGCAGAGAAGGCCGCGCTCGAGAGCATCACTTCCGGCCAAGTCGAGCGACTGGCGGCTGCCGTCATCGAGCGCCTCTTCGCGTCCGAACCCGGGGAAGCCGGCCCGGCGGAGCCGTCACCATGATTGTTCGTATGGCCAAGATCAGGGTACTCGGCCCGCGCGACCTCTTGGACAGTGTCTTCAAAGCGCTGCAGGAGTTGGGCGTACTCGAGTTGGTGGAACCGGATCCCGGCGGACCCGTCGAGCGGATGGGGCTCACCGAGGGGCAGCGGGCGCGCCACCGGCGCTTCCATAGGATCCTTGCCGACATCGAGGCCTGCCTCGACTCTTTCGGACACATTCCCCATCCGGCCTTCTCCGGTCCGGCAAGCCGCGAGGACTTGGCCCGCTGGGCCCGCCTTGCCCGGCGTCTCCGGCCGCAGGTGGAACACCTGAGAGCAACGGCCGCCGACCTTGAGGAAGAGGAAGCTCTTCTCCTCAAGTACCGTCCCTTTCTCACCACGTTCGGCCGCCTGCTGAAGAGCGAGTCGACCTGGAAGCACGCCGCCGCGTATCACGTGGTGATTGCGCGAGAAGACGGTCACACGGTGCCGAAGCTGCGCGAGGCCCTCCGCGAGGTGGTGGGGGAGGAGTTCGAGTTGCGCAGTGAGCACCTTCCCACGGGAGAGGTGGCGCTCCTCATCCTCATCACGAGTCCGGTGGCCGAGCGGGTGGAGCAGATGCTCAAGAATGCCCGCGTACAGGACATACCGGTTCCCTCCTCCTACGGGGCCCACAGCTTGGCCGAGGCCGTTCCGCGGATGCTGGAGCGTCTGGAACAACTGGCCGGGGAGATCGCCGAGATCGAGGGGCGGATAGCGGAGCTGGCGGCCCGTCATCGGGATGAACTGGCGAGAGCGCGGGACGCCTTCATCGACTGCCTCTCCGAGCTGGACGCCCTGCCTGCGGCCGGGGCCACGAGACACGCCTTCGTCGTCGAGGGGTGGGCGCCGGTGGAGGAACTGCCGCGTCTCTGCGCACGGCTTGAGCGGGAGTTTGCTCCACTCGTCGTGGTCGAGGAGGTGTGCCGAGACGGTCCCTCGGCGGCGGAGGCGCCGGTCGTGCTCAGGAATCCCCGGCTGGTTCGTCCCTTCGAGAGCCTGCTTCGCCTGCTTGCCCCTCCGCGCTACGGCAGCGTGGACCCCACCCCCTTCGTGGCTGTGTTCTTCCCTCTCTTCTTCGGACTCATGGTGGGAGATGTGGCGTACGGACTCGTGATGATCCCGCTGGCGCTTCTTCTCCGGTCCCGCACCCGTCCGGGGAGCGTATTCCGCGCGGTGAGCGAAGTCGCCGGGGTGTGTGCGGCCAGTGCGATCGTGTTCGGAATTCTCTACGGCGAGTTTCTCGGCGGCATGGGTCACGAATGGTTCGGCATGAGGCCGCTCGCCTTCAATCGGGAGACCGCGCTCACGGTCTTTTTGGTGGTGGCCGTGGCCCTGGGTTTCATTCACGTGGTCTTGGGGCTCGTGCTCGGTACCGTCTCGGAGTGGCGATACCATCGGCGCCATGCGCTTGCCAAGGGCGCGACGGCCGCGATCATCGTGCTTGCCGCGGTGCTTCTCCTCGGGGTGCTGGGCTTTCTCCCCAAAGCCGCGATACTGCCTGGCGCAGTGATGCTCGCTCTGTGCCTGCCCCTTCTCGTGGTGACCGCGGGCTTCATGGGGATCATCGAGATCCTCTCCACCATGAGCAACGTGATGTCGTACGCGCGGCTCATGGCTCTCGGCACCGCCGGCGTCATGCTGGCCGATGTAGCGAACGAGCTGGCCGGAGCCGTGGGCCTGCTCATTCTGGGTGTCGTGGTGGGCCTGTTCTTCCACACGCTCAACTTCGTCATCACCGTCTTCAGTCCCACCATCCACGCTCTGCGTCTGCACTACGTGGAGTTCTTCGGCAAGTTCTACGACCCGGGCGGAAGGCCGTTCCGTCCATTTGCTCGCTTTGACCAGCAACTCGGCCGGTAGGCCGGAAGGGGGGAGGGCAGCATGGAATTCGCCATCATCGCGTTGGCGGCAGCAGGGGCAATCAGTTTGCCGGCCTTGGCGACGGCCTGGGCTCAGTCGAAGATCGGTGCGGCCGGGGTGGCCAGTCTGGCCGAGAAGCCGGAGATCTCGGGGACGGTGATCATCCTGCTCGCCATCCCGGAAACCATGGCCATCCTCGGTTTCGTGGTGGCCGTGCTCATCCTGTTGCAGGGTGGTGGGTGATCCGGCCATGGCCATGGAAGAGTTGATCCGCGCCTTGGAGCGGGATGCGGCCGCCGAGGCTGAGGAGAACCTCCGGCGGGCGCGGGTGTATGGCGAGGAGCTTCTGGCCGCGCACCGCAGGGAATCCGCCGAGAGGTTACAGCAGGAGTCGGAGGAGTACGGGCGGGAGCTCCGGGCCCGGGGGGCGTTGGAGGTGGCCGCCGCCCGGCGAGAAGGACGTAACAGCGTGCTTGTGGCGAGGGATGAGCTGCTCGGCCGGGTGCGGGCGGCCGTTGATGCGCGTCTCCATTCACTCTGCGCCGACGACCGCTACCGGGCGAGACTGGGGGAGGAGTTGCTGCAGGCCTGCGCCTATCTTCCCGAAAGCCGAGTCGAGGCCAGATGTCATCCGGCGCTGGCGGACGCCTTGGCTGAGGCGGCAGGCGGGGTCGCGGGAACCGAGGTCGCCGTGAGCGAGGAGTCCTCGTTCACGTCAGGATTCGTTCTCGGCACGCCGGGCGGCCGGGCTGAGGTCGACGCGCGGCTCGACACCCGTATCGATCGTATGTGGCCCGAGCTTGCACTCACGGTGATGGCGATGGTCGAGAAACATGGATGGTGTGGTGAGGCAGCCGATGACCGACTGGAGTGACGTCATCGCCAGAGTGGCGGGTCTGAAGACCCACCTGCTCTCCGCCGAGCAGCTTCGTGGGTTGTCGCGTTCTTCCGACCTGTCCTCCCTGGCCGACGGCCTCGAGCGGGCGGGTTTCCCGGTATGGGTCACCGCGACCGGAGAGTCGGCCACCGCCTTGGATCACGCCGTGCGGCGCCAAGCGGGTGAAGAGCTGAGTGTGCTTGCCCGTTGGTCGGGATCGCGGGGGCGCCGCCTGGGTGCCGTGTTCGAGGATGAGGATCGCCGCTCTCTGCGCACTCTCTTTCGCGGTCTGGTGCAGGGCGTCGCGCCGGCCCACCGGTTGTCGGGTCTCATTCCCACTCCGGGGCTGCCCGAGCGGGCGCTCCAAGAGCTGGCCGCCCAGCAGAGTGGGGAGGCGATGGCGGGCGTTCTCTCCATCTGGGGCAGTCCCTTCGCCGGGCCTCTCTTCGAGGAACTGATGCCTGCCCAGCCCGACCCCTTCCGGTTGGAGCTGCTGCTCGACCGCACCTGGACGAGTAGAGTGCTCCGTGGCCCCGGCGGGCGTGATCGAGACATCCGCCGCTTCGCCCGTATCACCATCGACCTGGCGAATATCCGGAGCGCGTTGCTCATGGTACTCCAGGGAACGGATGTGGAGATCGACGACGCGTTTCTCGCCGGCGGAGAGATGCTGCAGCGGGCGGCCTTCCTACGTGCGAGTGCCGCCGGAAGTGTGGAGGAGGCGGCACAAGTGTTGGCCCGGGATCTCACATCCCCCGGCTTCTCCCGTGTGCTCCGTACCCACCAGGATCTCTCGACCCTCGAAGAGGCCCTCCTGGGTGAGCACGCGACTCAGCTCGCACGCCACGCGCTCATCGAGCCCAACGGTCTTGCGCCGGTCCTCTCCTATTGGCTGCGTCTGCGGAGGCAGCTCATCGATCTGCGCCGCCTCATCTGGGGGGTGGCGCTCGACATGCCTCGCCCGGCACTCCTCAGCGGATTGGCGGGGGTGCGCTGATGGAGTACTCCGTCCATGTCATCTGCCGTCCCGAGGTGGCCACGGGATTCTCTCTGGCCGGGTGCCCCCCCTTGGAGGCTTCCGACGGGGCCGCCGCGGCGGAGCGCCTGTTCGAACTCACCTGTCGTCCGGAGAGCGGGGTGATCCTCATGCAGGACGATCTCTATGAACGACTGCCGGCGGACGTCCTCCGCTATGTGAGCAAGCGGCCTCTACCCATGTTGGTGCCCTTCCCCGGTCCGGTGTGGGACGAGTCGCTCCGGGGGCCGGAGGGCTACATCGTCGAGATGCTGCATCAGGCCATTGGCTACCGGGTGAGGTTGCGATGAGTGAGAAGGGCCGCATCACCCGCGTGACCGGAGCACTCGTCGAAGCTCGTCCTCTGCGGGGAGTGGGGCTGTATGAGCTTGCCCGCGTGGGGGAGGGTGGACTGCTGGGAGAGGTCATCCGGCTGGACGGTGACACCGCCACCATCCAGGTATACGAGGACACCAACGGGCTGAGGGTGGGCGAGCCGGTGCATCCCAGTGGGGAGCCGCTGGTTGTGGAGCTGGGGCCGGGTCTTCTGGGCTCCATTCTGGACGGGGTGGCCCGTCCTCTCGAACTGGTGGCGGCAGCGACGGGTGATTTCATCCAATCGGGCGTGTCGGTGCCCACCTTGGACAGGGAGCGTGTCTGGTCATTCGAACCCCGGGTGGGAGCCGGCCAGCGCGTGGGCCCGGGTGACGTCGTCGGGGTGGTGGAAGAGCGGGCGGGCAGAGAGCTCGCCATCTTGGTGCCGCCCAATCAGGAGGGTACGGTCGCCGGCATCTCAGCCGGCGAGTACACGGTGTTCGAGCCGGTCGTGCACCTCGAAGACGGCGGGGCCTTGACGCTCGCCCACCGTTGGCCGGTTCGCCATCCGCGGCCGTCTGCGCAGAGGCTGCCTTCTGAGCAACCCTTCATCACGGGGCAACGGGTCTTCGACTTCTTCTTCCCCGTCACGGAGGGCGGATCGGTGTCGGTGCCGGGGGGCTTCGGCACAGGTAAGACCGTGATCGAGCAATCTCTGGCTCGTCATGCCGCCGCCGATGTGGTCATCTACGTGGGCTGCGGCGAGCGGGGCAACGAGATGGCCGATGTGCTGAACGAGTTCCCGGAACTGGTGGACCCGAATACCGGCCACTCGATCATGGACCGCACTGTGCTCGTGGTGAACACCTCGAACATGCCGGTGGCGGCCCGTGAGGCTTCCGTCTACCTGGGCATGACGATTGCGGAGTACTTCCGGGATCTCGGGTACCGAGTGGCCGTGATGGCCGACAGCCTCTCCCGTTGGGCGGAGGCGCTGCGGGAGATCGGCTCCCGGCTCCAGGAGATGCCGGGTGAGGAGGGCTATCCCACCTATCTGGGCAACCGTCTGGGCAAGCTCTATGAGCGGGCCGGCCGGGTGAGGGCACAGGGTACACCGGAGCGGGAGGGTGTCATCACCTTGATCAGCGCGGTGTCGCCCCCCGGAGGTGATTTCTCCGAGCCCGTCACCCAAGCCTCGCTCCGGGTTGCAGGCGCCCTGTGGGCGCTCGACCCGGCACTGGCCCATCAGCGCCATTTTCCGGCGGTCGACTGGGAGATCAGCTACTCCCTGTATGCCGAGATGACGAAGAGCTGGTTCGCTGAGCGTGTTGCCGCCGATTGGCCCGACCTGCGGGCCGGTCTCCTCAAACTACTGCAGCGCGAGCGCGAACTCCGCGAGATCGCGGGTCTGGTGGGTCCGGAGGCCTTGCAGGACAAAGACCGCCTCCTGCTCAATACGGCCCACCTCATTCGTGAGGTGGTGTTGGGGCAGAATGCGTATGACCCCAACGATGCCGCTTCACCGGTGGAGAAGACCTACCGGCTCGCCTCGCTCTCCTCGGAGCTGTATGAAGCCGCCCTCTCGGCACTTGAGGCGGGCATCGACTTGGAACAGCTCGACTTGGAGCCGGCACGGCGTGCACTCACCAACCTCAGGAACTCGCCCGCCGATGAGGTCGAGAGCTGGGCGGCTGAGACCGCCGCCGCTCTCGCCGTGCTTCGGGGGTGGACGGCCGAGACCCCTGAAGCGGCCACAGCAGCCGGAGCGTCCCACGGAGCTGAACCTGTACCTGAGCTTGAGTCGGTGTCTGCAGGCGGGCCGAACGCGACGTCAGGGGGTGCCGGCGATGAGTGATCTCTGCCGCATATACCACGGGGCGCGCGGGGCGAGCGGACCGCTCATCTTTGTCGAGAAGACCCCGCGAGTGTCCATGGGGGAGTGGGTGACCATCGCTGTGCCCGGGCAACCTCCACGTCGGGGCCAGGTCATCGACGCCGGGGAGGAGATCACCACCATCCAGATACTCGAGGAGACGTTGGGCCTTCCACCGGCGGCAACCGAGGTGACCTTGACCGGCGAGACGGCCACCACCATCGTCGGCAGAGAGCTCTTGGGCCGTACCCTGAACGGGGTGGGCGCTCCCATCGACGGACTGCCCGCGCCGGTGGGTGAGGCTCGGGTGCCCATTTGGGGGGCGCCCCTCAATCCGGCCCGCCGGGCCCGTCCCACCGACTTCATCGAGACCGGCGTGTCCGCCATCGACGGCATGAATACACTGGTGAGAGGGCAGAAACTCCCCGTCTTCTCCGGGCCGGGACTGCCCGGCCTCGATCTGGCCGGCCAGATTGTCGAGAATGCCCGTGCGCCCCGGGGGGAGCCCTTCGCGGTGATCTTCTGCGCCATCGGCATCACCGCACATGAGACCTACTCGTTTCTCCATCGCTTCGAGCGGAGCGGAGCTACGGAACGAAGCGTGCTCTACCTGAACGAAGCCCGTGATCCCACCATCGAACGCCTGCTGGCTCCCCGGGTGGCTCTCACACAGGCGGAGTATCTCGCCTTCGAGCGCGGCATTCACGTGCTCGTCGTCATCGCCGACATGACCCACTACTGTGAAGCGCTGCGCGAGATCGCGACTGCGCGGGAGGAGATCCCCGGCCGCCGTGGCTACCCCGGCTATATGTACACAGACCTCGCCAGTCTCTACGAACGCGCAGGGACCGTGCTCGGTCGGGAGGGATCGGTCACCCAGATTCCCATTATCACGATGCCCGACGACGACATCACCCATCCCATCCCCGACCTCACCGGCTACATCACCGAGGGCCAGCTCGTGTTGAGCCGGGAGCTCCATCGCCGCAGCATCTTTCCTCCCATCGACGTGCTGCCCTCACTCTCGCGGCTCATGAACTCCGGCATCGGCGAAGGCAAGACGGTACCGGAGCACCGAGAGTGGGCCAATCAGCTCTACGCCATCTACACGCAGGGCCGTGAGGCGAGACTCATGGCGACCATCGTGGGAGAGGCGGGGCTGGGCGAGCGCGACCAGCGTGCCCTCGCCTTCGCTGAGCGCTTTGAGTCGGAGTTCGTGGGCCAGGGATTCTGGCGGCGGAGTGTGGGGGAGACCGTGGAGCTCGGCTGGCGTCTTCTTGAGACGCTGCCTCGGGCTGATCTCTTGCGGGTGAGCGACTCCGTCTGGGTGGCGCGACGCGAGGCGGCTGATGCGGTGCAGACCGAGGCGGAGAGGTCGGCGACGCTGGAGGGGCGGCCTGCCGCCGCCTGTAGCGGGGACTCGCTGTGAGCGCGACCCGGGGGCTCGCAGCCACGCGTATGAATCTTCTCCGCTCGCAGCGGCGGCTGGCCCGGGTGGAGAAGGGAGTGGATCTCCTTCGCCGCAAGCGCGAAGCTCTGGTCACGGAACTCTTCAGTCTGGCGCGGCCGGCTGTCGATGCCCGCGCCGCTATCGGCGGGCTTGCCGCCGGGGCCTACCCGCTGCTGTATCAGGCCTTGGCGCAGGAGGGCCATGCGGAGTGCCAGGCGACCGGTTGGCCGGCCCGGGATCTCTCGGTGGAGATCCGGTCGGGCCACATCTGGGGCATATCTGTCTCCGATATCACGGCACGACCGCCGCTGGCCCGCACCTTGGGCGCCCGGGGCACTCCGCCCACCAGCGTCGGCTTGGCCGTGGCTGAGGCGGCCAGGAAATTCGAGGTCTTCACCGATCTGCTGCTCGATGCGGCCCCCCGGGAAATGCTCATTCGTAGGTTGGGCGAAGCGCTGGCCCAGACCTCGCGCCAGGTGAACAGTCTGGATCGCCGGGTGGCACCTGAGCTGCGGTCACAGATGGCCACCATGCGCCGAACCTTGGAAGAGAGAGAGCGCGAAGAACATCTGCGTCTCAAGCACCTGCTCAAGAAACGGAACTCGCAGAAGGGGGAATGGGGCCATGACAATGCCGGACCGTGAACCTGTCTCGATCAACTTGGCTTTGCTCGATACGGGTCCCCAAGGCGCCTTTGCGTGGGGAGTGCTCGATCGACTGCTCAATGAACGTTGGCTGCGAATCGATGGCATCTCGGCGACGTCCGCCGGTGCCATGAGTGCGGCGGTGCTGGTGACCGGCCTGCTGAGAGAAGGCCGGGTGGGGGGGAAGCGCGCTCTCGAGAGGTTCTGGCATGAAGTCTCCGATGCGGCCATGTTCAGCCCCTTCAAGAAGGGCCCCATAGGGTTCCTCACCGGCGCCCTCGGCCTCGACTTCTCCTCCCCGCACCGAATGCCCGAGGTTCCACTCGAGGTGGTGTCCCCGTACGACTCCGTCTATGAGGGTCCCAACCCATTACGCCAGATTCTCGATGAGATGGTCGGCTTCAAGTGGCTGCAGGATTCCTCCATCCGCCTCTTCGTGGGCGTCGCCCATGCGCGCACGGGCCGGCCTCGTATCTTCCGCAACGGGGAGTTGTCTTCGGATGTGCTCTTGGCCTCGGCCTGCATGCCCTCGCTGTTCCAGGCGGTCGAGATCGACGGAGAACCCTACTGGTGTGCCGGTTCCAAGGGATACCCCGTGCTTGCGCCCTTGGTAAGTGAGTGCGAGGCTGTTGACACCCTACTGGTGCAGGCCGGGCCGCTCAAACACACGGCCGTTCTTTGGGAGAAGGCGTGGCCGGGCGGTGAAGGTGACGGCGGTGATGCCGTCTGCACCAGCGCGGAGAGCCGCTGGGAGAGCGTGCGGATGCACTACATCACCAGCGACAGCGTCATTGAGCTCACCGCCGCCACCGAGACGCCCACACATTGGGACTTTCTCCGCCGGCTGCGCGACGAGGGCCGTAGGACCGCCGAAGACTGGCTGAGGGAACACGCCACGGACATAGGGGTGCGGTCGTCGTTTGAGGTTCCGGTGATACGGTAGCGTGAGGCTCGGTAACCGTTCCGACTCCCGGCGGTGCGCTCAGATCTGGGGCCGGCTTCATCGAGAGTCTGCCGCCCTCGCGACGCATGCGAGGTATAGTCCACGCAGCTTTGAGACGCCCGCCCTCTACGTTCCCTCGTTCAGCCTCTCCTCGAGCAGCTCCTTTATCACCTTCGGGTTCGCCTTCCCTCCCGAGGCCTGCATCACTTGGCCCACCAGAAAACCGAGTGCCTTGCCTTGGCCCGCCCGGTAGTTGTCTGCGGCCGACGGCTGTTCCTCGATCACCTTGTCGACCAGCGCAGCGAGCGCCCCAGGATCGGAGACCTGCGCGAACCCCTTGGCGCGTACCAGCTCTTCTGGTGACTCGTCGCTTTCGAACAGGTGAGTGAGAACCTCCCGGGCCGCCTGGGCGTTGATCTTGTCTTCCGCGAGCAGGGTGAGGAGGGCGGCCAGACGCGCCGCGGTGACCGGGCAGGTACCCACCTCCAATCCGCGCTCACGGATGGCCGGCAGAACGTGTGCAGTGAGCCATTGCAGGGCGGTCTTGGGGGTGATGCCGAGCGAGACGAGCTCTTCGAAGTAGCGGGCGTTCACCGGGTCGCCGCTCGCCGCCGACGCTTCTTCCCTGGTGATCTCGTACTGTGCGAGGAAACGGTCGGCCCGCTCCGCCGGAGTCTCGGGTAGGCGGGCGCGCATCTCCTCGATCCAGGCGGGCGACAACTCGATGACCGGTACCGAGGGGTCGGGTATGCAGGGTCCCTCGAACTTGGCCCGCATGGGGTAGGTAGCCTTCTTGTCCGGGTCCCACAGGCGGGTGTGCAGAATCACGTCCTCACCGGCCTCGGCGGCAGCACTCTGCCGCGTGATCTCGTAGGCGATGGCGTCGCCCACGTGCCGGATGGAGTTCATGTTCTTGACCTCCACCTTGGTGTTCATCTCGTCGCTGCCGCGCGGACGCACGGAGATGTTGGCGTCTACGCGCATGGTGCCGCTCTCCATGCTGCACTCGGACGAGCCCGAGTAGCGCACCAGGGTGCGGAGCTCCTTCACGAACTCCATGGCCTCATAGGGCGTGCGGATATCCGGCTCGGTGACGATCTCGACGAGCGGTGCTCCGGCGCGGTTGAAGTCAACCAGGCTGATGGGCAGGCGGCCTTCCATCTCGTGCACCAGCTTGGCCACGTCCTCTTCCATGTGGATATGGTGGATCCGCAGTCTCCGAGGGGTTCCGCCCTCGTCGGTGATGTCGATGGCACCCCCGCGGGAGAGGGGAAGATGGGCCTGCGACAACTGGAAGCCCTTGGGGAGATCGGGGTAGTAGTAGACTTTCTGGTCGAAGGCGCTTCTCGGCTGGAGCTCACCGCCCAGTGCCAGGCACAGGAGTGACGCCTTCTCCAGCGCCTCCTGGCTCAGGCGGGGCAGAGCGCCGGGAAACCACAGGCAGGTGGTACAGGTGTTCAGGTTGGGTTCGTCTCCCGGGCGATTGGGGCAATCGCAAAACATCTTGGTGGCGCAGTTGAGCTCGACATGTATCTCCAAGCCGATGACCGCTTCGAACTCACTCATCGTGCGCCTCCCCACGAGGTGTGAAGTAGGTGTGCGGCGAGAGCCAGGAGTCTCCCGTCGCTCAGCCTCGGGCCGGCCAGTTGGAGGCCCGAGTGCTCGGCGCCCGGGGGCGGCGGCACATACAGGGCCGGTTGTCCGTTCACGTTGGCGAACAGGGTGGGAGCGAACCGCGTGTACAGGTCGGCCAGTGACGCCGGCGCGCCCACGCTGCCGGCGGCTGCGGAGTCTTCATCGGCGGATTCCCCCGAGATGCCGGACACCGGCGGAGGGGGAAGCACCAGCACGTCAACCTCCGCGGTGAGGTGCGCCATGTCGTCCAGGAGGCGGGCACGAATGCGGCAGGCATCCACGAAGGCCTCGTAGCGCTCGAACTGGAAGAACGCTCCTTGAATGAGGTAGCTCTTCACCAGAGAGCCGAAGGCCGCGCCCCGCGAGAGCAGGTACATTTCGTTCCAATTCTTCGCCCCGGGGGCCCGTGGGCCGTAGCGGACGGAATCGTATCGTCCGGCGGCGGAGGAGGCCTCCACCGAACCGACGATGCTGTGAACGAGGGTAAAGAGAGAGAAGCCGGGCAGCGACACCTCTCGCAGGGAGAAGCCTGAGGCTTCGAGCTCCTGCAGTGCGACATGGAATGCCTGCTGCTCGTCCGCGCTGAGGCCCTCGCGGGCCTCTTTGACGACACCGATGGTCACCATGCGTGGGTCGATGGTGCCGGAGGAGAGGGCGGGCAGCACCTCTGCAGGGGGCAGCTTCTCGGTCGGCCCATCTGCGGCCGTCCCGGCGGTCGCCTCCACGGGCAACGAGAAGTCCCGGTCGTCCGGGCCTGCGACGGCGTGGAGGAGGCGCTCTATCACCTCCGGTGTGCCGGACAGCACGCCGCAGCACTCCATGGAGGGGATGAGGCCAACGAGACCCGCCCGCGACACCAACCCCCAGCTCGGCTTGAAGCCGAGGACCCCCGCCCGGCGGGCGGCCGCCCGGCTCTCGCCCACAAAGTCGAGCACCAATTCGGCGTCGGCGGACTGTTCGCGGAGCGCCTCGCCCGCCCGGCTCCCCTCGAGACCCAAGCCGAACTCGCTCATGCCGGTCGATTCCTCCAGGTGTGCGCCGGCGGTCTTGAGACGTGCAACGATGGTGGCGTCCTCCACGGCGAAGAAGCCGGCGAGCGCCTTCGAGCCTGCTTCCGTCGGCCAACCGCGTACCGAGATGTTGGGTGGGAGGGCAACCCTCAGGCCCTTGAGAGGACCGTCCGCGGAGGCGGTGTGAGTGCTGCTGTCTTTGCGGGGGGAGAAGGTGGGGCGCATGAGCCGGCTCTCTCTATTCGAGGATGCTTGCGACTCTGAAGTAGTCGCCTTTGACGGAAGGTGCGTTCTTCAACAGCTCGCCTGCCACGGACAATTCCGAGGGCTGCTCTTCGCTGCCGGGACGGGTGCGGTTGGAGACGGGGACAACGGTGAAGACGGGCTCCTCCGAGCCTGCCGCTTGGGAGGCGCGTGCAGCAAGCTCCTCCGCCTGGGTGAGCGTCTCTTCCAGAAGCGCGCGCTCATCGTTCGCAACGCCGATGCGCGAGACCCACGAGAGCCGGTCGATCAACGCATCTTCTCTGTCGGCTCCGGGCAGTATCTCCTTGCCGTCGAGGCCAAGCAGACCCAGTTCGGCCAGCTGCTCGCGGGCCACCGGGGAAGGCGCACCGGTCAGCGGACAGACGGCGCTCCTGTTCTTGGGGAAGGCGATCACCTCGCGGATGGATGGGGTGTCGAGAATCATCGAGACCGTGCGATCCATGCCCAGGGCGATGCCACCGTGCGGGGGCGCGCCGAAGTCGAGCGCCCTCAGAAAGAAACCGAACCTCTGCCTCACTTCCTCGTCGCGCAGTCCCAGAGCCGCAAACACACGTCGTTGCACGTCACGGTCGCTGATACGAATGCTGCCTCCTCCCAGCTCTTCGCCGTTCACCACCAGGTCGTAGGCCCGTGAGCGTAGTGCCAGCAGCTCTTCGGCGTCGGTGGGGTCGAAATCGACCCGGTCGGGCGCGGTGAAGGGATGATGGCTGGAGGTGACGCCCCCCTCATCGGTGGGGTCGAACATGGGGAAGTCGGTGATCCACACGGGCTTGAACACACCCCGGGGAATGAGGCCGAGGCGGTCGGCCACGTGGAGACGCAGCTGCCCGAGTGCCGAGGTGACGACGGCGTAGGAGGGGTCGGCGATCAAGAGCAGAACGTCGCCGTCGGCGGCTTGGAACCGTCTCTTCAGCCCCCCGAGCTCGCGGTCACTGAAGAACTGGACGATGTTCGACTGGAGCCCACCATTCTCCGCCCGCATCCAGGTCATGCCCTTGGCGCCGAAGCCGGGCACGATCTGCTTGGCGTACTCGTTCTGGAGGATGTTCTTGCTGAGGTCGGCAGAACGTGCCTTGACGTTGATGCCCTTGATACACC
>Ga0334889_1001685_pt1 | contig 27886 bp, 19 predicted proteins | sample GraSluR1_MG_2_FD_207222 | JGI IMG/M metagenome (GOLD analysis project Ga0334889, IMG submission 207222) | Sludge microbial communities from methane-producing bioreactor in Wageningen University, Netherlands - Granular Sludge_8_08-R1 | ecosystem: Engineered > Bioreactor > Anaerobic > Unclassified...
GTTGTCCTCGTTCCCCACGGCTGGCCGGAAGAGGGGAACTGCAACAGGCTCACCGACTGCAACGCCCGGGAGCCCATCATGGGATACCCCGAGTGGAAGGGGCTTTTGTGTTCCATACGGAAGGTGTAAAGGACCGAAGAGACACATGATACATCACACATGATGCGTGACGAAGGAAAATCTCAAGTGACGAACCCTCACGGGTTCGTCACTTTTTTTTCCCTGAGCCGTCGGGAACGCCGTCCCCTATTTCTTCTTCGTTGATGTCGAGGTGTTCACATCGAAGGAGGACGTCGTGGACGTGGATTTCTGGACCTCGTTCGTTTTCACGGGGGTGGGGTTAGGCACCGCCGGGACCTTCACGTCCTCGATCTTCTTCCCTGCCGCCTGCTCGAGCTGCTGCAGGGCAGGGCCTTTCTTCTTCTCCTGCGCCGATGAAACACCGAAACTGCAGATAACGAGGGCGATGATCGCCACAACTGCCAGGGTTGATCTCAATACCGCGTTTTTCATGGTCTTTCTCCTTTGTTCATTATTGTAGTGTTCTACTTTGCCTGTCCGTAGGTTCCCTTGTGGTTGATCTGCGGCACGGTGTAGCTCGGGGAGTTTCTCACTCGCTCCTGTATTCTCTCGCGTTGCGCCGTGTAGCTGCCGGAATTACTGCTATTGTTGCCGTTCTCCCGCCGGGAGTTCGTCGCAATATAGTCCTGGTAGGAAGGGTCAGCCGCCGTCCCGGCATATTTGAAATACTCCTGCGGGGTCGTCTTCACATTGTCCGCCCCATAACACAGACCGGTGGTTGCCAGAAGGGCCAGAACAGCTGCTGCGCTCAAGATCTTTTTCATTTTCGGTCTCCTCATCGTTTTTCAAGATGAGACAAGGGAACAAAAAAAAAGTTCCAGAAAAACAATGTTGCGGGTTCCGCGTTCCGTGTTGCGGGTTGAAAACCCTAAAAGAACTGTTGCGAGTTGCGTGTTAATCAGGCTGTTGATTAAGTGGGTTTTCAAACTGAGTTTACGTTCTGTCGTCATTCCGGCGGGAGATGTACCGGACGGCGCCGACTTTGTCAACAGTCTGCCAGGCCTTTAACCCGCAACCCGGAACGCGCAACCCGCAACTGTCCTTACAGTACTGTTTCCCGTCCGGTTCCGGTCTCGAAGGTTTTGTATTCGTCGGCTATCCTGTCCTGGAGGTAGAGGTAGCCGTGGCCGGATTTCTTCTTCATGTCCTCGTAATCCTGCCGCGCCCGCGCCGCGCAGTCGGGGCAGCATGCGGCAGGCAGGGAGATGCAGAAGACGGAATAGCTGCGGCCGCTGTGGTGGGCGCAGGATGACGAGATGCGGCGGTAGCCGCAGCACTCGGGGCACATCCTGAGGTCGAGACGCTGTTCCTCCTGGAGGTACTCGGTGTCGTAAAAGATGCTCCGGGAGCTGCCGTAGAACTCACGGCCTTCTTTGCGGTTCGCCTCCACAACCTTTTCCCTGTCCCGAAAAGCGGCAAGCTGGTGCGTGACGAGGGCCCTGATGTAGTCCATGTTCTTCGCCGATTCCTTGAAGCGGGACGGGTTGTAGTCGGGTTCGCGCAGGTTGGAGAAGTCGATCCCCGCCATGGCCATTATTATTGCCATATTGATGTAGGGCAGGGCCGTCTCGACGGAGTACCCCCCTTCCAGGACCGCTATGTCGGGCCTCAGCTTCTGGTTGAGGATCGCATACCCCTGCGCCGTGAAGCTCATGTTCGCCAGGGGGTCGCTGTAGTGGTTATCCTGTCCCGCCGAGTTGATCACCAGCTCGGGTTTGAACTCGTCGAGTATGGGCAGGACGAGGTTGTCCATTATATAATGGATGCCTTCGTCCGTCGTCCTCGGGGCCATGGGTATGTTGATGGTGGTGCCGTGGGCCAGCGGCCCTCCGAGCTCGTTGGTGAATCCCGAGCCGGGGTAGAGGGTGCGTCCGTCCTGGTGGAAGGATATGAAGAGGACGTCGGGGTCGTGCCAGAAGATCTCCTGGCTCCCGTCCCCGTGGTGGACGTCGGTGTCGACGATGGCGATGCGCTTAACGCCATATGTCCGGCGCAGGTACTCCACCATGACGGCCTCGTTGTTGATGTCGCAGAAACCCCGGTTTCCGTGAACGACGGTCATGGCATGGTGGCCGGGCGGACGGATGATGGCGAAGGCGTTCTTCACCTCCTTCTGCATGAAGGCGTCGGCCATCACCATGGCGCATCCCGCCGATACCATGTGCGCCTCGGTCACGCGGCTCTCGACGTCGGGGACGCAGAAATGGACGCGCGACACATCCTTCGCGGTGGCAAGGCGGGGATGGTATTCCCTCACCTCGGGCATATCCATGATGCCTTCCTCGAAGATCTGGTCCCGCGTATAAAGGAGCCTCTCCTCACGCTCGGGATGGGTGGGGCTGATCGCCCAGTCGAAGGCGGGGAAGAATATGACACCTGTGGGCTTCATGTTATGCCACCCCCTTGTATTCGTGGATGAATCCCGGAGCTATCTGGATCCCGACATCGAAGAGCTTGCCCTCCTGGGCGAAGCCCCGGATGACGTTGAACTGTTCCTCGAGGTACACGTGGGCCTCGTCGGCGTAATCGCCAAGCCCCCTGTCGCGGCTCGCCTCCTTAAGGCAACTCCGCGCCAGTTCCCTGGCATCTTCGAGCTGGAAGTTGCGCTTCTCGACGGTGCCCTTCAACCCTCCCGGCGACCCCGTGTAGGTGCGCCGTCCCGTATCGACGTGGACCTCCACCGCCAGGGTGGGCCGCGCGACGGCCGCCCCCAGGGCGTTGGCGACAGGGGAATAGCGGTGCAGGAAATGCTCGACGCCCATCCTTGCCGCCAGCATGGGCACGATGGCGGGGGCCGCCGCGCCTATGCCGATCACCCTGTGGAGCTGGAACTTCCTTTTGTGCACCACCTCCCAGACCTTGTATGCGGGTTCGTCCTCCCAGAGGCCAAACATCTCCTCGATGTTGCGCTCCAGCCTGTCGACCACCTCGTCGGCAACCTTGCCGAGCAGCTCCTCGAGGGATAGGCCGAGATGCCCGGCTACCGCCTGAAGCTTTGTGCGGGAGGCATCGGGGTCGCCCAGCCCGAGACCGTTCAGGATGTTGAAAACGTCCGTTACCGTCGGCTCCACGCCTCCCAGGCAGGCGGCGGGGCCCAGGCGCATGGGGCCCAGGCGGAGCTCTCCCGATTCCTCGTACACGCGGCTGTCGCCGCCGAGCGGTATGGACCTGACCGCGAAGGCATTGATGTGGGTGAGGTGGCCGCCGATGAGGGCCCCCTTCGAGGCATAAAGGGGTACTCCCTCGATGACGAGGCTGATGTCGGAGGTCGTTCCACCGATATCCACGGACACAGCGTTCAAGGATTCGCGGCTAAGGGCTATGGTGCCCATGGTGCTCGCGGCCGGCCCGGAGAACACGGTCTCGCAGGGCCGCTTCCGGCTGGCCTCGAGGGTGGTGGTGCCGCCATCGGCCTTCAGGATGTGTACCTGGCTTCGCGGGGCGCGGGCGCCTATGGCCGCCTCGATGCCGTCGGCGAAACGGTTCCATTCCCTCATGGTCATCGCCGTGTAGTAGCAGGTCACGGCGCGGCGCGGGAAATTGAGCCTTCCCGCGATCTCGTTGCTCGTGCACACGTCCATGTGCGGGTACAGGGACCGGGCGCGGTCCTCGACCATCCTCTCGTGGGCGTCGTTGCGGTTGGAGAATTTCCCCGCGACGGCGACCCTCTCGATACCGGAATCATGGACCTTCCTCAAGACCTCTTCCACTTCTTTCGCGTCGGGGGCCTCTATCTCCCTGCCGCGAAAGTCCATGCCGCCTTTGAGGAAATAGGTGTCGGGACTTATCCTGTAGGCGGAAAAGGGCAGCCCGCTGCCGGGGAGAAGGAGAAGCGCCGTGCGCTCTCCCCGTCCGGTGGCGAGGAGATTGGTAACGAGTGTGGTGGAGAGGACTATCCTCTGCACCTCCTTCGTCCCCCCGCGCGCGAGAAGCTCGTCGAGCACGGACAGGAGGGTGGCTTCAAGATCGCTTTCGTCCGTCGGGTGCTTGACGCTCGAGACGACCGACCCTTCCGAAAAGACAACTCCGTCCGTGTATGTGCCGCCCACATCGATGCCGATCAGCATGGTGTTCACCTCTCACCTTTCCCCGGCCAGCCGGGGTTATTCAAATTCTTCGAACTCCTCCGCGGAGTAGAAGAGGTGGGTCTCCTTTATCCTTTCACCGTCGAGCCTGCCGTCGAGGATCGACATCTCGGCCCGGGACCTGAACACGTGCGCCTGTGCTTCCAGTTCCGCGAGGCGCCTGTCGAGGCCCCTTTCCCGGATGATGCCCTTGACGGCGCGGAAGATCTCCTCGCTTCCGTGGAGAAACACCCCCTCATCGAGGATCTTGACGGCAACCATGCGCTTGAAGTCGTCGAAAGCCGCCTGCTCCCTGACGCGCATGAGCCTCTTTATCTTGTAGTCCACTTCCTCGTTCACCGCGGGGTCGATGAGCATCCTGTACTTTCTGCGATATATCAGTTCGTCGAGCCTGCCTATGGGGCCATCCGCCACGTCGTCGTCAGTGACGACCACAAGGTCGATATCGGACCCCCGGACGAGCTTTCCCGTGCTGCGTTCCGGACGGGGCACGTCGTGGGCCATATCGTACACGATGTCCCCGGCGATGATAAAACACATCCGGCCGGCCATTTCCGCGGCATCCTCGTATTCCTCCATGACATCGAGGACCATCCGGAGGGCGCGGTCGAACTTGAGCCTGCTTATCTCCCGGATCCGGTTGCCCACAGCGAGGCATCTCTCGTCGAGGGAGGCCCTGTCGCCGGACCGGCCGACGACGCAGTATGTGAGGAACTCCCGGAGGATGGACGGAGAAAGGCGGGCGAAACCGTCGACATGGCGGTCGAGCCTCATGTATCGCCTGCCCAGAGGGCGAACCTCCAGTCTCGCGGAGGTCCTGCATGCCCTCCACAAAAGCAGGCTGTCCGTCCGTATCTCCTTCTGGATCTCAAAACCCGTCAGAGGGCCTCTCGCACCGACAAGACCCACGATGGCCTCTTCAATACCGCTCATTTTCCTGATCTTCCGTGCCGTGGCCGGACCCGTCAAGGGGCCAAGGCCTCTCGCGCGAGACGGCGGTTGCTCCCCCCGCCGCTAGCCGAGATGGACCCTGATCACGTCCGCGATCTCGGCACAGTGCCTTTCCGTGATAGCGTCAGACGGCCCCTCGACCATCACCCTGCACATGTTCTGGGTACCGGAATAACGCACAAGGACGCGCCCCTCATCGCCAAGCTCTTTCTCGACTCCTTCTATCACCGCCATCACCTGCGGTATGGTGGCGATATCGGGCTTGTTCCTGACATCGACGTTGATGAGCTTCTGGGGATAGACATCCATCCATTTCGCCAGCTCCGACAGGGGCTTGCCCGTTCTGACCATCGCGGCGACAAGCTGGAGGGCGGTGATGATGCCGTCGCCCGCGGTGTGATGATCGAGAAAGATCATGTGCCCCGAATCCTCTCCCCCCACAACGCCGCCGAGGCGCATCATGTCCTCAAGGACATAGCGGTCCCCGACCTTCGAGGCGTGGTACCCGAAACCGTACCTCTTGCAGGCAACCCTGAGCCCCAGATTGCTCATCACTGTGCTCACCAGGAGGTCGTTTTTCAGCTTGCCCTGCTCCTTGAGCATCCTCGCGCAGACAAGCAGGATCTGGTCACCCGTCATCTCCTGTCCCTTCTCGTCGACGGCGATCAGGCGGTCGCCGTCCCCGTCGAAGGCGAGCCCGACGGCCGCGCCGGTCTCAACGACCCTCTTTTTGAGGTCCTCTGTATGCTGAGAGCCGCACCTGTCGTTGATATTGATGCCGTTCGGGGCATTGTGGATCACCTCGATGTCGGCGCCAAGCTCCCAGAAGGTGTCGGGGGCAACCTTGTAGGTGGCCCCGTTGGCCGTGTCGAGGACGATCTTCATCCCCTCGATGGAGAGGTCACGGGGAAAACTGTTCTTCACGAAGACGATGTACCTGCCGTGCGCGTCTTCGAGGCGAAAGGCCTGCCCCATTTCCCGGACGGGAGGCACGAGACCGTGCAGGGTGTTGCTCATCATCAACTCCTCGATGGCCTCCTCCTGCTCGTCGGAGAGCTTGAAGCCGCTGCCGTTGAAGATCTTTATTCCGTTGTCCTGGTACGGGTTATGGGAGGCGGAGATCACGATCCCCGCATCGGCCCGCATGCTCTGTGCTATGAAGGCTATCCCCGGCGTCGGCAGGACCCCGACGAGGTAGGGATTGCCCCCCATCGATGTTATCCCCGATTCCAGCGCGCCCTCGAGCATGTACCCGGAGATGCGTGTATCCTTCCCGATCACTATCCGGGGACGATCATGCGTCTTCTTCAGGAGATAGACCACCGCCTGCCCGATGGCGAATGCTATCTCCGCGTTCATCGGATACCGGTTGGCTTCCCCCCGGACACCGTCGGTACCAAAAAGTTTACCCATGATCATCCCTCACTCGTCTCACGCCTTCTCTCTATGATTCACCGAACAGGTTCAGCGACGGCAGGAGTTCCTGCACCTTTGCGCAGCGGGTGTCCACGATCTCCTGCAGCCATGCCGTACCCTTCCCCGAGATCCCGGCGTCAAGTCCCTGTATGGCCTCTATGTAGTCCGCGCCGCCGGCGCCCTTCAGGTTCCCGGCGAGGGTGAGAAAATCGTCCCTCGACCGTCCCGCCAGGTCGTCCTCCGGGGAAGACATGAAGATCCCTTCTATCTCCCCGAACCTCTCATGAAATTCCTTCCTCCCGTCGCCGTCCCTCGCCGCCAACGCCCCGTGCTCGGGCCTGCGCGCCTTTTCCGCGAGTGCCCGAAGCCGACCCAACCGTTCCTTCTTCGCCAGGGTCAGCGTGTCCATGAGCCCCGAGAAGATGAGGCCTCCGAACTCGCGCGTCTTCAGGAAGGGGCGGCGCACGTGAAGGTACCATTGCTCCAGCGCCATCAGGTTGGCCATGTATATAATGTTGTTTCCCACGATGCGGCGGAGGTTCGGATAAGCCCCCGGTCTGACATCGATCGTCCTCGCCGAATGCGTCTTTCCCACGATGAGCTTGTTGTCTCCCGGAAAATCGTTCCTCAGCACCGAATTGGCTGCGACCACGTTCCCGTACCCCATCCTGAGAGGACCCACGAGACCCCCCTGCCCACCGAGGAAGATGGGGGGCTGGTTGAGCATGACCCCACGGGGGACGTCCCCGATGAGGGATGCCGTCGTCTTGTCGCCGTCGGGGGTGAAGTTGAAGTGGATGTAGGAGCTTCCCACCTCGCTGTGATTCCTGCGGCTCGTGCCTCCCGCCATCAGGCAGTCGCAGAAATTGATGAGGCTCCCCAGTGTCACGAAGGGAAAGAGTATGGTCTGCTTGAGGCCCACGCAGTGCGCCCCGCCGGCCTCCTCCTCCAGGATGCAGCCCTCGCGGACGTGGGCACCGAGGCCCATGTTCGCCCTGTCAAGGAAGACAGACCCGGCGAAGTAGCCGCCTTTCAGCTCCACCTTCGGCCCCAGCCGGCAATTGTCGATGGTGACGGGCCCCTCGTACCCGATCCTGGCCCCGGCGGATATGACCGTCCCGGAACCGTAGATCCGGCACCCCGGGTAGATCTTCACATCCGTCCCAGATATGTGGTCGATGATCACCTCGTCACCCACATCCAGGGTGAGCGGGTTCGGGATGTCGACACCCTTCCTGATCATCTGCACAACTTTATCCAGACATCGGGGTTGAACATCCATATCCGTACTCCTCCGTAAAGACTGACGGGCCTGTCAAGATCGTCGAATCGTTTGGACCATTGATCGTATGGGAATGATACCAGTTTTCCCCCTGTCTTTGCAACATCGCACCATCCCTTCCTTGTGCATTGTGCCCCCTCTCTTTTGCCATTGCGTGCACGGGGCCCGGGCTGATATCAAGTTGAATAACGCGGCACAACGAAACAAAAGGAGAACGCCATGACAAAAGATGAGGAAACAGCTTACGGGATCAGGGCATATGGAGAGGCCTTGCTTTTCGCGTCAACGGCTTCCACCCGGGAGGACCTTGCCGGTGTGGAGGAGAACTACTGGATCGCTTTCAACAAGCTGAGAGAGTCTCCCCTCGAGGAGCACCGGCTTGTCTGCGCCGAATGCCTCGAGGCGGTAGCGCGCATCCTCGACGGGGAGGGCCGGAGGGACGCCGCCAACGACCTTCGGGGCCAGGCCGAGACCTTCCGCAAGCCCCGCGTCGAGACGCAGGGATAACATAAGGAAAGCACCCGGGAAATGGGACACCACAGGCTAATAGCGTGGATACGAGAGGAGATAGGGGCGACTCGTGTGGTTATGCTGAGCGAGGTGGTCGGCTATACGGAAAGACTGGAACCCAATCCCGCCATGCATATCTCCGAGGGTACTCTCTACCCCACAACGGCGGACGGGATGTATGAGATCCATGAGGACCCCGTCTACGCCGACGTCCCCCGGACCATCCTCGACGAGAGGCGGGCCTCCGATGCCGCCGAGGCGCTCGTCGCCCTTGTCCTCTCTGATGAGAGATACATATACCTCGCCGGGGAGCTCATGGGGGAAGAGAAGGTGTTCGTCCCTCACTGGGAGCGCCTCTGCCAGCTGGGAAAAGACGGGAAGACGAGACGGATCGCCCGAAGTCGCCTCGGCCAGACACCTTTCCAGCTTTTTGTGAAGAGCCTGCGCCGGATGGCGGAAGCACTCAAGGGCCCGCTCGCGTTCCTCTGGTATCTCTTTTTCGGTGCCTGTTTCTACGGCTCCATCATATACCTCGTCTGGCCGGATTCGAAGGCGGGCAGGTGGATAGCCGCGGCGGTAAAGAGAATCCTCGCGGAAGCGACAAGAATACTATACGATTAAGGGAAGCCCATGAAGGATTCAAAGACATCGGACGGAACGGAAAACGCGAAGCCGGCACGAACAGGCGGTCAGGACCTCAACGTGTCCCGAGATATCATCACGGATGCCCTTGCCGGCCTCGCCCCCCGGGGAAGGATCACCCACCGCACGGGGACGCACCTCGACCAGTACCATGGCGTCTCCATATCACCCGACGGATCGAAGATGCTCACCGCCAACCGTGACCGCACGGCCCGTCTCTGGGACATCGCCAGCGGACAGTGCCTTATGGTCCTTGAGGAGCACACCGGGGAACTCCGGCGCGTCGCGTTTCTGAACGATGGGGTGCGCGCCGTTACCACCGCGGATGATGGGACTCTGCGCCTCTGGGACCTGGCGACAGGCGCCTGCACCCTCGTCATGGACGGCCGTGGCGGCATGGTCACCGCTGTCGCGGTGAGCCCATGCGACAGGTATGTGGTAAGCGGCAGCCATAACGGGACGGTTCGTGTCTGGTCCCTTACCGGAGGCGTCCCTGAAAGCGTCACGGAAGAGACGGGCAACCCGGTCAAGAAGATCCTCGTAGCGGGAGACGGCACGTTCTTTGTCTCCCTTTCGTCCGGCAACGACATCTGCCGGTGGAGCCTTCCCGATATGAACGGCCCTTTCCCGATCACCTCGGGACGCTTCTCCCACCCTTTTAAGGATATTGCCCTCACCGGGGATGGAAAGGTTGTCGCCGCGGCGTGGGACGGCCTTTATTGTTTTGACATGCAAACGGGCGACCAGGAGCGCTTCGTCTCCTTCAGATCCTACCGGCCATACAAGATCGCGGTCACACCCGGCGGTACCCGCCTTGTCACCTGTTGCCACTACCGGGTGATCCTTGTCGTGGATCGCGAGACGGGCACCGTGGAGAAAGAGCTTACCGGCCACAGCGACGATGTGACAGGCATGGAGATATCGCCGGACGGAAAGACCCTCTGCACCGTAAGCCTCGACTGGACATGCAGGACATGGGACATTGCAACAGGCGAATGCCTGCGGACCCTGAGACCGGCGCGGAACCTCCACGGACTCTCTCTTTCTCCCGACGGCAAGGCTCTTGCCGCCCATGACAAAGGTGGCGCCGCCAGGGTCTGGAACCTCGCCAACGGCGCCAATCGCGTCGTGACCCGGGAGGCGTCATCCATCGCCTTTCTTCCGATCGCCAGCCTCCTGGCGACCGGGCGGCGGGACGGAGACATATGTCTGTGGGAGATGCACTCGGACAGGACGGAACCCGTTGCGGTCCTCAAGGCACACACGGGTCCCGTGGAGCACCTTGTGCCCCTGCGGGAAGGCGCGCTTCTTGCCACCTGTGCCGTTAATGAGGTGCGGCTCTGGGACGTCGAAAGACGGGATTGCATCGGAACTCTTTCCATAGGGGGACAGGTCGCTGCCCTCGCCGTCGATGAAGGCATGGAGCGTATCGCCGTCAGTTGCGTCATGAACACGGATATTCTTCTTTTCGGTCTTCGGTCAGGCGCGGAGCACGGCCTGCTGAAGGGTCACACCTGGCCCGGAACGATTGCCTTCAGCTCTATACGGGGCCTCCATTTCGTCTCCCATGGGCGCGGGCTCATCTCCTGCGGCCGCGACGGGAGGGTCATCCTCTGGGACCTCGTGAAACCCGGTATCCTGCGGTCCGTTGAAGAAAAGGATTCCGATGTCACCTGCATGGCCGTCGAGGACGACGAACGTCATGTCGTGGTCGGCACCTTCAGGGGAAGCCTCGAGCGATGGGACCTTGAGAGCGGGCTACGCCAGGTCCTGTGGCCCGGAGAAGAGCACCCGGTGCTGTCCATCGCCGTCTCGCCCGATAAGGAAAGGCTCTTCGCGTCCCTGGGTGACGGGACCGTAAGGATCGTGGACGCCCGGAGCGGGGTCCTCGTGTGCTCCCTCTGGAACGTGAACGATGGTTTCTTCTGGTTCACTCCGCCCGACGAACATGCCCCGGACGGCTGGGTGTGGACGGACCGGGACGATCTTCTCCATGTCGTCGAGGAGAGCGGGGAAGGCAGGGTCCTCGGCGCCGTACCCCTCGCGGACGATCGGCGCAGGACTTACGTCCACACCCGCAACAACCCGGTGATGGTGCAGGCCCGCCTCAAAGGCCTTGACGAGTACGAACGGATAGCCGGACGCTACACCCGGTCCCTTGCCGGGAAGAAGCAGGGGACTACCGCCCGGCCTCACGCGCCGCTGACGGAAGGAAAGGGCAATGAGTAAGACAGGACGCATGCCGTCGTCACCTCTGACTCTCCCACGCCGGCCCGGAACCCTTGCCGGGCGGGTGGTCGCCGGTGTCCTCGAGAGGTCGGCCACGGTGCGCCGCCTGGTCCACGACGCAGGGTTCCACAAAGAACGGATCGCCATGGTAAAGACGGCCCTTGACGGAACGCACCTCGTCACGGCAAGCACGGACGGCACGGTGCGACTCTGGGAGGCGGCCTCCGGACGGTGTATCCACGTCTACGATTGCCGCGGTTCCGACCCGTCAGGGACATTCCCAAGCCCCACGAGGCCGCGCATGGTCACGGCAGCCGCGCTGGGGTGGAAGAAGATCTGGAGCCTTGATGATGGAAAATGTTTGGCCGTCCTCACGGATCACCCCGGCATCCCCGTCCACTGCGATGATGCCTTTTTCTACTGCAAACAGAACTGGATGGTGCAGAACTTTCCCGACAGGAGAACCCGCGATCCGCAAAGATCCGAGGTCATCCTCTACGAGGTCGACAGCGGAAAGAAGGTCCGCACCTTTCAGATCGAGGGCAGCCACATCACCTCCCTCAAGGTTAGTCCCGACAGCGCAATGATAACCGCCGTCAACAGCGATCATCGTCTGAGGATATGGGACCCGGGATCGGGCAGTCTCCTTCACGTGTCCCCTCAGGGACACCCTTTCCAGGGCATCGTCGGCATCAGCCCCGACAACCGGTTCATTGTCCTGAGATCGGCAACCGGCGTCGACGTCCTCGACGTGGCGGGATCCGGCATCGCCTTCACCATCACGACCCAGGGGGCCAACTACCGGTCCCGGTATGTCCTGAGGGGTTTTCACCTCATCGAAAAAAACACCGATTATGTCTATCCCAGCCATACGTCGGAGATCCGGATCATAGATATCCGGACAGGCGAGACGCTGCAGACGGGTACTTTCAAGGGAGACCTCGAACTCTGGTCCGTCATGGTGGAAGACAACCTGTGCCTTGAATTCCCCGACGGCAGGGTCGATGTGTGGAACATCAAGGACAATGAGGTGGTGGCCTCTTTCCCGCTGAACCCCGAATCCCCGGGCTCAAACCCCGGGACTGCCGCCTTCACGGGAAAATGCGAGATCGCCCTGGCCAGGCAGGAAACGGCCGTGCGCGTCATCGGTCCTCTTTCGGGAAGACCGCCAAGGCTGATCCCCGCCACCGATCCGGTCCGGGATATCCTGATCACCCCTGACGGCAAAGGTCTTCTGACCATGGGGGCGGTGGTGGTGAAGCACTGGGACCTCACAAGTGGTCTGTGCCTCAGGGAGTTCGGGATTCCCGGGACGGAATGCCACGACGACCTGCCTCAGGGTGCGCCGCTCATGGCGCTCACGCCCGACGGAAAGAACCTCCTCCTGCCGATGGAGAACGGGATTGCCATCCACGATCTGTCTACAGGACAACAGGAAGGAGGGTTTTCCTTCGAGGCGCAGCTCACGAGACCAGGGAAGGACAGGCAACCGGGGCATTTCGCGCTCTACGTGACAGAGGATGGAAAGCGGCTGATCGTTGTCTCGGGACCTGACGGCCTTCTGGGTTCCTGCCATATCCCGACAGGCATTCCCGTTGCCGGTTTCCCCTTAAAGGATGTGGACCGGTTCCACGCCTTCTGCATGAGCCGACATCTCCTTGCCACGTCACGGAACAATGTCCTGTCGCTGTGGGACGCGAGAACAGGCGGACTTCTCCATGAATGCCGGCAGGATGGCCGAATCAGCGATATCGTCATGGTCCCCTCGCAGCGAACGATCGTCACCGTGAGCGAGTTCGGCCTTAGCTTCCTCAATTGGGAGAACGGGGAGCTTCTTATGAAGCGATCCCATAGTAACGGCATCGGATCGGCCCCTCACAGATTCGAGAGGTGGCTTGCCCCTCTGTCGGGCGGCAAACGGTTCATTGTCCAGCGTTCTGACCTCATTGCCCTGTGGGACCCGGACACCCAGGGATTGGTCTGGCGGCAGGAGCGCTATCTAAAGAACAGGTCGACGAAAGCCGCCGCCTTTCCCGACGGTGACCGCTTCGCCACAGTTGACACGACGGGAACCGTCGAGTTCTGGGATGTTGAGAGGGGGAAAGTCCTGGCAACCCTCCATGTATTACCCGATGGGTTCCTCTGGGAAACCCCGCCCGACGACCATGCCCCCTCGGGATGGCTGTGGACGGACAGGGAGGATCTGGTGAGCGTCATCGCCCCCTCCGGGGACGATCGCGATACGAGGGTTTTCCGACAGGGGCACGCCAAGCACAGGGCCTATATGAAGATATACAACAACCGCGGGATGGTCATGGCCAAGATCGCGGGCAACGAGCAATACCGCAGACACGTCGAACTCCATGGCCGTGCCTCCGACAGGGCACGGATCGGTAACGGCTTCGCCGGCCTTCACCCTGCCCTGTCCTGACGGGCATCATTCACAACGGAACCGGCTCCGGAGAGCACAACATCATCCCCGATGCTTCCCGCACCACCACTTTGCATGCCCCCATAGTCAGGCCCCGTTTCCCCGTCTCTTCACGGTCTCCGGGTTCCCGCCCGAACCCCGGCCCGTGGGGCCCGCAGCGGGCACGGTGACCGACATTCATGTTTCCTGTCAGCGCCTTTTCCGCCTGCAGCGTCTCTTTGTGCATGATGTACCGTCTCATTTGCCATTGCATGCACGGGACTTCGCTTGATATCACATGAGAAACGCTCTATTACCTGCAAGCGGAGACAGACATGACAGGAAAGAAGGAAGCCAGGGCACAGGACGGATGAATGGAGGGAAGTTTTGCGCACCGACGCGACAGTAAAGAGAATTCTCGCGGAAGCGACAAGAATACTATAGGATTAGAAGGAGATCATGATCGCCCGCTTCCACGTGATGCCGCTGAAAGGAGACGCCCATGATTAGAGAGGGCAGGGAATCCACGGCCAACCAGCCGGGTCCCGTGACATCGCACAGTCCTGCACGTGTTTCGGCAGAAGTGCTGGCCGGGGTTCTCGAGAAGTTCGCCCCGCCGGGGCGGCTGACCCACGATCACGGGTTCCACAGAAGACAGATCACCGCGCTTGTGGCCGCCTTCAGCGGCACCCACATCGTCACGGGAACCGCGGACGGCAACGTGCGCCTGTGGGATGTGGCCTCAGGCAAATGCGTTCGGGTCTTCGACTGCGGCGGTCCCACCCTCTCGGGAATCTTCACGACGCCCGGCACCAACCGAATGGTAACGGCCTTTCTCTTCGGGAACAAGAAGGTCTGGGACCTCGAAACGGGGGATTGCCTGTCGACCCTGTCCAACCATCCCGGCGATCCCGTACACTGCGACGACGATCATATCTTCTGCAGGCAGAACTGGAATGTCCGGAGCTTCGTGAGGGGCAAGGGCCCCGACTCGAAAAGGTCCGAGGCGCTGATCTACGACGTAAACACAGGGAAGACGGTCCGGGCATTCCGGCTCGAGGAAAGCCACATCAGCTCCCTCGCCGTAAGCCCCGACGGCGGGAAGATAGCCGCCGCAGGCGACGACCAGTCCGTCCGGGTATGGAATGTCGTGTCAGAGGCCATGCTTTACCAGTCCCGCCGATGGCTGAAGCGGCCTGTGGTCGTCGGGTTCAGCCCCGACAGCCGGTCAGTCGTTATAAGCTTAACCGACGGTGTCGAGGTGCGCGACGTAACGGGGCCGGGCGCCTCTTCCACCATTGCTTTGCCGTCTCTCAAAGTGCCTTACCGGGCGTCGCATGCGCTTCATGGTTACCGTCTGATCGAGAATCAAATAGATCTGTTGGACCTCGATCCCCTGTCGCATATCCGTGTCATCGATATCCGGACGGGACAGGTCGAGGACACGCACACCTTCGCGGGCGCCATAGAACTTCAGTCCCTGACGGAAGACGGGCGGTTCTGCCTGGGGTTTCGCCGCGGTTGGATCGACGTATGGGATATGGCAAGCCATGAAATGACGGCCTCCCTTTCAACAAGCCGGGAATATAACGGCTATGCGGGCGGGTACAACAGGATCGCCACCGTCAACGGGCACATCGCCATCTCCCGGGAGGAATCGGCGGTACGCCTCATCGATCCGGCTTCGGGCGGACCGGCAAGGATATTGCCCGCGGGACAACCGGTCAGGGACCTCATGGCGACCCCCGATGGCAGGGGGTTCCTGACGATGCTCAATGGGACGGTGAAATACTGGGACCTCTCAAGCGGACGATGTTCCAGAGAGTTCGACATCCCCGACAGCGAACTCTGGGACGACCTGTCGCAGGGCGCGCCGGTGATGGCGGTGACGCCCGACGGGAGGCATCTGGTGCTGCCGTCGGAGGATGGTGTTGCAATCCATGATCTGTCGACGGGCCGGTATGAAGGGGGTTTCCCCCTCGCTGAAAAGACGGGGGGCCTTTTTGCACTCTACGTGACCGGCGACGGGAAAAGGCTGATGGCGGTAGCGGGACCCGGGGGCCTTCTCCGGTCCTACGATCTTGAAACCGGCTCTCCCACCGCCGGTTTCCTCCCCGACGACATGGGTCCGTTCCAGGCATTCTGCATGGGCGCAGGGGTCCTCGCCACCGCGAGCAGGACGGTCCTTTCGCTCCGGAACGAACGAACAGGCAGGCTCCTGAGGAGATGCAACCACACCGATTACATCAACGACATCCTCTTCGTCCCGTCCGAGGGAAGGATGATCGCGGCAGGATTAGGAGGGTTCCACTTCTGGGACCGGGACGGCGGGGAGCCCCGGACGGAGAAACCGGACAATGTGGACGGCGTCGTCACATTCGGCGGACGCCCGTCGCTGTCTCCCGGTGAAACGCGCATCATCCTTCGGGGCCGGCACTACATCGCCCTGTGGGATGTTGAGACCCATCGGCTCCTGTGGCGGGACGACTTCCCCCAGGGGAACCGCATAAGAAAGATCGTCGCCTTTCCCGACAGGAAGCGCTTCGCGACATCTGATACCACGGGGACCATAAGGGTGAGGAGCGTCGAGACCGGAGAGGTCCTTGCCGCCCTTCATATATTGCCCGAAGGGTTCCTCTGGGAAACCCCGCCCGACGACCATGCCCCCTCGGGATGGCTGTGGACGGACAGGGAAGACCTCATCGCCGTCACTGCCCCATCCAAAGGCGATCGCGGCACCCGCGTCTTCAATAAGGGGGATGAAGAGCACGGCGCTTACCTTAAGATATACAACAATTGGAGAATGGTCATGGCCAGGATCGACGGTGGTGATGCATACGGGAAACATTCCCGGCTGTACGCGCACGCAGTTGACGCGGCCCGGATCGGAAGAGGCTGCGGCCGTTTTCCCGCTGCCCTTCCGGATGGAATGAAAGGAGCGAGGACATGATACCTTACAGGAAGCTCGGCGATGACATGGACGCGGTCATACGGTCCTTTGATACAAACCCCGCCGTCACTGAGTGGCAAAAAAACACCTGGCGGCCGGAGGGCAAGAAAAAGGCGATTACCCATGATATGCTCGGGTGCGACCATGAAAAGGCCCTTGTCTTCGAGGACGGGACGCCGGTGGGCTCCCTGAAGAAGAACAGCGCCCGCCGGTTCTGGGATTATGCCGGATGGCATGTCTTCCCGCCGGTAGAGGACGTGCTACGCTTCTGCCTTTTCATGCATCTCGACCTGTACCGGACGCTCGCTCTTGTGCTGAAAGCCGAATGGGAACATTTCTTCGCGCACGAGGTGAACGGCTGGAGGGCTTCAGACGGGACAAACCTTACCGATATCCTTCTCGACAGGGACGAGCACGCCCTGAGGGAGGCCCTTGCCGGGTTCCGGCCCCGTGGGGATCTCTATAACCTCATCGGGGACCTTGCCGCCCGCCACGCGCCGGCGTCCGACACCGGCAGGCCTTTTCTCGAGGGGCACACCCCTTCCACCTTCGGGGAACTGGCAAGAGAGATGCTCCTGGGAAGGTATCATTTCCATTCGGTAGTGAGCGCGGAGGTCTCCCAATTCGCGGCGCGGGCACGGAAGGAATTCCTCCTTCTCGTGGAAGGCACCGAAAAAGAGCAGCAGGCCTACGCCCTCGAGAAGGCACGGTGGGTATCTCTGCGGCAGGAGCTGGAAGACGTCTATCTGCTCATCGAGAACCAGCGGCTGAGGAACGCCCACACCCGCCGCGAGTGGCTCGCCCTCTTCGGAAAGGAGGAGATTGCCCTCAGGGAAGCTGCCATGGAGCTGGAACGCAGCGATATGCGCTTCAACCTCAAGAAGGTAAACCCGGAATGGTCCCGCGATGACATCGAAAGATACATCCTGGACGAAGAGGCGCGACGGCAGCTCGAGCTCACACGGCTCAAGGCTGACGCCGTCCTGGCACCCCACCTTGTAAAGCCCGTGGAAACAGCCGCGGCAGCGAGCACAATGGAAACTGACCGGTATCTGAAAGAGTGCCGGACGGTGCTGAGGCAGATACGCAGGCTGCTGCATCCCGACAGGTTGATGCACCACCCCTCCTACGGACATCTCACGAAGGGCCAGAAGGAGCGCCTTGAAGAGATGCTGCTCGCCGCCCTCGAGGTCAGGCCCGAAGAGCTCGGTTACCCCGAGGGGTACATGCTCCACGACATGCGCTCCCTTGAAGGCTTGAAGAGCGCCCTTACGCGCGTTGAGGCCATCCTGGGCAACCCTGGCGTCGAGATCGACGAGCGTCTCACCATACAGGGTGAAACTTTGCCGGAGAAGCTCTCATGGCTGCAAAGGGAAGTGGCAATGCTCGAGGATGAGATCCTCGCAGCGAAGGCTGAGCTGCAGGCGCTCTTTGAGGACGATGACAGGGTGAGGGAACGGTCTATCCTCAGCGACGCCGCGGGTCACGACAGGGTGAGGGCCGACCTTGCGGCACGCGCCGGAGAGCTAAGACGCGACGCCGAACACCTGGAAAAGGTCTTCAACACCCTCTTCGACGGGGAAGGAGGGCCGGGATGACCCTCAGTGATCTTTGCGAGCTTGTGAGCCGGTACTACCCGGACGGCGAACGGACCCTTCCCCGGATCCTCTTCGTCTGGACCATGCACGATGAGGACGGCGGTCTTGCCACAGTCCTCGACCAGGCGAAGACGAAGGTACGTATCTTCTCCCTCGCCGTCGAAGGCTTCATAGAGGACCGCGTGGAGGAAGACCGGCGCATCCTCACCCGGACCGTCATCGAAACACGCAAGAAGCCCGCGACGGGATACGATGTGCTCTCCACCTTGTGCGACAGTCCCGACCACCGGATATACCGGGCCCTTGAGTCGGCTGGCATCGATATGACGACGCTTGGAATATGCGCAAAACACGCCGGATATGCGGCACACCGGAAGATCCTGCTCAATGAGCGGCGCTCCCTGCGCAACGACGGTGTTCTCCTCCAGTACGGCAGAGACCTCACGTCACTCGCCGAAAAGGGGGATTTCGATGACCTCTCCGACCGGCCCGAGGAGATCGACCGTCTCTTCGAAGTCCTCCTGCGAAAGAAAAAGCGCAACGCCATGCTCACCGGCCCGGCAGGCGTCGGCAAGACCGCCCTCGTCGAGCTCCTGTCGCGGCGCATCAGCCGGCGCCTCGCGCCGGCACGGCTCTTCCAGACCCGGGTGTACGAGATCGGCATGGGAAGCCTCCTCGCGGGGACAACACTGCGCGGCATGTTCGAGGACCGGGTATCGAAGGTGATAGAGGCCCTTCAGGCCTGTCAGCCGGCAATCCTCTTCATCGATGAGGCGCACCTGCTCTGGGGCGCCGGCAGGGCGGAAGGGGCGCCCATGGATGCGGCGAACATGTTGAAGCCCATCCTTGCCGGATCGAAGGTGTCCGTCATTGGCGCCACAACGACGGGCGAGTACCACCGCTACATCACCCGCGATGCGGCCCTGGCACGGCGCTTTCAGCAGATAAAGATCGAGGAGCCGGGAAGGGAGGCGACGCTCGCCATCCTCGCGCGCCACGCGCAAGGCCTCGAGGGCCACCACGGGATCCGGATCGGGACCGATGTCCTCTCCGAGGCTTGGCACGCCACCGAGCGCCACCTGTCGAACCGGACCCAGCCCGACAAGAGCGTTGACCTTCTCGACAGCGCCGCGGGTCTCGTCGAAAGGGAGGGCAGAAAGGAAATGGGGACGGAGGACCTCTACCGGGTCCTCTCCCGACAGACAGGAAGGATGATGAGCGCCCTCGGAGAGGGAAGGACGAAGGACCTGACGGGCCTTCAGGAATCCCTGAACAGGCAGGTGATCGGCCAGGAGGAGGCGGTACGCAGGGTCGTCTCGACCCTCGTCTCCCGAAGGTACGGGGAGACGGCCCCGGGGAGGCCGCTGGGGACCTTCCTCTTCTGTGGCGCCACGGGCGTCGGCAAAACAGAGCTTGCCCGGACCCTGGCACGGGAGTATTTCGGGAGCCCCAAGGACTTCCTCCACATCGACCTTGCCGAGTACCCGGGGCAGGACGGCGTGCACAAGCTCATCGGGACGCCCTACGGCTCCGCCTTCGGGTCGGCCGACGGCCTTCTCACCCGGTGGTTGCAGGAAAGGTCGAGCGGCGTCATCCTTTTCGACGAGATCGAAAAGGCACACCCCGACGTCTTGAGGCTTCTCCTCGGAATGCTGGATGAAGGAAGGATAACCTCGGGCATGGGCGAGCGCTTCGACGTCCGCCGCTGCGTCGTCATCCTCACGACGAACGTCCTCACACACCGAGACATCGACCGGGTCAAACTGGGATTTTCCGCAAGCGACACCCCATCAGACCCCCACGCGCTCCTCGCGAAACACTTCCCCGAGGAGTTCCTGGGAAGGCTTGACGAGATCATAATCTTCAAAACACCGACGGCGCCTATCCTGAGAACGATCATGGGCCAGAAGCTGAAAGAGGCCGTAACCCGCCTCAAGGAAAAGGGTATCTTCCTCATCTACGACGAGGACCGTCTCCTCGACCACCTTCTCGCAGCAACCGGAAGACCTTGGGCCGGCGCACGCGACATGGCACGCCTCATCGAGCGTAAGCTCATCGGCCCCATCGCCCGCCGCCTCATCGACCACGACACGCAGGAATGGGTCTGCATCGAGCTGACGGAGTCTTTCTACCGCTTCGGGACCCTGAACCCCCTGCCGCTTCTCCAAGACCCGGGACCACCCGATTACCCCGACAAACCCGCAACGGCGTTGAACGCCCAATAATAACAAAGGAGGTACCATCATGGAAGAGAAAGACAGTAAGAAGATCCCGGAACACAACTGCAACGAACACGTCCGCTACGACGGCGGCCAAAAGATCAACCGCGACGGCGTGCGGATATGGGTAGAGACATACTACTGCAGCATCTGTGGAGCGCGACTGGATGTGAAGGAGGAGATACTGGACTAGAGAGGCGGCTTGAATCGCTTGAATCGCTTGAATCGCTTGAATGGCTTGAATGGCTTGAATCGCTTGAATCGCTTGAATGGCTTGAATGGCTTGAATGGCTTGAATGGCTTGAATGGCTTGAATGGCTTGAATGGCTTGAATCGCTTGACAGGCTGTTGACAAAGTGATTTCTGAAGACGATTCGTGCTGTTTCGTCATTCCGGCGAAGGCCGGTGTCTTCACTCGCGCAAGCGACATCCAGGAAAAACGATGGGTTAGAGAGACCTCCAGATGTCGCCTTAAAGCCGGCGATCTTCGAGCAAAGATGCGAGAATCCGAAGGGCCCCGAAGTTTCCCCCAGGATGCCCCTGGAGTCCACTGTGATTCGGAATTCTCTTGACTAATCATCCGTACAGGCGCAGAATGGGTATTATAATTCCATAATGAGGCGCAGAATGGAAGTGATAGGGAGATTATTCAACCCACCTGCAAGCAGTTTCTTTCTCTTCGGACCCCGCGGAACGGGCAAATCGACCTTTGCCAAAGGTTTTTTTGGAGATGCCCTGGTCGTTGATCTTCTCGACCCTGAAAGGTCGAGGGCGCTTTCGGCCCGGCCCGAGATGCTCAAGGAAATGGTCGGCGGCCGGCAGGAAACCGCGACCGTGCTGATAGACGAGATACAGAAGATACCGGAGCTCCTCACGGTGGTGCACGGCCTGATCGAGAGCATGAAAACCGTGACCTTCGTTCTGACGGGCTCCAGCGCACGCAAGCTCAAGCGGGCAGGGGTGGACCTTCTTGCGGGAAGGGCGCTATTGTGTGAGATGCATCCCTTCATGGCCGTCGAGCTGGGGAAACGGTTCCGTCTTGAGGAGGCGCTTCGGTACGGTACACTCCCCCTCGTGGTCGCAGCGGGGGAACCGGAGGAGGTACTGCGTTCCTACGCCGCCCTGTATCTGAGGGAAGAGGTCCAGATGGAGGGCCTTGTGCGGAACATCGGCAATTTTTCCCGTTTCCTCGAAGCCATCAGCTTTTCCCATGCTTCGATACTGAATGTCAGCAGCGTCGCCCAGGAGTGCGGTGTTGAACGCAAGACGGTGCAAGGCTATGTCGAGATACTTGAGGACATTCTCCTTAGCTGGCGCCTCCGGGTCTTCACAAAACGGGCAAAGAGACAGCTTGCGGGGCATCCGAAGTTCTACCTTTTTGACGCCGGTGTTTTCCGGTCGCTGCGGCCACGGGGGCCGCTTGACCGGCCGGAGGAGATTGACGGCCAGGCGCTCGAGGGTCTCGTAGGGCAGCACCTTAAGGGATGGATAGCCTACTCGAAGGTCAAGCGGGAACTGTTCTTCTGGAGGACCCGCTCCGGCGTGGAAGTCGACTTCGTCGTCTACGGTCCCGACGGGATCTACGCGCTGGAGGTGAAAAACACCGGGACCGTCCGGCCCGCGGACCTCAGAGGTCTCAAATCCTTCAAAGAGGAATACCCGGAGAGCAAGGCTCTTCTGCTCTATCGCGGAACGGAAAGACTGCTCAAAGGTGATGTGCTGTGCATACCCTGTGAGGAATTCCTCGCCACCCTTCACCCGGACCACGACCTGAAGGAGCTATTTTTCTAGCACATCCCCGGGAACCGGGACTTCGGGGTTCTTAGTGCTTTCACGTTCTCCTGCTTCTTGAGGCTCGGTTGAGAGGGTTATTTACTTGTTAACGTCCCGCTGGGGTCCCTGATCGATTTCCTCAAAGTCGACCGCTCGGTTCTCAACCTCATTGTTCAATACGTCGGACCTATTCACGTGGTGAGTCCCGTCGCCGGGGAGATTGGAGAGGTCGATGACGAGGAAGAACTCGTCGAACTCGGACTGCTCATCATCGAGCCGGAAGTGGAAGACGGTTTTGAGGCCATGGATTGGCCCCCTGGACCCACGTCGTTCCAGGACAGGCTTTGCCTGCTGACAGCCAGACGTCACGGCTACACCTGCGTGACCAATGACAAGAGACTCAGGAAACTGTGTGCCAGGGAAAATGTTCCGGTCCTGTGGAGTCTGGAACTGATGTTGGAGCTTCATGGCGCCGGCGGTATTTCGACGGAAGATGCTCTCGACATCGCCACGGGGATACATGAGGTGAATTCACAGCATATTACTCTGGAAATTCTGGATAGATTCAGGGTGCGTTTGCGCGGCAAGGGGTAGCATCCGACACCTGCGCCGCACCACAGGCATCGAAAGCCCTTACCGCTCTCTTCGCTCTCAAACTCCTTGTTCAGCCTCTCTATGACGTTGGTCGTCCCCAGCGATATCCATTCCTCGTCGGGGAACGAGAAGAAGGTGACCCACCCGCCTCATTTCATGATACTCGTGACGGGATTGCTGCATAAAAAAGCCCTTTGAATCGTAACCCAAAGGGGGTCAGGTAGCATTTGCCGCCCGAGGATGAACCAGGCGTTAGTATAAGCCGTGCCGGTTTATTGTCAAGAACAATCTGAATCATGGCTGAATCAGGGTAGCCTTGGGGAAAATGATCCCTATTATCATCCCGAGGGACCCTCGGACCCTCAAACCTTGAAACTGGTTTTTCCGAATGTAATCCCGAAAGGGAACGCAGGGAGACCTTGCACTCGGAAATCTGGTTTCTTGGGGACGTCCCTCTGCCCTTCTGAGAATGTGAAAATGCGAAGGATGTCCCCAAAGTTCTACCTCCGAAGGCCATTGTGGTTCCCCCCCAACAGTTCTTCGCCACAAGGCCTCCCTGCACCTGGCTTCTAGTGTTCCGGGAATAGTTCGATACGTCGGTGGTACTGTTCTCGTAAGAGAGGGCGAAGCCCCCAAAGAAGTCCCCCGCAATCTCTTGCTGAATGCCGGTGCTTATGCTGTAGGCTCTGCGGTCATAGCCCAGGTTGTCCGAGCTTCCCCGAAGACGTGTATCGCTGCCGCTGACCCGCGTCCAGACACACTTGACTTCTTCTGCAAACCGGTGGTCGCCATCGCGGGGTGAAGTTCAGGTGGTAGATCACTACCCATATGTTGTCTTTGACACTTTTTCAAAAAAAAAGTATAACATGCTCCTATAACGTTCTGCATCTTGGCTCGCACATAAGGTAACAGATCTTCTTCCCTTGAGAGAATGGCGCGCGGCCTTTGATCTGTGAGATGGAACCGGTTATCATCTCAGGGCCGCAGTAATACTGTCAGGTAGAGATCAATTCTGCTTTGATTCACAGGGGAGCAAAACATGATCTTCGCTCGAATCCCTGATATCGCAAGGCTGTACATCGTGATACTGCTTTTCGCCGCAATGATCGCGTGCGCAAGTACCGCGGGGGCCGCGGAACTCGATCCCACTCCGCTGAACGAAACCAACATGACGATATCGGATGACCGCGAGAACACTGCCAACCCTTACACCAACGGGGGAAGAATCTGGATAGATTCACCCGGCACGCTGACCAACGCCAGCACGCTGAACAACTATGGCGATATAGTCAACTTCTCCGGCACGCTGACCAACGGCGGCACCATACCCGGGGGCTGGCACAGCGGCACGCTGAATAACTATGGCGCGATGGCCAACTGCTCCGGAGCTACCCTGACCAACAAGAGCAGCGGGATAGCCAACTTCAATTATCTGGCCAATGCAGGTACACTGAGCAACGACGGCGGCTGGCTGGACAATAACGGTACGCTGAACAACGACGGCACGCTGAACAACCTCCTTCTCTCCACGATAAGAAACTATGGTACGCTGACCAACAAAGGTGACGGCACGCTGGGATCCCCGACGGGCGGCACAATTATAAACAACTGGGTCCTGAAGAACATGAGCGGAGCCACGCTGAACAATCCCTCCATATTGATCAACGCGGGCAGCCTGGACAATGATGGCACACTAAACAACAAAGCCGGCGGTACGCTGAACAACACGGGGACGCTGAATAACAACGGCACGCTGGAACTCGCCGCGGGCAGTTCCTATGATTTTGCGGGGGGCACCTTGAATAACAACGGCACGTTCATATTCCGCCGCGACTTCACCTTCAACGGGACCACCGGGGGGACGGTGAACCTGAACGCCGCGGGCACGCTGCAGAACTACGCCGTGCTGACCAATACGGCCGGCAATACCCAGGCGAACAACGGCACGCTGGTAAACAACTCCGGGGGTACCTTCAATAACAACGGCACCTTCGACAACAACGGCACGCTGGAACTCGCCGCGGGCAGTTCCTATGATTTTGCGGGGGGCACCTTGAATAACAACGGCACGTTCATATTCCGCCGCGACTTCACCTTCAACGGGACCACCGGGGGGACGGTGAACCTGAACGCCGCGGGCACGCTGCAGAACTACGCCGTGCTGGACAACGACGTCGTGCTGGACAACTCCGGCACGCTGGTAAACAACTCCGGGGGCTGGCTGGTAAACAACTCCGGGGGCACCCTCACGAACAGTGGCGCGCTGGGCAATGACGGCTTGCTCACGAACAGCGGCATACTGAACAACAACGGTACGATCACCAACAATGGTACGCTGAGCAATGCCTCTTTCCTGGTCAACAATGGCGGCAGTACGCTCACCAACAGTGGTACGTTGAGCAACTACTCCGTGCTGACCAACAACGGCACGATCACCAACAACTCCGGCGGCACGTTGGGCAACTACTCCACGCTGAGCAACGGCGGCACGATGACGAACAACACCGGCGGCACGTTGAACAACTACTCATGGCTCGACAATCACGGCACGATGACGAACAACGGCACGATGACGAACAACACCGGCGGCACCCTCACCAACAACGCGGGTTTCACGCTGACCAACACCGGCACAATCACCAACGACGCCGGCGGCACCCTCACCAACAACGGCACGTTGAACAACACGGGGATGCTGGAGCTTGCCTCCGGCAGTGCCTACGATTTTTCCGACGCTACCCTCACCAACACCGGCATCCTCATCTTCCGCCGCGACTTCACCTTCAACGGGACCACCGGGGGGACGGTGAACCTGAACGCAGGGGGGACGCTGCAGAACTACGCCGTGCTGAGCAATGCGGCTGGCAATATCCAGGCGAACAACGGCACACTGGTGAACAACGCCGGAGGTACCCTCAACAACAACGGCACGTTCAACAACAACGGCACCATGACCAACTCCGGGACAATTGCCAACAACGCCGGCGGCACGCTGAACAACACGGGCACATTCATCAACCCGGGCACCTTTATTAATAACGGCACCTTCACCAATACGGGCACCTTCACCAATACGGGCACCTTTTCCGGCAACGGCGGCTTCGCGGGCGACATCACCACCTCCGGCACCCTCTCGGGCAACGGCACCATTACCGGAAACATCATTAATACGGGTACCCTCGCGCCGGGCAACTCGATAGGCACGCTGACCATCGCGGGCAACTACACCCACAACGGCGGGACATACCAGGTGGAAGTGAACAGCGCCGGGCAGAGCGACAAGATCGTTGTCACCGGAGTGGCGACGATAAACGGCGGTACCGTATCAGTCCTCGCGGAAGCGGGAACGTATGCGACGAGTACCGATTACACTATCCTCACCGCGGGAAGTGTTGTGGGTGCCTTCAGCTCCGTTACGAGCAACCTTGCCTTCTTGATCCCATCGTTGAGATATGATCCCGCGAATGTTTATCTTACTCTCACCCGGAACTCAACGAGATATGCCAGCGTGGCGGCCACCTCAAATCAGTATTCGGTGGCATCGGGCCTCGACGGGATCGCACCCTCCGCGACGGGGGATATGAGCACAGTCATCACGAACCTCAACAGTCTTAGCGCTTGGGGCGCCAGAGGCGCCTATGACCAGATGGGCGGCCTTGTCCATACCGCCCTTACGGGCGCCGCGTTGTCCTCTTTCAACGGATATCTGAATGTCATGTCGGCAAGAATGGGAGGGTTTATCTCGGGCGGACCGCGGGGAGCATTCGCCGGTCAGCCTCTCATGCTCGCCTCGCGGGCCGATACGGGATCGGATGCCGGGAATAGCCTCCTAGCCGCCCTCGGGAACGCAACGAGAAGCGGCAACACCCCCGCGTGGGGTTTCTGGACACAGGGGTACGGCAGCCTTGGAGAGAGACGAGGCAACGACATATCCTCCCGTTACGACTACGACATGGCAGGGTTCGCCGCGGGGTTCGACAGGGTGATAACGCCGTCCGTCCTCCTTGGCGCCTCACTGGGGTATTCTTACACGAAGGCAGACATGAAGGACCTCTCCCACTCCGCCACCGTATCGAGCTACCAGGGCTCCCTCTACAGCATCTACCGGACGGACCCGTTCTATTTAAGCGGGATAGCCGCATACGGGTATAACCGCTACGATACGAAAAGGGACATAACCTTCGGTGCCCTCACGCGAAGGGCCAACGCGAATTATGCCGGACAGACGTTCGGAGGGCACCTCGAAGGAGGCTACCGCATTATCACTTCTCCCATAGACATCATACCCCTTGCATCCCTGACGGGGACATACCTCATGCGGGACAGCTTCCGGGAAAGAGACGCAGGAGCGCTCGCCCTCGATGCGGATTCCGACCATGCCTCCTCTCTTGTCGGCTCCCTGGGCTTAAAGCTCACGAAGGACTACAGGGTGCCGTCAGGCACTGTCACCCCCGAGATCAGGGTGAAATGGGACCACGAGTTCATGAACGACGACTATACCCTTAATGCCTCCTTTGCCGGCTACCCGGCATCAGCCTTCACGGTCAAGGGGGACAGGCCCCACAGTGACTCCCTCGGTGCCGGGTTCGGCCTTACCTGGCAGGCAAAGGAGAGCGTGTACCTCCACCTCGCCTATTACGGCAGCTTCTCCGGAGATAGCACACAGCATGCGGGGACACTGGGGATGTGTTACAGATGGTAACAGAAGGACCTGCCCTGCCCCCAGGAAACCCGTCCAGAAGTTGAGCCATGCTCTGGGCTGAATGCGACACAGGGAGGAAGGACAAGGAGCTTCCGGTTCATAAGACCCTTGCCATGACCCTTAAGGTATGCGCACCTTGCACCATCACACAAGGTAGGAGCAGTCGATATTTTGGATAGCACCCTCAGAAAATCTGAACTGTACAGAGACTGTACAATTGAGGGGATAGGGAAGATGCTCGGGTGGTGCAACTATTTGAAATTACAAAGCGCGCCTGGCACGACTCGAACGTGCGACCTACGGATTAGAAGGCATTAACTGTCAAGAGCCAAGGTTATTCCCCACCCCCGGGGCCGCGGTAATTCCCCACTTTTGCCGGAGAGGGTAGTCTGTTACTGCCTGGTTTTGGGACTCAGTGTTCTCCTGTAGGATTCTCCTCCGTCA
>Ga0334889_1001686_pt1 | contig 27882 bp, 26 predicted proteins | sample GraSluR1_MG_2_FD_207222 | JGI IMG/M metagenome (GOLD analysis project Ga0334889, IMG submission 207222) | Sludge microbial communities from methane-producing bioreactor in Wageningen University, Netherlands - Granular Sludge_8_08-R1 | ecosystem: Engineered > Bioreactor > Anaerobic > Unclassified...
TTTGCCTGTGGAACAAACCATGTTTACTAATGAAGTCATTTTATCCTGGCTTCAATATTTTTCCCGGAATGCCCCGATCAACCTGGCAAAACTGAAGATGCTGGACATTACCGGGAAGAATAAGAACCTGATTCCAACCGTTATGAGCAACCGGGCAGTGCTGGTTTTTACGGATGCCGGACATCCGGATATCTTCTACGACATGTGGAATGCGGAACTGGGGGACTGTGATATATGGTACAATGAGGGCTCAGATCCAACCGGCGAGATTAAGCACGACAAGGTCTCAGACATGATTAACCGCGGGATTAATGCCTCTGCAGCTATGTTGATTCTGAATCCTAATGCTGCCACGAATTATCATATAGGTATGGAGAACAGCCGTTTCTCCTGCGGCTCGGTGCAGTATGTATGCCGTGAAGTTCGGGCGGTTATAATAAATAAGCTCAATCTGGGGGACCAGGATAATATATGTATAATCTCAGGTGAAAGCATCGCGGTGGAGGCCGCTATGATTGCTGCTGAGGGCAGTGTTATTGCGGTGGAATATGACCGCTGGGATCGGAATACCATGCAAGAAAATGTTAATAAATTTGGCCTGAACAATGTTACCATCGTTGAGTCTCTGGAAAATGGTATCCCGGATAAGCTGCCGGTGCCGGATATAGCCTTTATAGTAGGTTCTCCAAGGATAGGCAGCGAAATAAAGACTCTTTTGTCCATCAATCCCCTTATGGATTTTGTGATCTATACCCTGGACTTCGAAATTTTAATGTCCCTGCCTGCTTTGTTTCGGGAGAACGGCCTGGAGCGAACTGAAACCATCCATGTAGCGGTATCGCGAGTCAATAGCAAAAAAATGCTGGAGCCATTTCCAGCTCCCTGGCTTATTTCTGGCAGAAGCATAAAAGGATAGTATCAGATTTACTGCTGGTAAAGGTCAAATTATGACAGCATATCCGACAGCATGAAAAAGCCCTGAAGCCATAATTTAGAGCTTATTGGTCAAATAATCCCGGTCGCCGGCCCCGGTTTTTCTGGACTTACTGGTCGGGGAGGGAAAGGAGAAATCGGGGTCAAATGCGATAGAATCCCCATTGTTTCCAGGTCCAATTACTATATTCTTTTCCCAAAATTATAGGTCGCCCAGCACAATAGGTACTGTAAAAGCCTTCCTCTATGGCTAAAAAAGTTTTACCGGAAGGGTCTTTCTCGACGGTAAAACTCTTAATTGGCCGGTCCAGAGCAGATGAACACCAGCGGGGTATTAATTTATTTTCAATCAGTTGATATACAAATAAATGACAGCTATAGTTATTCTCCTCTCGCTCATACCATAACGGCTTATGGCGGTCAAAGCTGCCCCGTTTCCACAGCACCATAATCAGCTCCGGGTTTCCATCTCCGGTTGCATCATCCAGAGCAAAAGATTGAACATTCCATTCCGGTGGGGAACTCCAGTCGATACCATCTGGCTGAGTAACAGTCAGTTTTCCCCGAGTGAGATGATAAATTTCCATAATGCCATCATGATTCAGGTCATAAGTTGCATATTGTTCCGGTTTGTTTAAAAAGAAAAGGAAAGCTAAAAGCAGTAGCATGAATACTACTGCTTTTATAGCAACAATTTGTTTCCGCATAACTAGCTTCATCTAATTAGAAACCTGGGGAAATTTTATAGAAGCAGTGCCCTTTATGCGATAATTAGCCGTCCATTCCGGAAGGGCCGGGGCTTTATCGTTATATATCATCTCTTGCCACTTCTGGTCAGTTAACCGGTCTGCTGCATTCCAGGGGAATTCATAGTAGGAGTATACCCCACCTTTGACTATCCGCAAAGTACCGGCAACCGGTACTACCGCATAAATATTATCTACATAACCGGTACCAACCTCCAGAACCTCGGCCGGAGGGTTGGTAGCCACATCGGCAATCAGCATAGCGGGGAAGTCGGAAATTTGCGAGCGGCTTTCCAGGCCATCGCCTCGGTAAACCTCATACCAGAAATGTTCCAGCTGTCCGCCAAAAGTACGAATCAGTTCGTATTCTTCCTCAGTCAGGGTTTTATTAGCCAGTTCCTTTTCGGAAATAACCTTCAGCTGTAAAACCAGTTCATAAAGTTGATCCATGTTTTTGATATCCGCCTGGTTAATTAAACCACGCATTTTCAAACCGTCACGGGTCATGGTGGTTAGGGAAGCCAGGCGGGCATACAGGTGAGGATTGGGCTCAACGTAACCCCGGTCATCAATTTCCTCCATGCCACCGCCGCCCATTTCGGCATAATTTTGTTTGGTATACAGGATAGTATCATGCTTTAACTCGGCCCAGCTGCCCAAAAAAGTTGCCAGTTCTTTATGATTCCAGGCCTCATTAAGCATGAAAGAAGGATAACCATCGGGTTTATCTACGGTAAGCGGCAGCAAAGTATATAACCATGACCAGTACAGGTTTTGGTGCCACTCATCATTAAGTCCGGCAATATATTTTTGCATTTTTGCCATATTGGTGCTGTATTTTTTAAACTCAAAATCACCTTGATTTTTCAATATAGTTTCGGCGGTGTCCGAGCCCATGGCAGCGGGAACATCAAGACCGCTGGGCAACATACGCCGTTCACCCGCCGGGTTTTCTGTCACCTCGCGATAAATTAAATGCTGAAAAATTTCAGCATCTAGAGTATATCTTTGTCCCATAAAGCGAAATCCTAAGACTTCCTTATCCCGATCCGGTTGAATAGTAGCATCAAAAATTGGAATCGAATTTATAACCGGCGCTTGCAAATCCTTGGCTAATTGCCGAAACTTATCAAAACCCTGGATATCCTCGGCTATCTTCTTAGGAGTTAGATTCTTGCCATAAGCCTGTTCCAGCAATTCGATATACTGGTGATAACCAATATCATCGCTCTTGCCCACCATAAAATCAGTAGTTGTATAGATTTTTTCCCACTCCCGGGCACCAATACCATTATTTAAAGCCAGGGTCATGAGAATAGCCGAACGAGTCTCATCAGCATCTTTTAAACGGAAGGTAATACGTCCGTACCACATCATACTTTGAAAATACTCTTTCAAATCATCCGTTTTAGCATAATGACCACGGGGAATATACTGGGTATAATCTTCTTTTAAACCTTCTATCAGATCCGGTTTGGTTCCCATGGCCATAACCGGTGACAGTTCAGTAGAATCATGCTTTTTAATAAAACTGATTTCCTGTTCGACCTTGGTCTTAACTGCAGCTGGAATCCTGGTATCAGGATTTAACAGTTTACTGCCTACGGCAAAAAAAGCTAAATTGCGGCGAGCCGCATTTTCCCAGTCACTGCCCTTTAAATCCTTATAATCCGTTTCCGCCCGCTGTAATAGACTGGCATTCAATTTCTTTAATTCCGGTATCAAGGCTTGTTGTTCAACATTTTGCAACAAATGAGAATAAAAGAGATGATAATTATGAACTACTGCATCCGTGGTAATGAAATTAGGTACATTGTCATAACGGTTAATCTCATAAGTCATAAAAAACTCATGGCCCATAGCGGGAAGCACTACAAAACCATTTTTGATTAATGATTCCTGGGCATTATCCGAAAAATCAAAGCGTTCAGCATTAATCACATTGGATAAATCAGGTTCGACCTTATAAGGCTTAACTATAGCTGTATCTTGCACTGAAATCTCCTTATAAGGTGCAAACTCCTGGGCCAAAGCAATTGCGCCAGGATTAGCATCCTTGTCTCCAGTTGATGACCCAGCCTGGCATCCGGCCATCATTAACAATGCTGCAACTAATAACCCACACCATAATTGCTGCCCCAACCTCCTGTGATTCATTAATATTACCCCCATCTCCTAATATTCTTTCAATGTAATACGATTAAGCCGTCATATAGCTTTCATACTTGCTAGAAAAGCCTATATCACTAATTATTTTCGCAATATCCACAGCTAATATCTCCTTCCTCAAAAATAATAAAAAATGTTTTCCCTGCGTGGAATATACTATTTTGGAGACAGGGGACAAAATAGAAAAAGCCTCCTGCAGGAATTTATTGGTTACGAGAATATCAAGTAAGATTATACATGATATTCTTTATTTTGGACGGTATAACATTAAACAGGGACATTTACCTGAATATCCCCCGAGATTTTAGATACAAAATGGCATTAGATACTCCTTGAGTAATAAGCTTCAAAAACAATTTCTATCAGGGGCAAAGATGCTTGATTTATAGGCCAAACGGAAGGTGCTGGGATGAAGGAGGATAAATCGAATCCGGAATTAGTTTATAAAGCTTTTGCGGAATATTACGATGCTTACGTAGCCGATTTTGAGGCGGATTTTGAAATATATTTGCGCATGATTAAACCTGGATTAAAAGTGCTGGAAATCGGTTGCGGAACCGGGCGAGTACTGAAACCATTACTAGAATCAGGAGCATCGATCATCGGTGTGGATATTTCCCATGAAATGCTGGTCCTGGCCCGTAATAAGCTGGGAGGGTTTTATGACAAGAACGAAACAGCCAGGCTGCTTAGAGAAGCCGGGTTCTCATCTGTTAAATTCGCCGATACTTATGATTCAGCGTTATTCCATCAGCTCGAACCATTAGAGACTACTGACCGTGGCTTTCTTGTTATGGCCAGGCGGGAAACCGGTGAAGGGGAGGGTTAACCCTGTAGACGTTCCATTTTACCTCGCCTTTTATCAATGCTGCGTAGTCTGTTAATGATGCGCAGCAACTGAGGAATTAAGTTATACTAAACATTAGTAGAAAAATATGTACGAACCCACTATGTACGAACCCACTAAAAATAGGAGGGTAAATTTGTGGATATAAGAGATAAAGAAGATAAACGCAAAATAGAAGAATATAAAAAAAAGCCAATGATTAATTTTGCGGACTCAATAAACCGTTCAATGATAGGTGACTTAGGGGAGTTAACAAAAGGAGGCTGCCTTACTAAGATTATCACTACGGTTATAATTATTGGAATATTGTATTTCCTTTTTCGATGTTCTCATTAAATTAAATAATACTTATCAATAGAATATTTTAGTATAAAATTAATTTATAACATCTATATTTAGTGACACGAAAAACTGGGTGGAATTGCTTTGAGTTTGCTACACAGTTCAAGTATATAGCGCATTAAATAGGGGGGCGAGTTAATTCAATTGATTACAGAAGCAAATAATATTGATTCCTATCTTGAGACATCAGATGTCATCGACTTTTTTAACCCAAACATTCAAATTGTTGCTGAAGATTTACGCAGGGGAAGAGACGATGAGGTTGACCTGGCCCGTTCATGTTATGAATGGGTAAGAGATAATGTTTATCATTCTTTTGACATTAATGGAATAGCTGTTACTTGCACGGCATCCGAAGTTCTCCATCACAGAGAAGGAATATGTTATGCCAAAGGGCATCTTTTAGCTGCTATATTACGTTATCTAGGTATTCCCACTGGTTTGTGCTACCAAAAACTTGTGCTTGATGATTCGGATTTATCAAGACTAGTAATTCACGGGTTGAATGCCATATTTCTTAAAAGTCTGAACAGGTGGATAAGAGTGGATGCACGTGGAAATAAAGAGGGAGTCAATGCGGAATTCAGTACTGAAGTAGAAAAACTTGCCTTTCCGATTAGAAAAGAATTGGGAGAAATTGATTATCCCATAATCTATCTTAAACCCAACCCCAAAGTTGTTGATGCTTTAAAGGCAAGTAAAACCTTAGAAGAATTAAGAATCAACTTGCCTGAGAACTTATGAAATGCCTTTTTAAGTTAAGATGTCCAATAATAATTGATTTTAGGAGGGAGAGCCTTGTACAAATGGGATGCCAGGGATTATAGCCGTAACTCCAGCAGCCAACAGGAATGGGCACGGGAGCTAATTGGTAAGCTACAGTTGCGTGGGAATGAACGGGTTCTGGATATTGGTTGCGGGGATGGGAAGGTAAGTGCCGAAATAGCCGGATGGGTTCCGCAGGGTTCTGTCGTAGGTCTTGATATTTCCAGAGAAATGATTGACTATGCACGGCAGAATTTCCCCTCCGATACCCACAGCAACCTGGAATTTGTACTGGGTGATGCCAGCAACTTGAACTATGTGCAGGAATTTGATGTGGTGTTTTCCAATGCAGCCTTGCAATGGATAATTGACCATATACCCGTAATTAAGGGTATTGCCCGGAGTCTTAAACCATCAGGAAAGGTTTTGCTGCAAATGGGAGGCAAAGGCAATGCCGCTCTTATACTTGCTTTGGCTAACCATAAATGTGGGAATGGTAAATGGAGCGTTTATTTTAAAGATTTTAAGATACCGTATGGCTTTTACAGTCCTGGAGAATACGCAGGTTGGCTGCAACAGGTAGGGCTTACAACCAACCGGGTAGAACTGATTCCCAAAGATATGGTACACAGGAGTAAAGACGATCTGGCTGCCTGGGTAAGAACTACCTGGATTCCATATACACATAGAATACCTGCCGCAATGCAGGATAATTATATTGAAGAAATCATTGATGAGTATCTTGGTATCTGTCCCCCTGATCAGAATGGATGCACCCATGTGCAGATGTACCGGTTGGAAGTCGAAGCTACAAAATAATATACCTCCAAAGTAGATACCGGTAAATTCATTAATTTAAAAACTATTGAATTTATGTTTACATAGCCTATCTGTCTTACCGAAGATGATCTCTGTCGGTCAGCATGGAAAAAGCTCTGAACGCATGATTCAACGATTATAAGTCAAACAATCCTGGCTGCCGGACCTGGCATTTTTCCGGACTTACAGGTTGGAGAGGGGAAGGAGGAATCGGGCTGGCTTGCACCTTTACGGATTCACTATGCCACCGGGCCAGCTTTCTTAAGGCATCAAGCTGTTCCCGTTGTCCGGCTTTAGCCTTGCGGAGTGCACGTTTAAGTGTGGTATAGGATTGTTCAATATGCGCTTCATTAACCGGAAAAGGAAAACCGTCTTTGCCTCCGTGGGCAAAAGAATAGCGTACCGGATCGCTAAAACTGGGCCGGGCTCCATAGGCGACTTCGGCAACCAGACAAAGTGCCCGCAGGGTACCGGCACCTACTCCGGATACATTAAGAAGGGCTTCAAAATCCTGCGGATGCTTATCATAAGCGGCATACAAGGCTTTGTTAAGATAGCCTGTTCGAGGTATAGGATGGCAGGTCGGTAAAGTTAGGGAAGATTCCTGCAAGCGTTTTATCTCCGCCAGGAGCCGATCGGGGTTTTCCTGTACCAAATGAGCGCTAATCTCGCGAATATTTTCATTTTCGTTGGCCACCAGATTTAAGGTATCTGTCGTAAAGTCACAGCAAATAGCGGCCTGGGGCTCTGTTGTAAACGATTCTACAGCATCTCCCAGCCAATGGTAACGACGCGCTTGCCGTAAGTCTTCGTTCATCCCCTGTTGAATAACCGCCCAGTGACCATCTTTGGTAAAGAAAAAGCAATGATGATAAATATTGTAGCTATCCTGTACTGCCGCACTATCTACCTTGGCCGACATTTTGCTGGCATAAACCAAATCTTCGGCTGAACAGCTCAATCCATGGCAATCGGCATGATTCATAATTTCTAAAGGGGTTTGACGGGCGGTACGCCCTTTTCCTCCGGCTACAAAAAGACCGGTATGAGGCCCCATCTCTACCAGGCCTTCTTTTAAGGCACCGCAGACCGTAGTAGTGACTCCGGAGGAGTGCCAGTCAAAACCGACCACACAGCCCAGGGCCTGAAACCAGTATGGATGGGAAAGCCGGTGTAGGACTTCATCAGGCCCATCTTCTTCTAAAATCACTTCAACAATAGCCCTGCTCAAGGCTTTCATATGGGTAAAAAGCCAGGCAGGACACTTGCCACCATGTAGGGGGAGGTTGGCTGTACCGGTTCGCATGATTTATAGTCCTTTCGTTCAGGTTAAAAATAGTATAACAGAAAAAAGAACAAAAGTTCTATTGTTCTTATTGATATGGTGAAAAATGTATTAATGATTTTCGCAATTCAAGCAAACTTCTCGATATTGTACAATTATATTGCAAAAGCATTTTGCCAAAACAGTTTAAGGGGACAGGCTAAGCCCCCTAAACTGTTTTTTAACTATTTAATAAAAGTCCCTTTACTTGAGAAGAAAGACGATTCTGGTTAACAGTTCATTTTCCGGCGTTTCCGCGGGATTGTTAAGATAAAACTCATAACAGACTCCGGTTGGGGTGTACCCATTGGCGGTTATCCACTCCATAATGGCATTATAAGCAGGTTCGATTTGATTGTAGGGCCCGGTATACAGGCAGGATACCTGCTTTCCGCCCGGAATTTCACCGGGTTTAAGTTCATTAGTGCCTGCTATCGACTGAGCTACCGGTAAGCCGCATTCGATATCCAGGTCTTGCATATCCGTATTAAAATAGCCCACATATGGTGCACCGGAAGGCTGGACGCCTATTTCACTCAGATAGTTCATAATGTCCCCATAGGCTTTCCCCAATACTTGGGGCAGGTTTTCAACCGCTGTTCGGGTACGTATGGATATTGTAGGTTGAGCTTCCCTTTCTTCCAGAACAAACTGATATTGCATATTTATGGCCTCCTAACATATTTTTCTCAATTATAGCATGCCAAACATGACAACTATATGACAGGTTTAAGGGGAATATGTTTTATAAATTTTTTCTGCAATTGCCGCCAAAATGCTGCGAATATGCGGAGGATTAACTACCTCCATTCCACTGCCGAAACTTAAAAGATAGCCATATAACCAATTATTCTCTGGAAGACAGGCTTTAACCATAATCTTTCCGTTATCTTGCCTGATTATATCCTCGCCGAAACACTCTTCTACTACATTGTCCATATCTTTATCGAAAAGCAGATCCAGTTCCACCAGCCTGGCTGTCTCCTGCCACTGGTTTTCAAAGTAATCTTGTTCCATTGGTACTTCTCTGGGCGGATAAACTACATCTGTAAGCTGTATGTTTTTAATCCGTATCAGCTTGAAGAGGCGGAAATCCTGTCTGAGCAGGCACCAGGCAAAAAGATACCACGATTGCCCCTTAAGGAGCAGTGCATATGGTTCCACCTGTCTCATGGTTCTTGTACCGGCAGCATCAATATAGGCAAATTCAATCTCTCTATAATTTTCAATGGCCTGGCGCAGTAGCGCCATTTTGCCTTTGAGTTGCTCATTAGTTCCCCAGGGAGACAAATCGATTATCATTTGCCTGCTCTTCAGGTCAAGCAACTCCAGCTGTGACGTTGATAGGGGATTTTTCAATTTTTCCACCAATACATCAAAACGGCTGTCAGGTATACTGGCGGCAACTCCCTTTAAGGTGGAAATGAGGGTGGCCATATCACCGGCGCTGAGTACGCTTTTATCCAGGCGATAACCTTCAGCAATGCTGATACCGCCATTCACACCCTGATAAGTTATGATAGGTATTCCGGCCAGGTTGATAGTATCAATGTCACGCAGAATAGTGCGGACGGAAACGTCGAACATTTCCGCCAGTTCTTTGGCCTGAACCCGTTCGCGCCTGAGCAAGACTATTATAATTGAAATCAGTCTATCGATTTTCACTTTATCACCTGTCTTTGGATCAGATGTTTTCATCTATCTGTATTGGGATTAGTAATATTATACTGTTTTCTGGTTTAACAATGGTTAGTACCAGGAGAACTTTTAAGGAAATACATAATGTTGGAGGCGGAGGCAAAGATGACGGGAATGCATTTTCTGATTAAAATGTATTCCCGGATGCAATCCATTTTAAGATCCGTGTCTTCAACTTAAATCGTGCTCTTGACATATATCCTTATTAAAGTTATTGTACTATTAATTACCAACCCCAACATGCATAATTCAATTACATATTGGAGGATTAACAAATGCCGCAGCTTTCAAAAGGCGGAAAGTATGTGTTTGGTTGGTCTAAAATACAAAAGGATGCCAGAATTAGATTGCCTGATCAAGCTATACAAGAATATGGACTTATTCCGGGTGACCCAATAATTCTTATGTCCGGCAGTAAGACTTCTGGTGCATTATGTGTTTCCAAAACTATCTCTTATGGAACAGTCAGTTTTTAAAAAACTCTTCCTGACATTTCCGCAATTAAAGAAATTTTCGATTCAGGAGGGGTTGCCCGTAGAGTATAAGAATAGACATTATTGTTGGGTAAACCTTGACGACAGTTGTAATATCGTCTTACCCGTCATAACATTGAGCATTTACGAACTAATCATTGGAGATATGCTACTGGCTATTCGTGGAAGCGACATTGCTTTCGATTTTGCTGTTAAAGGGCCACTTGTTGAGCGCGCGAAAAACCATTTGGGAATAACAGTATATTGATGAACTACTTAAGAGTAGAAATACTTTACGGAAGGCGTTTAGGTGAGGGAGGATAAGTCGAGTCCGGAATTCGTTTAAAAGCCTTCGCGGAATATTACGATGCTTACGTTGCCGGTTTTGAGGCTGATCTTGAAGTTTACTTGCGCCTGATTAAACCTGGATTAAACGTGCTGGAAATCGGTTGCGGAACTGGGCGAGTGCTGAAGCCGTTACTAGAATCCGGAGCATCAGTTGTCGGTGTGGATATTTCCCCGGTAATGTTGGCTCTGGCCCACAATAAGTAGGCAAGTTTTTGTGACAGCGGGGCATTGAGCAACATTCAAAATATCTGCCTCATTAGATGGAACTCATGCAACGAATTTAAGGGCTTTACTATGGAACCAGTGGATATTTTTGGTACAAAAATCTGGGAAATCAGTCAGATACTTATTTGAGCTAATATTAACAAATGAGAGGAGACATTAATATGCCCTTAGTAAAAATCGAAATATTACAGGGGAAAAACCGCGAGTACAAAAAAGCTCTTATGGACGGAGTACACAACGTGCTGGTTGAAGCACTGAAGATTCCGGATTATGATCGTAATCAGCGCTTATACGAACTGGATGCTGAAAATTTTGAGTATATAGATACCCGAACGAACTGCAATACAATTATAGAGATTACCATGTTCGCGTGCCGCACCCGTGCCGCCAAAGTAGACCTCTATTCAGCTATCTGTCGTAATCTGGAAACCAACCCTGGCATACCGGCTACTGATATTACTATTGTTTTAAATGAAATTCCCCTGCAAAACTGGGGCATAAGAGGCGGAAAGCCCGCAGATGAAGTGGAACTGGGCTTTACAGTGAAGATTTAATATGACTGCTGTTTTCTGGTGGCAAGAATCCAGGTATTAGTTTCTCGAAAACCTAAAGATTTGTAAAACTCTGCAAGAAAATCATCATCCGATTTATAAAACAAATAAGGTTTTATGTGGCTCGATGTAAGATTACTAAAGAAGAAGTTGAATTCCTACGTACATTTATTACTACGAATTTTTGCTTTCATATATGGAATTGCTCCGGTATAAGTTTCTAAAACATATGGGAAGTTCATGCCAACTTATTCCGAATTGGGGCTTACCATTTCAGTAGGTATTTCTTATAACAAATTCCTGGCTAAACTGGCATAAGATAAGGACAAACCGGATGGATGAGATAAGGGATCGTTTTGGCCCTGGAGCCATAAAGCGGGCCAACCTGTTGCTCCATAAGGATATTGAGTAATCTCTAGTAGTCCCTTTTAAGATGAATCAGCTATTAATATGTCTATAATAATGTTAGAGGTGGGGAGCAGATTATGAACCGGATAATTATAACTTCCCACTCTGCAAAAAATCCCGAATATTCATGTGTTTAATACCTAAATAACTTTGCTCTAACTCATCCATTGAAACCACATATTTCGGAAAATTATCATTAATCGCTAGTAGCACAGAAAACTCTCTTTGCTTAACCTGCTCGGATGCTAAAAGATAACAAACCTGAACATAGAGTTTTTCACCGCGCTTTTCGGCTATAAAGTCGACTTCCTTTTGATTCATCTTACCAACTGTGACTTCATAGCCTCTACGTAGCAACTCCATATAGACGATATTTTCCAGCACCTGATCAATATCCCGGCTATTTTTCCCATAAATAGCTTCGCAAATGCCATGGTCAGCTAAATAGATTTTTTCCTGCAATTGCAGTATTTTTTTAGCTACCAGATCCTGCCGTTTCACGCGGTGGAATAAACAAGCATTCTCACAGGCCTTAATATAGTTGTATACCGTTTCCGGGGCTGCTTTGCGATTTTCACTTTTCATAAAATCGGACAGGCTTTTGGCCGAAAAGGTGTGGCCTATGTTGGCAACCACATACATAATAATCCGTTCCAATAATTCAGCATCACGAATACGATTCCTTTGTATGACATCCTTCAGGATCACAGAGTTATATATATCCCTCAAATACAGGTAGCTGGGTTCTTCCGCAAAATCGAGGTTAATTAAAAACGGCATTCCGCCCAACTGCAGGTATTTTACGAACGCCTCCTGGTCGGATAAATTCTCCTCCTTTTGCCTGCACACATCCAAAAACTCAAGATAGGAAAAAGGATATACCTTAATTTCAACATAGCGTCCGGTCAGGTAGGTCGCCAGTTCACCCGATAAAAGATTGGCGTTGGAACCAGTAATATAGATGTCTACATCAAAATCAACCGATAAGGAATTAACACAGGTTTCCCACTGTGTGACCTCTTGAATTTCATCCAGGAATAAATACGCTTTCCCCGATATTTCTGATAATTTCCGGCTTAAATCCTGATACAGCACATCACCGGTTTTAAGTGGCGCATATTCGGCAGATTCAAAGTTCATGCTAATAAACTGGCTTGGGGCAACCCCATCATTCGCAAGCTCCTCCTGAATAAGTTGCAACATGACGGATTTACCGCTACGCCGCAATCCGGTTAAAACCTTAATGATGTTTTTATTCAAAAATGGGCGGATTTGTTTAATATAAGTTTCCCTTTTTATCAATGCCCTCCCGAACTCCTCTCGAAAGTATTTATCTGCTTATACAACAATTATATCCCAAATTATAACAGATAAACGCGATAGTTTAACTTATAGCTTAGTGTTATGATGTTTTGTTCTTGCATTCAACTGTATTATTATCTTATACACTAGTCGAGCACCTAAAAATGTATTTACATCATTTTATTGTTTATTAGAAGTATAATTCGGAGCTGTTATGACTTTAAAATATTTAGGAACGGTGAAAAGATTATCTAACGGGGTTTTTAATTTTATATTCGTTATATGTAATGCACTTTTTCCTCCAGGCATCGTAGACTGGGCTTGTTCGACTTTGGCCTGACCGTTAAGCAGTTTGGACTGGGCCTGGCTACATCCCGCGATTTTGACAAAAAATGATGAAACTCGACTGCAACGGCATCCCCCGGGTTTTGGCGTGAAAGTCGGGTTAATTGCTGTAACTTTTTATGGTTGCTACAAACTGTATCACCTGCACAACAATAATGATTTTGTGTTAGAATTCAAAACAAACCATTGTTGTATAGAAAGTTTTATTTTCCTTGTAAAATCTTGTCGTGACAGCATGACGGGAAGAAATGCAGGCGGTGTGGTTCAAAAAGAAAGGATGTGGCAGATACATATGGATGATAGAGAATTGATAACTAGCGAGCAGAATTTGCAATACCAAACCAGGAGCTTTAAGGGTGAAACAAGCCCGGGCGGTAATACCCGGCAAAAAACTATTATTTATGTTGTTCTTACACTCCTAGCCTGGTCGGGGCTTTTTTATGGGGGATATTATTTCACTTCAAAATACCTGCAGCAAACCCACCCCCTCGTTGCCAGTCAGATGGAAGAAATCAAACTTGAGAATCAGCGCGTGGAAGCCGAAATAAACAAAAGCATGCAGCTACTGCGCAAAGATATTAATGAATCCAATCAGGAAATTATGCGGGTTCGCAGTGAGTTGAATATAATTCGGGAAAAACTTGAATTGACAGGTGAAACCCTCACAGGTACTGATGAAACGCGTCAAAGCCTGCAGGAACAGATGACCGAGCTGGATCAGCAACTAGCTTTATTTAAGGAACAGCTGGAAAAGCTGGAGGAGGCCGTTCGTGCTTTTTAGATTACAAATATTCTGTTTATTTATCATAATTCCTTTTATGGGGGCTGGACTGGCATACGCACATTTTCAGCCTTTTTCACCACAAGAAATAAAAAGTATGACTCTTAATAATACTATCTTTCTAAAAGAGGCTAATCAAATGTCTGAGCAGATACTCGTATTAAACCAGGCGGTTGGAGAATTATCAGGCTCAGCCGCAACATCTTCCCAAATGATTAGTTTAATACAAGAAAATGCCCAGCAAGAACTAAGGGAATACCAGAAACAGCAATCCTCTTTACAGGAACTACTTGAAAGCTCGCATGAACAAAGCCTGGCCTCTAATGAAATACTGGATTACCTGCTTGCCAATATGCTGGGTGACCCTATTGGACAAAGTTTTGGCGAAAAAGCGACTATCAAGGTCTATTCTCTTACCGAGACTGGATATCGCGGCTATATGGCCAAAGTGCGCCTGCACAGTATCGATGCATTGGAGATGGTTTTGGCAGGTAATAAAGGTGAGACGACCAGAGAAGCTGCCAAGCGTACCAATGCTGTCCTGGCAATAAATGCGGGCGGATTTTTCTCCCATGAAGGCAATATGATTCCCATAGGAATTACGGTGATAAACGGGGAAGTGGTTACCTTCTACGGTTCAGGTACTGATGAGGTTTTTAGTTTTGTTGGCTTTAATGATGAAGGGCAGCTGGTAGGGGGGCATATTGAAAGCCCTGAAGAATTGGCTGAGAAAAAAATTATACATGGCGCCAGTTTCTTGCCAACCCTGTTGAAAGACGGAGAAAAGCAGCCTATTCCTTCGAAATGGGCGAATGCCAAGCAGCCACGTACCCTGATTGGTCATTTCAAAAATAATGATCTGCTTTTTATCGTTATTGATGGACGCAATACTGGCTGGAGCGAGGGGGTAACCTTGGAAGAAGTGCAGCGCAAACTGTTGGAATTGAATGTTCGAGATGCCTATAATCTGGATGGCGGCGGCTCCAGCACTTTTTACTACCAGGGCGAGGTATTAAACCGTCCTGTCGGTGGGGAAAGACGGGTAAAAACAAATATTATTATAAAGGAATAAAGCTGATAACGAAAACTATTTGGGTAGGAGGCTAATGGAGGAAAGATGCCAGTCAATACTATCAACCGGGAATTAATAGCCTGTTTTCGCGAAAAGGGCTTCTATCTTGACTATGCAATAACACCGGCCAAAGCATCTGCTGTTGCAGACAAGAACTTTGAAAATCAATTATATGAGAAATTTTTGGACAATCATAACAAAATGCTGTTCTACCTGGGGTTTATTGCATACCTCCAGGATGAGTTTCAAAAACATACGGGTAGTTCATTCCAACCATATGCAATCACGGGAGCAGTAAATCCCCGGTATTTATCAATATCCCGGGCGATGATATGACCGCCCAGTTTTTCATAAAAACGGCGGCTGGGGTTTTCCGCCAGAGCCCAGACCATCATGGTATTCCAGTTTCTCTGCCGAAAAACCTGACTGACCCTGTATACCAGGCAACACCCGATTCCCCGACTCTGAAAAGCTGGTGCTATGTGCAGGTTGTAGATTTCACCCATATACCTTAAGTCTTGACGGTGGTTTTTTCCTGCCATGATAAAAGCCATCATTTCACCGCTTTTGTTCTCCGCGACTAATGCCACTGCCTGATTCTCCTCCCAACGGGCAAAGAAGTTTTCAATCTCCGATTGTTTTTGGGAACAGGAGAGTTCCTCCATCAACTGGCGGGGAAGAAATTTTCCATAACTGTTGCGCCAGGTGGCAACATTAATCCTGGCCATGGCTGGGGCATCGCTTGGTTGGGCCTCTCTTATCACAATCTGCTCCCTTGACAGGGGAACGGTTTCATTAGCGTATGACAAGCTACCCTTTAAGGCCTTGTCCATAAAAAAGTAGTCCAGCCTTTCGTCGTTGCTCACCTGAAAAAATCTGTCTTCCCTGGTCCGGTAACCAAGATGCTGATAGAAAGGCTGTGAAGGCAATGAAGCATCAAGGTTTAAATGGTGAAGACCCATTGATAAAGCTTTTTTCTCCAGAGTTTCCATAACCATACGCCCAAAACTTCGGCACTGAAACGCGGGGGAAATAAAAACCCTGCGTATATTCTGTTCACATATGGTTCCGGTACCGACAATCTCTTCATTTAAGTCAAGTACTACGGTCTGCCCCTGCCTGACATCGGCCAGTATTTGGCTGCTGGAATGGTAATCCTTGAAGTATTGAATAGCTTTGGGCCCATAAACACCTGTATAGGCTTCATCTATAGCCTGATAGATGAGCTGCTGCAGTGCCTCTATATCACTATCCATAAAGGGCCTGATTTTAGGAATATTCATCACTAATTACCCCTTAACTGTCCCGGAGAATCCCAGGGAATCAAAGAAACCTCTACCATCCCCGGTTTTTGCAGGAATATAATGGTTATGCCTAGAATATTGAGTAATATTATACATTATATTCTTAATCCAGGGTTATATGATAGTAAATGGGGGAGGGATTACCATCGACTTTATTCTGTACACGGTGGGAAAACCATCTCCCAGATATGGAGGTCTGGTTAACCCTGGGGGGCATTCCAGGCACGATTGTGTACCGGTCATGTGGCGGGACAGTAGCACTTTGGCCTCTCCCTGCAGTAGAATAGTAATTTCATAATCATTGAGAGTGACTCAATATATAAAGAAATAATAAAATGTCAGATTTGTGATATGAAGATTAATATCAAGGAAATAACTAAACCATGATGGATACCAGATAATTATGGAATAGATAGCCAAATAACCAATTATTCTCCGGCAAACAGACTTTGAGCATAATCCTTCTGCAAGAAATCCCGAATATTCATATGTTAATACGACTATGGAAGGTTGTAATGGAAAAAAACAGTCATTACTATCGGTGCCGGCCTGGCAGGACTTTCAGCCGGTTGTTATGCACAAAAGAACGGGTATGACAGTACTATCCTGGAGCATTATAGCAAGCCGGGAGGAGTCGCTGCTGCCTGGAGGAGAAAGGACTACTTGATTGACGGTGGCATTCACTTCATTATGGGATATAAACCGGGAACAGCGCTATATGAAATGTTCTGCCAGCTGGGCATCCTACCGCTTTGCGAACTGGTAGAGATTACAGACTATGGGGTATTAATTGATGAAAGAAGCAATCTTCGTCTGGTAGGCTGAGTTGTGCAGGAAATTGCGCCAGGAGGGGCTTTTAGCCAGGATGATAAAGGATTATACTGTTTTAAGCGGTGAAATTATAGACCGGCTGGAGCTTATGGGTATGATTTGCCAGCATATCGGCTTATTTACCTGAAAAAGGCAGGAGGCTTTTTATCTGACATGGAGAGCCGTATATATGGCTGCTGCTTATTGTATATCAGGTTTGAATCAATAGGATAATGTATTGTAGGATATAACATATACGGTAGTTAAGGGAATAATTTAATAAAGCTCTTGTCATATCGCTGAGTCTCCGGAGTTTCCGGGGAGCGGGGGAACCAATATATTTAATGGGGTGAATCTGGATTTACCAGTAGGGCTATCCCTGGCCCGAATCCGTCAGCTAACCTCGTAAGCGTAATAGGGAGACCAGGGTCACATATAGTTTTCTTGATGGCCAAAGGCTTCTTCCTTTGGCCATTTGTTTTTTGCCTGATTTACGTAATAGTAAAAACTATTAACAAAAAACAAAACCTTGACCCGGGTCTTTCAAGACCATATTCCTTCTTTAGGAATATATTTAACAAAGGAGTGATGGATCAGAAGAAAGACCGGATTTTTTGAATTCTATTGTTGATTCCACTGCGAAAACCCCGTTTCAGGGTTATTAACCGCCACATATGGTGTTCAAAACTTTTTCATTAGATGACTTTTTGCAGTGGAATCATTGTTTGATTATGAAAACAGAATCTGGAGTGATCAGTTATAAAAAACCATAACCTGTTATCATCGGAAATTAACTTGAGGTTTCCATCCATAGAGGATGGGAAGGGTATCTGGGAACTGGTTAAATCTACCCGGGTACTGGATCTAAATTCAGCCTATAGCTACCTGTTGCTGAGTAAATATTTCAGTGAAACCTGTGTGCTTGCTGAAGCAGATGGTAAAATTGCCGGTTTTGTTTCCGCTTTTCATCCCCCGCAGCAGCCAGAAGTAATTTTTGTTTGGCAGGTAGCGGTAGACGAAGCATTAAGGCGCCGCCGGCTGGGTATGAATATGCTGAGGCACCTGCTAGCCCGAGAAGTTTGCAACAATAGCCGTTACCTGGAGATAACGGTTAACCCTTCCAACCATGCTGCTTATAATCTGTATTACCAGCTGGCCTATGAGCTTAAGACATCCTGCATAGAAGAGGAATGTTTCCCCTTTTGGCTATTTCCCGGGGGACAACATGAAGAAGAAATTATGCTGCGTATAGGCCCCTTGATATGACTCCAAACAAGAAAGGAGATGTTTTTCGTGAATAGTTTAAAAGTTTTTGATGAGTTGGAATCCGAAGTACGAAGTTACTGTCGCAGTTTCCCCACAGTTTTCACTGAAGCCAGTGGTTACCGGCTCCGGGATGATAATAATAAGGAATATATAGATTTTTTTTCCGGGGCGGGAGCCCTTAATTACGGCCATAATCCCCCGCAAATTAAGAAAAAACTTATAGAATATCTGGCTCAGAATGGTATTGTTCATAGCCTTGACATGGCTACCGAAGCCAAGAAAAAATTTCTGGAGCAGTTTAACCAGGTTATCCTGAACCCGCGGAAAATGAAATACAAGATAATGTTCACCGGTCCAACTGGCACTAATGCGGTAGAAAGCTCATTGAAACTGGCCCGCAAGGTTACCGGTAGAGATAGTATTATGTGTTTTACCAATGCTTTTCACGGCATGACTATGGGTTCTCTGTCCATAACCGGCAATGCTAAAAAACGCCAGGGGGCAGGTATTCCCCTGGGTAATGCAGTTTTCATGCCCTATGATGGGTATTTAGGTAAAAATGTTGATACGGTCGATTATATCCGCAGGTATCTTGACGATAGTTCCAGTGGTGTCTCCCTGCCAGCAGCTATTATTCTGGAAACCCTGCAGGGGGAAGGTGGTTTGAATGCAGCCCGTTATGAATGGCTGAGGGGTATAGAGGCTCTCTGCCGGGAAAAGGATATCCTTCTGATTGTTGACGATATCCAGGCCGGCTGCGGACGCACCGGAACCTTTTTCAGCTTTGAGCCGGCAGGTATCAGCCCGGATATTATTTGCCTATCCAAATCAATCAGTGGTTATGGTCTTCCCATGGCTATTGCCCTGATCAAACCGGACTTGGATATATGGTCGGCAGGGGAACATAACGGAACCTTCCGGGGGCATAACCTGGCCTTTATAACCGCCACCGAGGCTCTGAATTATTGGAAAAACGATACTCTATCAGAACAAGTTGGGAATATGGGAAAAGATATAAGCAATTTTCTGGTCGATATAGTTAAAATGCACCCGGAAATTCAAGGGGAAGTCCGCGGGCGGGGTTTCATGCAGGGCATTGCCTGCGGAGTTGACGGTTTGGCTGAAAAAGTCTGCTCTGCCGCCTTTGCCCGGGGTTTGATTATGGAAACATCAGGTGCCAGGGACGAAGTAATTAAAATTATGTCTCCTTTAACTATAGATGAAACCGGCCTGCAGGAAGGTTTAAACATATTAAATAATAGTATTGAAGACATAAAGGTGCAATCATATATTAATTCCAAAAGGAAAAACACCTCTACCTCGAAACGCCTGAGGGCTTCAGGCTAATTAAAATTGTTAAAGCCAGTAGTTTATAAGAGAGGAGCCAATAGTTAATGATAGTAAAGCAGTTGGATGACATTATTGGCAGTGAAAGTGATATTAATACTGATACCTGGAGAAGCTATCGGCTTCTCCTGAAAAAGGATGGTATGGGATTCTCCATGCACCATACCGTTATTAAAGCCGGGACTGAAACTTACATCTGGTATAAAAATCATGTGGAGGCGGTGTATTGCATTCAGGGCGATGGCGAGATAGAGGTTGTTGACAACAATGATGTTTATCCCATCAGAAAAGGTACGCTTTATGCCCTCAATGGACATGAAAAACATAAGCTGCGGGCAAAATCGGATATGCACATGGTCTGCGTATTCAATCCGCCTGTAACCGGCAGGGAGGTTCACCAGGAAGATGGCTCCTATCCGCTGGTAGAAGGATAATATGATTTTCAAACATGGCTGCCAGTGGATGAAAACAACAACACCCGGATAACACTTATTGCAGGGTCCTGGCCAGATTTTCGTCATAGCCGTTCAGGTAATAGCGGGAACATACATCGGCTCCAACTGTACAGCGGACTATGAGTTCGATGTTTTCATCCAGTTCTTCTTGCAGTATATTTTCCAGGATTTTTATATCATTGGGACGCAGGGTATAGGGTGAGCGTATTTGTAGTAAGACCAGCAGAGCATCATTTTTTTCTCCATAATACATTTCCAGAAGTTTGGCGGCCGGTTCCTGTTTGTGGAGCTGGTTTGTAATTAGGTTTTCCAGTTGATTGTGAAATTCTAATTCTGGACCGCTCAAAGGCTTTTGCCACAGGTCATCGTCATAAATATACTGGCTGGCATCGGCGTCCCGGGTCAATATGGATCGTATCACCAGGTGCACCGGGTGCTGCAGGGAAGCATTTAAGGTATCCTCCAGTTTACCCACCTGAACCGGATCTATGGGAGTAGGGGTATGTATTACTGCAGTTATTTTCCTCTGGCCATCTTTCTCCACCATATTTTGAATATCTACTACGCGGGTACCGGGCATAGAGGCGACTTCCTGATTAAGGGTTTTGGAAACCTCTCCTAACCACAGGTTTTCCTCTGCTATGCGAGTCTGACGGATCTTTTCTTCTTCAGCAATAAATACCTGTCCGTTGCGGTCGGCATCGCGGGAAATCAAGGAGCGGATAACCAGATGCAGGTTGGGGTCAATTTTCTTTTGCAGGGCTTCTTCTATAACCGCTACCCGCTGGGCTTCAAATTGCTGGGGAGTCAGGGCCACGGCTATAACATTCAGAACCCCGTCTTTCCTTTCATAGCGCAGTTCGGAGAGGCGGGCACCAACGGTGGTTTTTATCTGTTCCGACAGGGATTCTCGCAACTGCTCAGCCAGAGCCCGGTCAGCTACTATATTAATCAAAGTTTGGGTCATAAAAACGGCCATTATCAGCAATATCACCAGACTTACCCCGAATCTGCGAAAAAATACTACCAAGCCATTTTCTCGATTAAGCTTTACCAGACCGGAAATAAAGAATACGGCAGCAGCGGCAAATTCGATTGCCAGCAGATTAACTACAAAAAGTAAAAAAGCCCCCAGTGCCCATTCATAATTATGCGCCGCCAGGCAAAGGCCTACGGTAGCCAGAGGCGGCACCAGGGCCGTTGAAATAGCTACGCCGGGCAGGGCCGGGCTGAGTTTACGGTTAACCATGGTATAGGCCCCGGCCAAACCGGAGGCCAGAGCAATAATTATATCATAGATAGTGGGCTGGGTACGGGCTACAATCTCTGTTGCAAAATCCGGGCGCAGCGGAACCAGGCCGATTACGGCAGCCAGGGCTACGGCCAGCAGCATGCCCAATAATTCCGAACGGACGGAATTCCGCAACAGTTTATTATCACCATTGGATAATCCCAGAGCTATACCGAATATAGGTCCCATCAGCGGCGCCACCAGCATGGCGCCTATTACCACGGCAGTGCTGTTGGCCAGTAAGCCGTAAGTGGCGATAATTGTAGATATACATACCATTAAATAAAAACTGCGTGAGGGGATAGAGATATCTGTAATATTAGCATAGATTATCTGCCGTTCGTCAGAGTCTATGCGATAGGAAAATCTGAAAATCGGCATTTTAATTTTTTTCATCAGGTTACTTCTCCCGTATCCATAAATTAAGTCTTTATTCAGGTTCGATAACAAGGCAGCTATTCCCTGTCAAATATTTTGCCGGAAGCCAAGGTTCTTCTTTATACTGATGGGAAAAGGCGGTTTGAGAAAATGACCCCAGCCATTTTAGAGGAAAATTCGTCATATCCCTGGTACTCTAAATTTCGAGACAAAGTGGATATTAGTGGTGTCACTATGATGGCTCAAGTTATTAAAACTTCTTGGTAACCGGCATCATTTTGGCCTCGCCATCGACCACGATTTCACCCCGCTGGTTGGTGCAATAGGTGCGCAGCCAGACCCGGTTTCTAGCTTCATCTTTTTTGGTCACCTCAACGGTCGCGGTTATTGTATCACCGATATAAACCGGTTTCTTAAAATCGCAGTCCAAACCCACAGTAATGCTGCCTGGCCCGGGGAGTTGAGTCCCCAGTACATTGGAAATAAACCCGATCGATAATATTCCATGGGCAATTGTCTTGCCGAATGAGGTTTCACTGGCAAATTCACTGTCGATGTGAGCCGGATTAAAGTCGCCAGTAACGCCTGCGAAGGAATAAACATCATATCCAGTTACAGTTTTAGTAAAGTCTGCTGAATCACCAACATTGATTTCATCGATCGTTTTACCTAGCATGTTCCTTTGCCCCCTTATTATGTTTCCATACCGCTTAACCATAACTCGTAGAAACTGCCTTTAGAATCATATGTAGTTAGGCAGGCTTCTTTCTAGTTGGCATCATGATCGCTTCGCCATCGACTACAATCTCATCCCTTTGATTGGTGCAATAGGTATGAAGCCATACCCGGTTCTTAGCTTCGTCCTTTTTGGTTACCTTAACGGTTGCGGTTATTGTATCACCGATGAAAACCGGTTTCTTAAAATCACATTCCTGGTGAATATAGATACTACCTGGCCCGGGGAGTTGAGTCCCCAGTACATTAGATATAAAGCCGATTGATAATATACCATGGGCAATTATCCTACCGAAAGAAGTCTCACTCGCATATACTGCGTTTATATGGGCCGGATTGAAGTCACCGGTGATTCCGGCGAAGGAATATACATCATATTCTGTCACACTTTTATTGAACGAAGCTGTATCACCGACATTGATTTCCTGAACAGTTTTCCCGAGCATGATCCTTCCCCCCCATGTTTCTGATAGATGACAAATATCGATAAAAATCAACTTATGTTTCCTTCCTCAAGTATATCGCTTTTTAATACGACAAGGCTAATGAAATATATAATTGTTTAAGAGAAATTCCCTCTTTCATGCGTAGTAATAGATAAAAGGGGGTGGTAATTTTTTCTCTGGCAGAGGTAACAATAAACATATTTGAACATGATTAACGGAATACAATAAAATGTTGTCAGCAATGCCTATTTATGGTGGCCCCTGATATGGTGTTCCTAGTTGAATGGTAGTATAGTATTATATATTTGGTTTAATTGTCTGGTATCATGCTAATCGAAAGAAGGATATATTTTGACTGAAGAACGCATATTCAACCGGAGTTCGGCTACCCTCTTTTTTTCCATTTTTATGGTGGGTATAGGATTCAGCATTATTATGCCCATATTGCCATACTACGCTGAATCTATGGGAGCCAGTGCCTTCCAATTGGGTTTGTTGATGACTGTTTATGCCCTGTGCCAGTTCATTTTTGCACCCTTTTGGGGAAGCTATTCCGATCGGGTAGGACGAAAACCAGTGTTATTAGTGGGGATGTTTGGTTTTACTCTTACCTTTTATATTTTTGCCCTGGCTAATTCCTTATGGGTTCTATTCGTGGCGCGGATCGCCGGAGGAGCTTTATCCTGTGCTACTGTACCCACAGCTATGGCCGTGATGGGGGATACCAGCAGCCCGGAAAAAAGAGGGGCCAGTATGGGGATGGTAGGGGCTTCCATGGGGATGGGTATGATATTCGGCCCGGCTATAGGGAGCGGTCTGGCCCATATATCGCTGGCTGCTCCTTTTGTGGTGGCGGGTTCGTTGTCGCTTTTGATCTGCTTTTGCATACTCTTTCTGGTTAAAGAGTCTTTACCTATGGAAGACCGGGTTTCTGAAGCGCAAAAAATTGACCGCGCCCCCCTCCTGAAGGGGTTAAAAAGTCCCCTAGCTTTTTTATTTACAGCCATGTTCCTGGCCAGCATGGCGGAAGCCACCAATATGGGTACCTTTGCTTTATTTGCGGAAGGCAAGCTGGGTTTTGGGCCCACCAGTATGGGGTTGATATTTAGCTGTGCCGGACTGGCTTCGGTACTAGTTCAGGGATTCGTGGTAGGAAGGTCTATAAATAAATGGGGGGAAGAAAAGACCAGCGGGGCCGGTATTATTCTTATGGCTTTGAGTTTTGCTCTTTTTTTGCAAGCCAAAAGCCTGCTGGAATTGATCATATATATGGGAATATTTTCCGCGGGAACCGGCTTGATCCGTCCTTCCATTTCTGCTGCCACCTCCAAAAGAACCACGGGTTCGCAGGGAACGGCTATGGGTGTTCTACAGGGTTATGATAGCCTGGGGCGGGTCATCGGTCCTTCCCTGGGGGGATACTTGCTGGATATGAATCTGAGCTATGCCTATATCTCCGCCATCTTCTTTTCCGGACTGGCTTTCTTAACCCTGCTTTTTAATCGTAGTAGAGGGAAAACCAAGGAACGGGAAAATCTTCTTATTTAAAACGGTACCTGTCTTAAGTTACTTGAAAATCTTAGCTTCCACTATATTAGCCTCATCGTTGGCCTGATGGAGTTGGTATATGGCAGGGCCTTCCACAATCTCACCTTTATAAGAGAACCTTGAGCCATGACAGGGGCAATCCCAGGTCTTTTCAGCATTATTCCAAAGCAGTTCACATCCTAAATGGGTACAAGTAGTATCAACCATGTGCAGCTTATCGTTCTCATCCTTATAAATTCCCGCTCGATCACCTTCAAAATTAACAGTTTTTGCTTCGCCTTTATCTGGTTCACTGTACTCAGGCAAACCTTCCAATTTTCCAGTTACAAGATCTTTGGCCACAGTGGCATTTTGAATGATGAAGCTTTTAACACTGGAAAGCTTGAGGAAAAACCTGGAGGGGCTATAAACTCTGGCCCAAGGGTTATCTCCTTCGCTTATCAAGTCCTTTAAAATCATAGACGCTACTGTACCATTGGACATACCCCACTTCCCAAATCCTGTGGCAACATAAAGGTTGGGGTTTTGAGGGGTTAGCTGCCCTACATAGGGGACACCGTCAATGGTCATACAATCTTGGGTAGACCACCTATAGAGCACATTCTGAACATTAAAGTTTTCCTGGGCAAAATTGAACAGGTTTTGATAATGAACAATAGTATCTTCACCATGGCCTGTTTTGTGGTGTTCACCTGCAAAAAGGACGATTTCTCCGTTTTTAAAAGGTTGAGAACGAAGCGATCGTCCCGGGCCCTCGGCGCTTATAAACATCCCTTCTGGAAATTGCTCCTCTATTTGGGCGGCAATAATATATGACTTTTCCGGATAGATTTTAGTAAAGAACAGACCTCCTCCATCAAAAAACGGAAAGTGCGAAGCAATAATTACCTTTTCTGCAGTGATTTTATTTCCCTTTCGGGTCACGACCGCAGGTCTATCGTTATGTTCAATATCCACAGCTTCAGTGTTCTCGTAAATAAGTCCGCCTTCACTAGTGAATATCTGGGCCAGGGCTTTTAGGTATTTGAGGGGATGAAATTGGGCTTGCTCCTCAAAGCGCATAGCAGCTTTTACGGCAAAGGGTAAAGGAACACTGTCGAGATAACTGGCTTTGATTCCCAGACTTAAAGCCACCTGAGTTTCTTCCTCCAGTTTGCTGATGTACTCATCAGAACAGGTATATACAAAAGCAGGACACCATTTAAAATCACAATTAATTCCATTCATGCTTATGGTTTCGGCGATATGCTGAATAGCACTTTGATTGGCCTCTGCATACTGCCGGGCTGAATCCTCACCCATTTGTTGCTTAATATTTGAATAGATAATTCCATGCTGGGAAGTTATCTTGGCTGTGGTGTGTCCGGTGGTGCCGTTAAGGATTCTATCTGCCTCAATCACAGCCGTCTTTATACCGGCCTGGTTTAAAAGATAGGCACTGCTGATGCCTACTATTCCACCGCCGATAATAGCTACATCGACATTTATATCTTCGTTTAGCATGGGATAATTAGTTTCTTCGGTAGATGCAATCCAGTAGGGATTCGTATTATCTGGAAATTCTAATTTTGCTGCCAATATCATCACTCCAATTTCTTTAACTCCCTATAGTTTTTGCTCCGTCAAGCAAAATATACAGGCAGTCCGAGAGAATATCCCAACATTAATATATAACGAAGTGAAATATGTACACGCTTTTTTAAGCGGACGGGTTCCTATTAACAAAACAGGCATCTGGTTACAATTACCAACCTCGTTGCAATGCTGTGTTGATACTGCTCTGCAATTTCTTCTGAAGCTTAAATGAAAAGTCTGTAAATTGCGGCAAATAATCCGGGGAATCATATCTCGCGTCCTGGGCAAAATTAAATGGAAAAGAGCGTATCAGGAGGAAATGTGTTTAAACTCTTAAAAAATGGGCATTGTTTTGCCCCGGATGACATGGGGATTAAAGACATATTGCTTACTTATGACAAAATATGTGACATAAAAGATAAGATATTACCCGCCGATCTATGGGATGTAGAAGAAATAGATTGCCAAGATTGCTTGGTATGTCCGGGTATTATCGATCAGCATGTTCATATTACCGGCGGGGGAGGGGAGCAAGGCCCCATTAGCCGAATACCGGAAATTATGTTTAGTAAGATAGTTGAAGCCGGGGTAACTACAGTAGTTGGAGTTTTAGGTTTTGACAGCATTACCAGAAGTATTGCCGGACTTTTAGCCAAAGCTCGGGGATTAGAGGCCGAGGGCATTACCACATATATTTATACCGGAAGTTATGGTAGTCCTACTGAGACTTTAACCGGACGCGTGCTTACTGATATCGCCTTACTTGACAAGGTTATTGGGGTTGGAGAAATTGCCATTGCGGATTATAGATCCAACCATCCTTCTCTGCAAGACTTGCGAACTTTGGCCTCGGAAGCGAATGCAGGAGGTATGTTAGGTGCCAAGGCAGGTGTTTTGCATCTGCATGTAGGAGATGGTGAAGAAGGGTTGCAATCTCTATTTCGATTGGTAGATGAATCTGATTTTCCTATTAGTATGTTTGTTCCTACTCATATTAATAGAAATGCCACACTCTTTGACCAGGGTATAGAGCTTTTAAAAAGGGGTGGACAAATCGATTTAACGGCCGGAGAGACAAAAGGCTATAGTGTAGCTAAAGCTCTCGCGATTTTAGCTGCCCAGGGGATTAACCTGGAAAAAGTTACAGTATCATCAGATGGAAATGGTAGTGCTCCCAATGAAGGCGGGATCAATAATATAGGTCAATTATTAAATGATATCAGGGCGTGCGTATTGGAAAATAACCTGCAGTTATCAATGGTTATCAAGACAGTCACCTTGAATCCGGCCCGGGTATTGAAACTCTATCCCCAAAAGGGGTGTCTTTTGCCGGGCAGTGATGCGGATATTCTCATTTTAAGGGAAAGTGATCTTAGTATCTTCCGTTTACTAGCCCGGGGACAGGTAGTTGTTGAGGAACAGAAGGCTGTTAAAAAGGGTAAATACGAAAACTGATGTCACTGCAAAAAGTTATAAATATGCATTAGCTTGCATAAATATACCGCTCGCAGTCTTCGCATGGGCAACACCTGCGGCTTGTCTCGTGGCTCAAGGGGTGCCGCGCTGATCTCCCATCCTG
>Ga0334889_1001687_pt1 | contig 27860 bp, 25 predicted proteins | sample GraSluR1_MG_2_FD_207222 | JGI IMG/M metagenome (GOLD analysis project Ga0334889, IMG submission 207222) | Sludge microbial communities from methane-producing bioreactor in Wageningen University, Netherlands - Granular Sludge_8_08-R1 | ecosystem: Engineered > Bioreactor > Anaerobic > Unclassified...
AAGGTGATTAAAGTGCAACATAGTAATAAAAGTAAAACTAATCACCGCTCAGTTAAAACTGAGTTATTGAATGCTTGAGCGGTATGAGGTGAAAGTCTCACGTACCGTTCTTAGGCGAGAAAGGGGCGGCGATGTCCCCGACTTAGCCGACTTTATCTCAGAGCGAAATTTGTTTTTTAGAAAATTTGTCTTGTGAGAGTGTACAATATAATGTGTAAGATGAAAAAAAAGAGTAAAAAAACCTGAATTTGGTGTTAGAATAAAATCAAAGGAGGGAAAAAAGATGGCAAAAAGAAAAAAAGAACCTGGAAAATATAGTGAAGTAGCAAAAGAATTGCTAAAAGATGGGAACATAAAGACATTAAAAGATGTACAAGAAACATTAAAAAGTATGTTTGGAGACGTAATAAAAGAAATGCTGGAAGCGGAATTAACGGAAACGTTAGGATATGAAAAAAATGAAAGAAGCGAAATGTTAAGAGAAAACAGTAGAAATGGTTATAGGAGCAAAAACATAAGAACAAGTCAAGGGGAAATGGAAATAGAAATGCCTCGAGACAGAAATGGAGAATACGAACCAATAATAATACCGAATGGAACAAAAGACATAAGTGAGCTAGAAGAAAAAATAATAAATATGTATTCAATAGGGATGACGACAAGAGATATATCAAATCAAATAGAAGAGATGTATGGATTCGAAGTATCAGCCGAAATGGTAAGTAGAATAACAAACAAATTTATTACCGATAATAAAAGATTGGCAAAACAGACCGTTAGATTCGATGTATGCGATAATATTTATGGACGGGATATATTATAATGTAAGAGAAGAAGGAAGAGTAGTAAAAAAGGTAGTATACGTAGTCATAGGGGTAAATTTAGATGGAGAAAAAGATGTATTAGGATTATATGTAGATGGATCAGAAAGCGCGAAATATTGGATGAGTGTATTAAGTCATCTAAAAAACCGAGGAGTAGAAGACATATTAATAGCGTCAATAGATGGATTAAAAGGATTTGAACAAGCAATCCAAGCAGTATATCCGAAAACAGAAATACAGAGATGTATAATACATCAAATAAGATCAACGCTAAAATACGTTTCACATAAAAATAAAAAAGAATTTGCAAATGATTTAAAAACTGTATATAAAGCAATAGATGAAAAAACAGGATATGAAAACCTACAAAAAATAAAAGAGAAATGGGGAGACCATTTTTATGCATGTTTTAAGAGTTGGGAAGATAATTGGACTCATTTATCTACGTTTTTCCAGTATGATGATGAAATAAGAAAAATAATGTATACAACAAATGTAATAGAATCTTTGAATAGACAGTATAGAAAATATACAAAAACAAAAACAATTTTCCCTAATGATGATTCATTAATAAAAATGATGTATTTGGCGACAATGAAAATAACAAAAAAATGGACATCCAGATATCATAATTGGAACTCAATAATATCTAAACTGACCATTTTATATGAAGAAAGATTAGAACCATATTTGAATAATAATTAAAAGTCAAAAAACAACCTTTCTAAAAAGCTTATAAATAAACAATAATAGAATTGTTACGTCAAGGCAGATAAGACTGTCAATCTTAGAATATAGTAAATTTAACGTATAAAATCTACTTTTTTCAAATGAAAATTTAAACTAAATAATTATTTTTGACATAAATTATATTTTTACAAATTTCAATGATTTTTCAAGTTATTTTCAGATACTTTCTAACAACCATATCAGGATGTTACACACTTAATTTTACACACCCTATAAAATCTACTTTTTTCAAATGAAAATTTAAACTAAATAATTATTTTTGACATAAATTATATTTTTACAAATTTCAATGATTTTTCAAGTTATTTTCAGATACTTTCTAACAACCATATCAGGATGTTACACACTTAATTTTACACACCCGATCTTGTGAGCGTTTATTTTATCTTTATTTACTTCTTCATTATTATAAGCTTTTACGAAAACCTGTCCACCCCGTCAACCTTCGGCTGCCACCCCTCAAGAGGGGAATTAAGTGCAAATGCTTGTTTTTGCGTTATTTCTAACAAACTAGCCAACTATAAAATACCAACGTTGTCATAAGTGCTGTAACGCCTCGCCTCCTTGGGAACGATAGTTGAACGGTAGTTGAGCAATCGTTGAACCATTGTTTAACGCAAAAGATGAATGTTTTTGCCTGTGCTGTAACGCCGTGCAAAGTGCAGCGTGGCTGTTACACTACATTAAAATCAAAAAATGGTTAATATTAAAATGTTTTTCCTTTCATCTAACCAACTTTCTAAAGTAATAAATCCAGAAAAATTGGGTAGAATCACTTTTCTTTTCAAATTTGCGTCTATTATAATTGATTTTAATTTTAAGTCCCACAGCAAAACTAATTCACAAAGCACCATTTAATATGAATGCCCAACTTCCGTTTATATTAAAAAACATTCTTCCTTATTATAGTTAAATGTCCAATAACTTATTTATTAACGAAATGCTTCACTAATAATACCTATAGCTGATTTAAAGGATTAGTTATCTTGCTTTATATGATATCTTAAATTACCATTAGATATTATTAAAAATTATTTATTTTAATTTTCTATCTATAATTTACAATATTTTTCTTATCAACTCAACGAGCTATTTTATCCTTTGTTATGTTTCCTTATACGAGTAAAATAAAAGTTTTTGTGGTAATAACCGGAAATTTAAAACATCTATAAAACGTGTATTTATCAACATTCTTATTTTTCTTTCCTATTCAGTAAAGCTACACTTTCTACATGATCTGTATGTGGAAACATATCTACAATTGTGAGTGTTTTTAAATCGTACATTTCTTTTAAATCTTTTATATTTTCCATCATAGTTTCTGGGTTACATGAAACATAAATTATTTTTTGAAATTGTTTTTCTTTAATAAAGTTTATTACTTCTTTGTGCAGTCCTGCTCTTGGCGGATCAAATATTACATAATCTGGTTTTTCTTCTATTTCTTTTATTTTATCTTTCACATCTCCACATAAGAATTGCACGTTATTTATATTATTTTTAAGTGCATTTTTTTTAGCTGATTCAACAGCTTCTTCAACTATTTCTATTGCAAATACTTTTTTTGCTTTTTTTGATGCCATCAGAGATATTGTTCCTGTTCCTGAATACATATCATAAACTATTTCTGATTCCTCAATATTTTCTAAAGCTGTTTCGTATAAAATTTCTGCTCCTTTGGTGTTTGTTTGAAAGAAAGAAAATGGTGATATTTCAAAAGTGAATTCTTCTAAATTTTCTTCAAATGTTTCTTTTCCATATAAGAGTGTCATAACATCTGGTTTTATTGCACTTGCTTTTGATGAAGATTTACAATGATAAATAGTTACTATTTTACCTTTTAATTTTAAGTTTAAAATTTTCTCGCTCCATGTTTTAATTGCTTCATCGTGTGTTTCATCAACATCTGTAGATAATAAAAGGAGAATTTCTCCTGTTTTTTTGCCTTTTCTCACAAGTAAGTGTCTTAAGTATCCTGTATGTCTTCTATAATTTCTTGGGCTTAATTTTAATTCTCTAAAGAATTCTGTAGTTTCTATAAGAATTTTATTAAAATCTTCTTCACATATTTTACAGTCTTTTGTATAAAAAACATCAAATTTTTTCTTTCTTCCTCTTAATCCCAAATTTAATGGTCCGTCTTTAAATTCATCTCCGAATGTGTATTCCATTTTATTTCTGTATTCGTATATTTCTGGTGATGGTTTTATTCCAAGATATTTTTCTACCGTTATTCCTTTGTTTTCCATTATTTTCATAACTTTATCTTCTTTATGTTTTAGCTGTTCTTCATAACTTATTTCAAGGCTTTTACATCCTCCGCATTGGTTGTATACTGAACATAGATTCATTTTCTTCTCCTTTATTTATATAATAGTATAGTGTTATATAATTTTCTTTTTAATTATATCATATCAAAGTGTTTTGCTTCAAGAAAAATGTTAGAAAAATTCACTATTTTAATGTTTAGGATATATTTGACTTTTTTTAATTAATTAAGTTAAAATATTTTATAATTAATATTAAGGGGGAAAAAATTTTTATGATTGATTTTTTTATTGTAAATGTTGAGGCGGCTATTTTCAATGGTGAAAAGTGGCTGATTATCAAAAGAAGTGAAAAGGAAGAACATGCACCCGGTATATTATCTTTAGTTGGTGGAAAGGTTGATTCTAAAGGTCTTGAAAATGATGTTTTAGAAAAAACTGCTAAAAGAGAAATTTTAGAAGAGGTTGGAATTGAAGTTGAAGATAAAATTTTTTATCTTGAAAGCAAAGAGTTTTTTACTGCAAAAAATGAAAAGGTTATTGATGTTATTTTTGTTTGTAAATATAAATCAGGAGAAGCAAGGGTTATTTCTGAAGATGAGGTTGCTGAAATTTACTGGTTAAATGCTGAAGATATAATTAAAAGTGTTGATTCTCCTATTTGGCTTAAAGAATCTATTGAAAAAGCTGAGGATTTTAGAATTAATTTTTTAGAAAAATAGCAATTTACTAAATCAAGCTGTCAAGTAATACTTGACAGCTTGAATTTTTATGATTATTTTTTTATTGCCAAATCTGTTTTTTCTTCTAAAATACAGTTAAAAGGATAAGATATTTCAAAGCTATCTATTATTAACTGATTTTCTTTTATTGTTCCCATTCCTTGAATTCTAATTGGAGAAATCATTTCATTTCCTGCTGCGAATATTTCTTTTAATGCAAAAGATAAATCTCTTCTTATTTTAAATAATTTATCTTTATTATCGCCTTCATAATCGTCTTTTTTTATTTTATCAAAAATTTTATTTAATTCTTTTTCTGGGTTAATTTTTTTTGTGTATGTACTTATTCCAAAAAATGAGAATGATTTTTCTGTTTTAAATAGAATTATATTTTGATCTTCTATTTTATCTAAAGTGCCTTCTGTTTTTAATAATTCTAAATATTCTTTAAATTCTTTTGAATCTTTTTTTGAGGAATCAATACACATAAAACGTTTTAAGTTGTCTGAAGAAAATAATATTTCATCTGAGTTATTAAAAATTTCTGATAATTTTTCTTTTAAATTTCTATCTTCGTCAATTGTTTCATTAAAGTTTTTAATTTTTTTGCTTTCTTCATTATAAGAATGTTTGTCGTATTCTTCCGCATCAATTCTTGCATCAGGAAATTGAGAAGATGTCGGGATTGAAAATTGCAAAAATTCAAATTTGTATCCGGTAGTTGTATTTTTTATTATTCCTGTTATATTCATATCCCAAATATATTTTCTTTCATTATCTGCTCTTTCATGTAATAAATGAGATAAAAGCCAAATTGTTTCAGCACTTTTAGAATAATGAGATTTTTTATTTTCTGCAACTTCTTTTACAAATCCCATAAAATTTTTATAGGTTTCTTCTGTGTTATAAAAATTATATTCAACTCCTGCTTTTATAGAAACGTTTATAAGGGTATCATTTTCAATAATTTCTAAAGTGTCCATATCAAAAGAAACGTTTCCCCAGCTTTTCCAATCTTCTAAAAATATTTTTTTGCTTTCTTCATAACCAAAAAATATTTCATTGTTACTTGTACCTATTACAACTGGTGAGCTATTTTTATCGAATAAAGTGTCTGCAAGTTTATCGATATTTGCAGCGTTTCTTTCCAAATAACATTTTTGTAATTCTATAAATATTTTTTTAATTTCATTTTTCATGTTTTCCTCCAAATAATTTTATAATTATAATTTTGTGTATAAAAACTAATGTGTTTAATAGTAATATAAAATTATACTGGAAAGTATATGACTTAAATTTTTTTACTTAATAGATAATCAAAATTTAATTAAAAAACATATAAGAAATTATCTTTCCAGATTATGCTGAAATCATTTTTATCTCCTCCAATTTTTATAAAATATATTTATATTTAATTTTTGTTTTTAATTTCTAAAAGAATTTCAAAAAAAGAATCTGGATTTTTAAAAAATGGTAGATGTGCTGCTTCTGGAATAATATATATTTCTTTTCCTTTTGGAGCTTCTAAAAATTCATAGTATTCTGTTAATGTTTTTAATGGGGTGTTATAATCGTTTTCTCCGACAATAAAAAAAACAGGTACTTGAATTTCAGGAACTATTTCTAACATTTCCCATCCTTGAGATTCTTCCCACATAGGTCCGCTACCTCTGTTAGCTCCATTAAGCCATTTATTGAAATCTGAAATTTTATATATTCCAGATCCTAACGCTACTCTGATAAATTCTACCATACTTATATCCATATTCATATTATATTTATTCATCAATTTTGTAAATGGAATATAATCACTATGATTTTTGTATGGTGGTCCTTTTAATAGATACAATTTATCTAAATCTCTTAAATTATTTTTACTGATTATTCTTTTTCTAAGTTCTTCATAAGCTATAATATGACTATTATAATGATCTGAAACTTGACTTACACCAATATAAGCTATATAATCTTCCGAATATTTATTGGCTGTTAGAATTCCTATTTGTGTTCCCCATGAATGGCCTAAAAGGTATATTTGTTCTTTATTGAATTTTTCTTTCAAATATTGAGTTAATTCGTGAGTATCATTAACAAATTGTTCTACCGTCATTGTTTTTTCATCAAAATCTTTGTCGTTTGATTTTCCAGCGCCTCTTTGATCCCAATGAACAACTATAAATTCTTTTTCTAAGTTGCTGTTATAATATCTTGCTACAGGCATTTGAGAAGATCCTGGTCCTCCATGAATCCATAATAAAACTGGTAGATCTGTATTATACCCGTTTGCCATAATCCATTGATCAATTCCGCCAATTTCAACTGATTCTATTATGTCCACTTGTCCTTTAGGGTATTTATGGGTATATCCTTTGAGATAAATAGTTATAAATATTATTAGCAAAATTATTATTATAAAAAATATAATGAGTCCTTTATACTTCATTTTTTATTTTCTCCGAATTCTTCCGGAAGTTCTGAAGTGAATTTGAAATAATAAGATAAAATTTTTACTATTCTTTCACTTGCTTTTCCGTCTCCAAAAGGGTTTTTAAAATTTGAAATTTTATTGTAATATTCTTTGTCGTTTAAAAGTTTTTTAGATAAATTGTATATGTCATTTGTGTTTGTTCCAGCAAGAAATACAAATCCGGTTTCAACTGCTTCGGGTCTTTCGGTTGTGTCTCGCATTAAAATAAGTGTTTTTTTAAATACTGATGCTTCTTCTTGAAGTCCTCCTGAATCACTCATTATAAAATATGATTTTGCTTGAAGGTTTATAGAGTCTAAATAGTCTATTGGTTCTGTCAATATTATTCTTTCATGATTTTTTAATATTTTATCAGCGGTTTTTCTTACTACTGGGCTTAGATGCACTGGATAAATTATTAGAACGTCTTGATTATCATCGGCAATTTTTCTGATTGCATTAAACATATTATGCATTGGTTCTCCATAATTTTCTCTTCTGTGAGCAGTGACAAAGATTACTCTATTTTTTTTGAAGTCTATTTTATTTAATATTTCATTTTTAAAAATATGGTTTTCATCATAAGATGATAATGCTGCATCAATAGCTGTTTGTCCTGTAATAAAGATATTTTCTTTTTCATACCCTTCATTTAAGAGGTTTATATAATTTTTTCTAGTAGGTGCAAATAAAATGTTTGAGGTTACATCTACTAATTTTCGATTTATTTCTTCTGGCCATGGAGAATATCTGTTGAAAGATCTTAATCCTGCTTCGATATGAGCTACTGGTATTTTATTTAAAAATCCTGTTAATGCTCCTGCAAAAGATGTTTGAGTGTCTCCATGAACGAGAATGAAATCAGGTTTTTCTTTTTGGATTATTTCATCAAGTCCTTTAATTGCGGCATTTGTTATATATACAAGGCTTTGATTTTCTTTCATAATTTTTAAGTCTATATCAGGGGTGATATCAAAATTATTCAGCACTTGATATAATTGTTCATTATGTTGTCCGGTAACTGTTATGAGTGTTTCAAATTGATCAGAATATTTTTTTAATTCTTTAATTACGGTAGCCATTTTGGTTGCTTCTGGCCGTGTTCCAAATATCACCATTATTTTTTTCTTTTCCATTATTTACACCTCTGAATTTTAGTTATTCACTAAAAAATAGCTTGACCATGCTTCATTTTTATTGATGCCTACTTTAATATTCATTGAAGATACTCCAAAAAAAGAAAATGGAAATTCTAAATTCATTCCGTAAGAATAATTAAAGTTTTTATAATCGTCTAAAAATAAATTAAATTCTAAATTTGCAAATATTTTATTTAAAAAGATTATTTGACTTATTTCTATGTTGAGATTATTTAGCAAATCATATTTAATATTATTTGTTAAATATATTTTATCTTTAAAATCATTTCTAATAATGTTAGGAGATAACTTGTCGAATTCATTATTTTTACTGTATCCTATAACATTATTTAAAGATATTTTATTTATTTTAGTCAGTTTTTTAATATTAAAGTCTAAATCAAAATTTTCTGAACTAAAATAATTATTTGAAGTAATTTTGATACCTTTTTCATTAAAATTATTTACAAGAGTGTTGTCATAAACTAGATTGAGATTAAAAAATATTTTTTCTTGTAATTTATTATATCCTAAGTCTAATAGCAATATATTTCTGAATTTTTCTAATAAATATGTTCTTAAATTGATTTCATATGAATTTGAAAAATCATAATAAAAATTTATTCTATTGAATTTAAAAGGAAAATAAAAATTTTTAATATTTATATATGGGTTTATTTCCATATTATAATCAATGTTAAATCCTAAATCCATTCTGTTATTTAAATATTCGAAATACATAAAAAAGTCGAATAAATAGTTGTTTAATTCTGGTCTTATTTTGAAAGTGTAATAAAATTCTCTTGGGCTATAATAACTTTCAGTAATTAAAGATAGATAAAGTTTTTCATAATCAATTTTTTTAAATTCAAAAGATTTTTGATTTATTTTATTTTTCTCAAAAATATCGTTATTTTTAAGAAATTCTAAACCTTCATTATATCCTTCTTCATATAATTCTAAAGAGTTATAAAAAGTTTTTGGGTCTATGTCTCCTAAAATTTTCACTTCAAAAATATCATGATAGTTAAGCATACTTTCAGAATAAAGAGCGTTTGTAATATAACTTCCTATATCTACAATTGCATAAATTACATTAATTATATTTTTAAAATTTCTTTCTGGGTCATGATTTGATTTTGGGTAATATCTTAATAAAAAATATTTTTCAGTATCAAATAATTCTTCAGGATTTCTAATGAATAAATCGCTTATTCCTATATCTGCATAATATGAATCCTCTTTAAAAAATGGTTCGAAAAATACTTCCATAGCAATAGAGGCTTTTAATGCTTCTAAAGCATTACCTTCATCCCAATATTCGCCCGAAAAATTACTCAAATTTTGTATTCCGAATTTTACCGGAACTATAAAATCTTCAAAATTCTCAATTTCAGTTGTAAGTTTTACTAAATCGATAAATTTATTATGGTTAACAAATCCACCGTTTATAGGAAAAGATAAATCAAAAAAATCTTCAAAATTTATTTCTTTAAATATATTATATATTTCAACCGGTTCATATCCTGCAGCAGCATAAAAACATACTATTGAGCCCATTGAAGTGCCTACATATTGTTCTGGAATAAAACCTGCTTCAAAAAGAGCTTGAAAAAAACCTATGCTTTTAAACACATAAGCTGCTCCGCCTGCAATTCCTATCCCATAAGAATCTGTTGTTTTGATTTGCGAAGAAAACACATTAATTAAAAATAAAAATAATACAACGAAAATAAGTATTTTTTTTATAAAAATTCCTCCTATATATTTTTTGATTTTTTCTAAATTAATTATTAAATATCATTGTTTTGAAGTCTTTCGCATAATTTAGTATTTCTTTTTGTTGTTTTATTATTTTTTACAGCCATTCTTAAAGCTTTTTTTGATCCTATCAACATTAAAATTTTTTTTGCTCTTGTAACACATGTATAAATTAAATTTCTTTGAAGCATCATATAATGTTGTGTTGTTAACGGACATACAACTATTTTATATTCACTTCCTTGACTTTTATGTACTGTTGTAGCATATGCAAGAATTATTTCGTCAAGTTCTGTTGAATCATAATTTACAGGCGTTTCATCAAATTCTATAATTACATTTTTAGTTTCTAAATCTATGTCTATAATTTTCCCTATATCTCCGTTAAAAACATTTTTATCGTAATTATTTTTTATTTGCATTACTTTATCGCCAAGTTTATAAATAATTCCACCGTATTTTATTGAAGTTAGAGATTTATTTAATGCTTTTTGTAGTATTTGATTTAGGTTTACTGCGCCTGTTTCTCCTCTTTGCATAGGGCATAATACTTGTATATCATTTAATGGGTCTATTTTATAAATTTCAGGTATTTTTTTTACACATAAATATCTTATTTTTTGAACGATTTTTTCGGGTTCATCTTCTTCAATAAAAAAGAAGTCTGTATTTTTTGTATTTTTTATAATTGGAAATTGTCCGTTATTTATTTTATGTGCATTCGTTATAATAGCACTTCCCAAAGCTTGTCTAAATATCCTCGTCAATTTCACCACATTTACTGCGTTTGAGTTTATTATATCTTTTAAAACGTTTCCAGCTCCTACAGATGGTAGTTGATCAACATCTCCAACAAATATCAATATAGTATCATTTTTTACTGCTTTTAAGAGGTTATACATCAAAATTATGTCTACCATAGAAACTTCATCTAAAATTAAAACATCACAATCTAAAGGGTTTTCTTCATTTTTTTTGTATCCTTCAGAAGGTTTAAATTCTAAAAGGCGGTGAATTGTTTTAGATTCCATTCCCGTAGTTTCCGACATTCTTTTAGCAGCTCTTCCTGTTGGCGCAGCTAAAAGAACATTAGCTTTTAAACTTTCAAATGCTTTTATTATTGCTAAAGTTGTTGTGGTTTTTCCTGTTCCCGGCCCTCCTGTAAGAATCATCATTTTTGATTTTAATGCTGTTTTTATAGCTTCTTTTTGAATTTCATCATACTCGATTTTATTTTCAATTTCAATTTTATTTATAAGTTCATCTAAATTTTCTTTTTCAAACTGACTTTTTTTAGATAGTATATTTTTTATAATTTTTGAAACTCCTATTTCACTATGATAAAATGTGGGAAGAAATATGCTGTCTTCTCCATCTAAAATGACTGTATTTAGTGTAATCATTTCATTTAAAGTTGATTCAATTATTTTATTATCAATTTCCAATATTTTTTCAGATTTTTCGATTAAAGGTGCTTTTGGTTCGTAACAATGGCCATCATTTGAAAGTTGATTCAAAACATAAATTATACCCGAACTACATCTTTCAAATGAATTTTTATCAAAACCAATTTTTTGCGCAATTTTATCCGCACTTTTAAATCCTATTCCCCATATGTCGTCTGCAAGTTTATAAGGATTTTCTTTTACTATTTCTATGCTTTTATTTCCATATGTTTTGAAAATTTTTACGGCAAAAGAGGTTGAAATTTCATTACTTTGCAAAAAGAGCATGACATTTTTTATTTCTTTTTGTTCTAGCCATGTGTTTTTTATCATTTCAAGACGTTTTTCGCCTATTCCCGGAACTTTAAGAAGCTCATCCATGTTTTCTTCTATAATTTTTAAAGTGTTTTCTTTAAATTGTTTTACAATTTTCTTTGCATATACAGGCCCTATCCCTTTAATAAGACCGCTTCCAAGATATTTTTCTATACCTGTAGTTGTAGCCGGTATCACTTCTTCATAACTGTTAACAGAAAATTGTTTTCCATATTTTGCGTTATTTTTCCATTCCCCATGAACTTTAATTATAGAGCCTACATTAACTGAAGCGATACTTCCTATAACAGTAATAAGGTCATAAAAACCTTTTGATTTAATTTTTATCACACAATATCCATTTTCTTCATTTTTATATGTTATTCTTTCAACTATTCCGCTTATATGCTCCATATATCGTCCTTATTTAATAATAAATTTATCCTTTTCTATTATAATTTATTTATTGAACATATGCAAATATTCAATGTTAGTTTATTATGTCTAATTAACTCTTTCGCATTAAAATAATGATTTTGTTTTTTACGTTTGTTCGTTTTAGTTTAAGATTGAAAGTGTTTTTTTCTAACAAAATAACTTTAAAGTGACCAAATATTAAAATTTATATAAAAATAGTTGATATTTTATTAATTTTGATGTATAATAGATTAATGAGGAGGTGGAAAAGATGGATGACTTTACTAAACAATTGAATGAATTAATCGAAGTTAAGAATATAGTCGATGCTTACAAATGTTATATTGATGGAAAAGGAAAAGTACCTGTTGAAGAAATTTATTTAAATAAAAATATCGAAGAAACTATAAAAAAAATTATTGATGAAGAAAAAGGATTTTTAATTAGAAATAACGAAAAATTAACAGATAAAAGTTTTTCAGAAATTGATGTCGGAGATCTTTTTCAACTTATTGAAACTTTTGAAAAAGTAGGTTTCTTTACAGAATATATTTTTTCAAAAGATATGAATGAAATGTTCATAAAAGTTGTAAAAGTTGATTCTGGAAATACTTAATAAGGAGTAAATATGATAACTAAAAAATATGCTATTTTTGGAAAAGTTCAAGGTGTTGGTTTTAGATATTATATAAAAAAAATATCTTCAAATTATAACATAACAGGTTATGTTAAAAATTTATATGATGGTTCTGTTGAAATAATTGCACAAGGTACTGAAGAAAATTTAATGAAATTTAAAGCTGGTATTATCTTAGGAAACGGATTCAGTAGAGTTGAAGATATTAAAGAGAGCGATGAAGAAGAAGAAATATATTCAATCTTTTCAGTAAAATATTAAAGGAGAATTTTTTATGAAAGAATTAATTTTAAAAAATAAATTAAATGATAATATGATTTTGCCTAATTTTGGCAAATTTTCTTTATTAAATATAGCTAATTGGTTTTTATATAATTATAATTTAAATACATTTTATGAGCCTTATCCTATTTCCGATATAAAAAAAGATCATATCGTAGTTTTTCTTGTTGATGCTTTAAATTATAATACTTTAGAAAAAATTCTATTAAACAGGAAAAAAGATTTTAAATTTTTAAATCAAATGGATTTAAAAATGGCTACTTCAGTTTTTCCATCTACCACTTCAAATGCTTTAACAACTCTTTTAACAGGTAGAAGTGCTTTAGAGCATGGAGTATGCGGGTTTCATTTATTGTTAAAAGAAGCTGGAGCTCTTATAAATTGTATAAATTTTAATCCTGCAAAATTCAATAACATGAATTTTTACAACAATTGTTGTGATAATTTATTGACTGTAAAAACCCTTTCTGAAATTTTTAATTCAAATGGAATAATTCCATTCAGTTTTACTCATAATACAATTGCTAATTCCGGATTAAGTAAAATCCATAATAAGAATGGTAATGTTAGAGGTTATAAAACTACTATTGAATTGATGTTTAATTTATTAGAACATTTAGATACTCATATTAATAATAAAACTTTTAATTTTGTTTATTATGGACTTGTTGATTCTAACGGTCATAAATATGGCACTTCTCATTATTATGAATTAGAGGCTGAAAATTATCTGCATTGTATAGAAAATTATTTTTTAAAAAATATTTCTGAAAAAGTTTTAAAAAACACTCATATTTTGATAGTTTCAGATCATGGAATGATAGAAACTCCAAAAGAATATGAAAATCATATTTTCCCAGATGATGAAATTGGTTCACAATTATTTTTTCCTCCTGGTGGAGAAATGCGAATGATGTATTTTTATGGTATTAATGATAAAAATAAATTTATTAATACATTTTACAATAAATTTGGAGATACATTTTTATTTTTTGATAAAAACGAATTATTAGATAAAAAAATTTTTTTGCCTTCAAAGAATATAAAAAATTATGAAAGAATAGGAGATTTGACTTTAATTTCTAAAAATACTTCTTCTTTTGTTTATAAACTTACAGGAACAGAGCCTTATTTAAAAGGCAAACATGGTGCTTTAAGCGAAGAAGAAATGTTAATTCCTTTATTACATATTTAATAATAAGGGTTTGATCAAAATTTCAATTATACTTTTTGATTCTCTGTAAATTTTTGTGGGCAATTATAAAAAGTTGAAACTTATAATTATTAAAAGAAAATTATGTGATTTGTCATTTCGAAAGAAAAAGCGTTCTTCTTTTGAGGAGAAATCTGCGAATTTGCGATTTTATGTTTTGGAATAATTTAATAAAAAAATAAAGTTCGCAGATCTCTCCTCCAAAAAACGTCGTTCGAGATGACAGAGCGTAAAAAAAGTTTTTAGATTATGTATAAACTTCAATAACTTTTTCAAAAACCAACTATCAATCAATAATTTTTACCCACACTTTTTTACATAGAACCAATTTTTTTATAATTATTGATAATTAATTAATAATTTTAAAAACCTTAATTTTAGGAGGTTTTTGTTTTGAAAAATATAGCTTTAGAAAATTTTTTGCATATTTATACTGATTTTGATAACAATGAAAATACCCCTCTTTTCACGCATTCATTAGATGTCGCAAAAGTATGTGTTGTTATTGCGGATTATTTAGATGTTGAATATGAAAAAAATTTTTATTTTTTAGCAGGTCTTTTTCATGATATTGGTTTATTTATACAAAATTTAAGTCATGATTTAATAAAAAAACATAATTTCAGATGTGAACTAACTGAATCGTCTTTATATACATTTGATATATTGAAATTATTAGAACAAATTGACAAAAAATCAATCCATTCAATTATTTCATCAAAGGTTATGCGATTTCTTAATTTAAATATTCCTGATATTTATTTTAATGTTATAAAAAATAGTCATAAAGATCTTTCTAAAAATTCTTTTGAATCTGAAAAAGAAAAAATTTTAACTGAAATATTATATGTTTCTGATGAGATTTCAATTTTTTATAGGAGAAATATAAAAAAAGGATTGGGTATTACATCAAAATTAATTAAAGAACATCTTTTAAAACTAAATGTTTCAAAAGATGTTATGAATGGAGCCTTAAGTTTATTAGAAAATATTTTATTTATGAATCTATGTTTTGATCAAAAGATTCATGTTGAATTTTTTGATCAAAATTTAATATTTTTAAATGAAGATAATATGATAAATTTTTCAAAATTAATTTCATTTTTTATTGATCACAGATCTCCATATACTAGAAATCATACAACATATGTTGCTGAATTATCTAAAATTTTAGGAAATGAGTTAGGTAGTAAAGAAGATTCGGATATTTTGTATATGGCTGGTATGTATCACGATATTGGAAAAATAAAAACGCCTCTTTCTATTTTGCATAAAAAAGGGGTTTTAAATTCAGAGGAATTTTTTATAATGAAAAATCATATTGTTGAAACATATAAATTTTTCAAAAGAAGTCCTGAGTTAGATTTTTTTGGAAAATATTCTTATGCTCACCATGAAAGACTTGATGGTTCTGGATATCCTTTTGGTAAGAAAGAAAATGAATTAGATATGAATCATAGAATAATAGCTTTGGCTGATGTTTATTCGGCTCTTATAGAGGATAGACCTTATAGAAAAGCTTTAGAATCAAAAGACGCTTTAAAAATTATTGAAAACGAAGTTAATATGAAAAAGTTAGATTTTGTTGTTTTTCAAAAATTAAATGAATTAATTAAAAATGGATTAATTTTAAAAACGTCTGATAACATAATAAACTATCTTTTTGAAGAAAAAAAGAGTTTCAATAATTTGATTACGTAATAACCCCACAAAAAGAATACATAGAATCAAAAGTTTAATTCATATTTATTAAATTTATAATTTCCTCTATTATAATTTCTGGGAAATAATGATGTATATAATGTTCTCCATTAAGCATTACATGTTTACTATTATTAGACCATTCTTTAAATTTTTGCTGACTTTTTATCCAACTTTCATTATTTTCAGAATTAACTGCTGTTATTATTGTTATAGGTATTTCAAATATGGATTTATCATTTAAAACTTTTAATGCATTTTTTTTACTCATTTTCATTTCTTCGTGTATAGTAAAATTATTTGCTTTTAAAAAATAAGATTTTTTATATTCTTCTTTCAAATCTTCTGCAAGAAATTTTAAATCATTTAAATCTGAAAAGAATTCTTTCTCAAAATTTTCATTATCCTTTAACAATCTTGTTATTCCTAAATTCATCATTTCTTTTGAAAAAAAACTAATTGCAATTCCTGCAAAATTATTTATTCCTAAAGCGTATTCTTCAGGGTTTCCAGCATCTAAAAATAGTATTCCTTTTATTTCTTCAGGATATTTTTGAGTATATCTCAAAACTTCTAATGAAGCTAAAGAATGAGCTACAAAAATATAAGGTGGAGTTTGACCTGATTTTTCCAACCCTAATTTTATTTCATTTACAATAATATCTATATCTCTACTTTTTTCAGTTAGATCGCTATACCCATAACCAAATCTGTCGTAGACGACAAATTTTGATTTTTTTTGAATTTTATTGTATAACGGATAAAAATCTGCCGATGGATTAGTTGTTCCCCATCCTGAAGAAAAAATTACGGTTACATCTCCTTCTCCTCCATTTAAAATATGCATATTTTTATTTTCGATTTCATATAAATTTCCAATAGGAATAAATTCAGAAATTAATTTTTTGTTTTCAGAAATATGCTGATTTGAACTAAACATTAAAAATAAAGATAAAAATATACTGCTGTAAAAAAATAATTTATTCATTTTTTCTTCTCCTTTATAATTATTTTAAATCTTTTTTTATTTAATCATTTCAATATTAAAAAAAATCCAAAAATTTATTAATACAACCTTAAACTAAAAAATATGTATTTATATTAGTCTAATCAAAACATTAAAAGTCTTTAAGATTTTTCCGGCTTATAATTTAAATTATTTTTATTAATTAAAAGATAATATTTTTATCTTGTGTTATAATTAAAAATATTATTTTATAGAAGGAGAAAAAAATGAACAAAAAAATTTTTAAAGAGGTTTCGGTATTTTTTATTTCATTTTATTTATTTAATTTTTAATGCAGGAAATTCCATTCCTGATTGAAAAAGAGTTAACATAGACGGGCTTTCAGTATCATTAAATTTAATTGATATATTATGAATTAAAGAAGTAAATTCTATTTCGCTTATTGCTTCAAATTCAACTTCTGGTTGATTCTCTCCTTGAATTATAAGCATTCCATTTCTATTAAATATGGTTAATTTAATCATATTTTCAATTTCATAAATTCCAACATATTTATCTAGTTGTTCTTGAGAAATTTCAAAAATTTTAATTTCATCAACAAAATTTATTTTTTCTCCATTTAAAATTTCTAAAATACCTTTTTTAGTATCCTCAAAAAAATAATTTTCTTTATTGGAAAGAAAAATAATATTTATGTTATCTTTTTTAAACATCGCATTTTCTGAAGTAAAGCCACTTGTCATTCCACCGTGAGAAATCTCTTCACCATATTTCCCTTGAGATACAAACCATCCATACATATTTGAAAATTTAATTTCTAAACTTTCTTTTGAAATTATTTTTCCATTAATTAAAGCATCATTCCATCTAAAAAGATCTTGTGTTGTTGAACTTAAATAACCTGCTCCATAAGCAATGTTTAATAAAAAGGAGTCCGTTTCATTTAATATTACTTCTTTATAGCCACTATAACCATTAGCATCTACATTTCTTTTATCAAATTCATATGATGGTTTAGTATTTTTCATTCCAGCAACTTCAAAAATATTTTCATTAAAATAATTTATAAGTGTTTTTCCAGAAATTTCTTCAACTATTTTCCCAAGAACAAGATAACCAGTATTAGAATAATTCCAATTTGTACCAGGTTCAAAATCTAAAGGTATATCTTGAACGATTGAAATTATATTTTCAAAATTAAAAATGCTGTTTGCTTCATCAATGCTATTTACATCATAAGGATCTATTTCGCCCAATTTTTCATTAAAATAATTTTCTAAATAATTTGTATAATTTGGTAATCCAGAAGTATGGTTTAAAAGATGATGAATTGTAATTTTATCTCCATAAGGAACGTTTGACAAAAATTTTGAAATTTTATCTTCATATGATAAAAGATTTTTTTCAATTAGTTGAATAATTGCAGCAGCTGTAAATTGTTTTGTTACTGAACCTATTGAAAAAGATGTTGTGGAAGTTGCTTTTATTTCATTTTCAAAATCTGCAAATCCATATGTTCTATCAATAAAAACTTTGTTATTTTTTGATACTAATATTTGACCCGAAAAGTATCTATTCTTTTCTACACTTTTTAAATATTCAATCAAATAATTTTTTATTTCGATATCTGATTCAGATAAGTAGGCATCTTCAAGATTCACACGTGATTTATCAATAATCGTAGTGACATTTTTATTACTGTGAATGATGTAATTTGTATCTTTTATTTCTTTCCCATCAATAAAACTTGCAGTTCTTGGCATAAAATAATCTGTTTTTACATTAGAAATAATAGCCCCTGTTATAACAACAATAAAAAATAGTACTAATAAACTTTTTCTCATTTTCTTGCCTCCAATAAATAATATGTTTAATATAATCATTATTTCATTAAAAAAATTTCAATAGATTCTTAATGCAATCTTAAATCAAAAATAGAAAATATTTTTAAGTCAGATTAATTCTTAAAAATTTTTAAGAATTTTCTGACTTTTATTTTATTTTATTTTTATTAATTAAATGATAATAATATTGAATTTATATTTCGGAGGTTTTTAAACATGAAAAATTTTTTTTTAATATTTTTTATTTTTATCGGCGTTTTAATTTATTCCAGAAATGTTCAAGAAACTATACGTTTGAATTGCAATGAAGAAATAATTTCTGTCGTTGTCAACAGACCAAAAAAACAAGGCAGATTTCCTTTGATACTAATATTACATGATGATGAAATCAACGATATTCAAGGTTCTATTGATATTTTGAAAAATAATTATTTGTCTCCTATTAACGATGTTCTAATTAAAGAAAATAATATTTTATTGAGTTTTTTAAATATGTTTTTTAAATCAAATTTGAAGATTTATGAAGAATTAGCAAAGAGATTATCAGAAGATTTTGTTATTTTACGATACGAAAAGAAAAATTTTGATTTTTCTAACGTTAATTCAGTAGAGCAAATTATCGAAAGACCAAAATTAATTTTAAATGAGATTTTATCAAAAAAATTTGATTTTATAGATAATGAACAAATATATTTATTGGCACATGGGCAAGGTTCTTATTATCTTGAAAATTTAGTGAATAATTTTGAAATATCTGGAATTATTTTAGTTTCTCCTTTTATCCTTTCTCAAATTGATCAAATAGAATATTATTTAAATTACCCTATAAATACTATTGAAAAATCAGAAGTTGATTCAAATGATTTAAAAGATCTTGAAAAAGTTTTTGATTCGCTAAAAAATAGTTTAAAGATAATTGATCATTATAAAAATTCAAAAGACATAAATTATGAATTATTGTTGTTGAATGAAAAGTTATTTAAACATCATTTATGGGAAGTTTATTCTAAAAATATAACTGATTTTTTATTTTATAATAAAATAAGAAAATTTTTTATTCTTGGAAGCGAATCGCTTATTTTTCCTTATGAATTATATAAAGAATATGAAAATAATTTTTTGAATAGCGAAATGATATTATTAGAAGGCATGAATCATTTTATAGATAATGATTTAAAATTCGAATCAAAAATAATTAATTACATAAAAAATTGGATTAATAAGAGGTGAAGAAATGTATGCTTTAGAAATGGTTAACGTGACAAAAAATTATGGAAAGTTTAAAGCACTTGATAATTTAAATCTAAAAGTAAAAAAAGGACAGATTTATGGTTTTTTAGGGAAAAATGGTGCAGGAAAAACTACTACTCTAAAGATAATTACTGGATTAATAAAAAATTATCAGGGTAGTGTAAAAATATTTGGTGAAGATTTAAATTCAAAAAATATTTTTAAATATACTGGCTCTTTAGTTGAAACTCCTTCGTTTTATTCAAATTTAACTGTATTGGAGAATTTATTTCTTTTGTCTCAATATAAAAATGTAGAAAAAAGTAAAATACATAAAGTAATGTCTTATTTTGACTTAAAAAAATATTCTAAAGTAAAATTCAGCAATTTATCTCTTGGAAATAAGCAAAGAGTTGGTTTGGCAAATTGTTTGTTACATGATCCTGAAATAATAATTTTAGATGAACCCACGAATGGATTGGATCCAGAAGGAATAAATGAAATAAGGAATTTTATAAAAAAGTTATCGAAAGATTTTGGGAAAACAATTTTAATTTCAAGTCATTTATTAAGCGAAATTCAACAAATTGCAGATTTTTTAAGTATAATACATGACGGTCAAATAAAAGAAGAAATTGAAACTCAAAAATTAATTTCTAAATCAAATAGTTATTTGTTAAAAACAAATGATTTACACAAAACTTCTTCTATATTAAATGATATTAAGATAAAAAATTTTATTTCAGAAAACAAAAAAATATCTGTTAATTCTGATGAAGAAAGTATTTCAAATATTATTAAAATTTTAATTGAAAAAAATATAAAAATTTATGAATTTTTTAAAGAAGAAAATTATCTTGAGAATCATTTTTTAAAAATAATTAGAAATAATTCTATTGATTTATAAGGGGGAGTTGAAATGGTGAAACTTGTTTTTCTTGAGTATTTTAAAAATAATAAAATAAAAAATTTTATTTTACCTTTGATTGTTATTAATTTTTCTTTTTTTATTACTTTAATGATGTTGATATTTATTCCTGAAATAGCCGTAGAAACTCATTATAATATAGAAGGGAATTTTAAGAGATTTGTTTTTAACGCACTTCAAATGTCTTTATATTTATTTTCTCCTTTAATGTTAGTTATAATGACTACTTCTAACTTGGGAAAAGAATTTAATGAAAAAACTTTCAGAAATATTCTAACTACAGGAGTTTGTAGAACCAGAATATTAATTTCAAAATTTTTATATTTATCTTTAATAGTATTGATTTGCTTTATATTTAATTTTGTAATGACTATTATAATTTCGCTTTTTAATAATTTTGAATTTAATTTAAATGATTTAATCAATGTAATTCAAACGTATATGATAAGTTATTTGTTTATAATATACCTTATACCTTTAATTATGTTTTTTACTATGATAATAAAAAATAATGCCACTATAATTGTAATCAGTTTTATAACTTTATTGGGCGGAACTTTACTTAAAACTGTTAAACCAAATATAATTTTACCTTTTTCATTTTCTATGGACGCTTTAAATTTATTGACAGAAGATATGCCGATTTCAAATCTAACTTTAATAATGTGTTTATTATATTTTATTTCATTTTCAATCGCATCATATTATTATTTTAAAAAACAAGACTTGACTTAAAAATATACAGGAGTAATCTTTTAGATTACTCCTGTATATTTATGAATATAGTTCAATAATAAAATTTGTTTTAAAATTTTTATCTGATTCTAAATATATTTTCCCTTTATGAAGAATAATAATTTTTTTACTTATAGCTAATCCTAATCCCGAACCTTCTATATCTTTGCTATTACCTCTTGTAAACTCTTCAAATATTTTTTCTTTTAAAGATTCGTCTATTCCTATTCCATTATCAGAAATTTTAATGCGAAGAATATTTCTTTCTAAATTACATTCTAAATATATTTTTCCGTTTTTTTCGTTATATTTTATAGAATTGTTTATTATATTAGTTATTACTCTTTTCATATAAATATCATCTACAAAAAATTCTATCTTTTTTTCTGGAATATTCAATTCAAGAGATATATTTTTTTGTTCTATCACCGGATAAAGCTCAATTATAATACATCTAAGCCATTCTGTTATGTTTATATTTTTTTTATTTAATTTAAAAGTAATATCGTCAATTTTAGATAATTCAAATAAATCTTTAATAAGGTTTGCTAGATATAGAGATTTGTCATGAATGAATTTCAAATATTTTTTAATTTCTTCTGGCTCAATATTTTCATTTTCATAAAGTAATTTTGAAAATCCATATATTGAAGTAATTGGTGTTTTCATATCATGAGATAAATGTAATAACATCTTTTTTTTATCATTTTCTAATTTTAATTTTTCTGAATTTAATTTATCTAATTGAGTAGACATTTTATTAAAAGCATCTCTTATTTCTGCAAACTCTTTTTCGGCTTCAAAATTTAATCGAATCTTATAGTTTTCTTTTTCCATTTCTTTTATTCCAAATACAATTTTTAAAAGAGGGTTTTTAAATTTTTTTATCGAAAGGTTACTAAAAACATATGCAATTATAAAAATTAATGATATAAAAGTTATAAAAAAAATGATTAAAATAAAAATAATTTTTTTAAGATCGTTTTTAGTGATTTCATTAGAATCTTCAGTTGCATGAATTAAGTAATATAATTCGTTTTCATTTAATAAAAATGTATAAGTATTTAAAGCAACTCTTTTTTCATCTGAATTAAAAATTATTTCTTTAAAATTTATAATATCTTCGAAATTTAAATTGTAAAGATAAGCTGATTCTTTTTCATAAACTAGTTCTTTATCTTTATTTAAAATAAAAAAACTTCCTTTATATTTTAAAAGTAATTCTGTATTTATACTCCCATTTTTATTTAAAAATAAATCATCAAGCTTTGAAATATCAAAAGTTTTATTGTTTTTATAAAAATTATGAAAAATAAAGTCAGTAATATTTAAAGAAACAAAAATAGAAAATAAAGAAATTATAATGACAACAACATATTTTTGTAAAAAAAATGTTCTCAAATTTTTAGTTTTAAATTTTTTCAAATCTGTATCCCAACCCTCTTATTGTTTTTAAATATATAGGATCTTTTGAATCATTTTCTATTTTATCTCTTAATTTGCTTATATAAACCATTATTATGTTTTCATTATCAAGATATTCTTCATTCCATACGAATTCATATATTTGCTTCTTGGTAAAAACGACTCCAGGATTTTTCATAAATAGATAAAGCATTTTATATTCATAATGAGTAATTTCTAAAGGCATATCATTATTATATAAAATACAACTTATGGTATCTAATTTCAATTTTCCTACTTCTAAAATTTTTATAGATTCTATTTTATTTGACGAATACTGTTCTACTCTTCTTAATAAGGCTTGAATTCTACTAATGACTTCAAGTGGATTAAAAGGTTTTGAAATATAATCATCAGCACCTATTTGAAGACCAAATATTTTATCGATATCTTCAGATTTTGCTGTTAAAAATATAATTGGTATATGAGATTTTTTTCTTATTCTTTTTACAAAACTAATTCCATCCATATCAGGCATCATTATGTCAACTAAAGCTAAATCAATATCTTCATTATTATACATATGTTCTAATGCTTCTATACCATCTTCAGCTTCTATAACTTCAAACCCAGCGTTTTTTAAATATTTTTTTAATAATTCCCTTATTTCTAAAGTATCGTCCACAACTAAAATTTTTTTCAAATTATCACTTCCTTACAATATTTATTTTATAATAACATAAAAGGTTTAGTAAATATAAAAAAAACCTTAATCTAAACTAAAAAAATAATTCTCTTATATAAGAGAATTATATCTTAAATTTTTCAGAAATAATATCGAAAACATCTTTTTTTAAAATAACATTGTGACCAGAAACACAAGTATCGAAATATAACCTTTTATATTTTTCTAAAGATTGAATATAATCTTCCTTATTGCCAAAAATACTTGGAATAATTTCTTCAACGGTATCCCCTATGTTATCTGCAACATTAAGAACTTTTTCTTCTTCATCTATAATGCTTATTGAATCATCTGTATGGCCTGGTGTATAAATAAGTCTTATTTTATCTTCTGGAAAATACAACTCGTTTTCAAAAACTAAATTTGGAAGACATATTTTAACTTCTCCTGAAATATATTTTTCATTTCTTTCCATCATGTATTCCCAATTTTTTTCAATCAAATCCCTACATAATTTATGAGAAATTATAATGCGATCTTTAAATTCGTTATTTCCCCAAATATGATCCCAATGATAATGAGTATTTATTACAATTATAGGTTTGTTATCATTTTTAATATATTCTTTTATTGGAGAAACACTATCAGAACCTAATCCAGTATCTATAATATAATTATATTTTCTTCCTAAAATTAAATATAAGTTTAAATCCCACCCGTATCCATCAAATGTAAATAGAATCCCTCTATTTTTTACTTTTGTAATTTTCATTTTTTCACTTTCCTTTATTTTGTATTAATTTTATCGTGCCAGTTTTTATGCAAAAAATTACATGTACAATTTTTTACAGATTCTTCATAAGAAATATTATGATTTGAATTCATTAAAGCTTCAAGATATATTATAACATTTTTAATTTCTTTTTCAATTTTTTCTTCCCCTTCAAAAAGAATTCCATGAGCAGGAATAATTTTCATATTTTTATATCCATAAAGTTTTGAAGCATTATTTAATTGTCTTTTTGTTTCATTTTTAGAAATACAAGGCAATATGGGTTCTCCTTCGTTTGAAAACATTAGTTCATCACCAATATATAAAAATTCATCATTTATTTTGACTAATATCGTGCATTCTGAATGACCAGGTGATTTTATCATTTCAATAATATGATTTCCAAAATTAATTTTTAAAGAATCTTTTACTAGAACATTTGGAGTAAAAATTTTATGTTCTTCAATAGGTGTCCATAAATCTAAAGTTTTTTTATAATCATCACTTCCATATATAGTCACATTTGAAAGTTTTTTTAAACCTTGCATATGATCATCATGAAAATGGCTTATTATTACTTTTTCAACTATTAAATCGTTTGATTTTAAATCGTCTAAAACTTCATTCATTTGATTTTCATAAGCTGCATCAATTAGTAAAACTTTTGTTTCGTCGATAATCGCAATTATTTTATTTGCAAAAAACTGTCCTTCAAAAGGTTCGAAGCGATATTCAAATATTCCTGGGGATAATTCTATTTTTTTCATTTTTATTTCCTCCGTTTTTTAATATATAAAAAATTATAACATATAATAGCTGACATACGTTTGTCAGCTATTATATTGTTGATTTTAAAAAGTATAAAGAAATATTAAAATTTTATGTAGAAAAGAGTGTATAAAAAATATTTATCGATAGCAGGTACTTTTGTCAAGTGACCCGTAAACTTTTTTTACACTATTCGCTCTGTCATCTCGAACGACGTTTTTTGAAGGAGAGATCTGCGTACTTGATTTTGTGCGACATGAAGTCATAATATAGATTGCTTGAACAAAGCTACTCCTTCCATTTGGGGTATTCCTATTTCTGCATGCATTAGTATAAATGTTAAAATATAAATGATAGAAAACGCTAATATAAAAATGTACAAAAATTAAAGGAAAAAATATAAAATAAAAGTATTATGAAAATACAAATAAAAATACAAATCCGCAGATTTCTCCTCAAAAGAAGAACACTTTTTCTTTCGAAATGACAAATCGCATAAATTTCTTTTCCAAATAATAAGAAATCATAAAATTACTTACGTTGTCATAAGTGCTGTAACGCCGTGCACAGTTCTGCGTGGCTGTTACACTACATTAAAAACGTATTCCACCCCGTCAATCTTCGATTGCCACCCCTCCCAAGAGGGTAATTAATTCAAAGTCTTTTTTAATAATGTTTTTATGGTAAATATGGATGAAATAAAGTAGCGAGCAATTGAGAATTTTCGTCAAAAAAAACAATTGAGCGAATCAAAAAATGCGTAAGAAAATAGCATGTCTGAGCGTAGCGAGTTTGCTATTTTTAGCAATTTTTGACCGAGCGAAATTTGTTTTTTAGAAAATTTGATCTTGTGAGATTTTATTTTATCCAATGTTTACCACTTCATTATTATAAGTATTTAGTTTTAATGAGTTTCCTAACACCATCTATAAAATATCTACATTATCATGTATTCTGTAACGCCGTGCACATTTCTGCGTGGCTGTTACACTACATTTAAAAACAGAAGTCATTAAAACTAAAAATGTTTTTTCCTTTCCAATTTTTTTATTTTTCTATTTTAAACATAAGCATAAAAATAAAAAAATAATGTATAATTTATAAAAAACTAATTTTAGGAGAAAAAAATGAGATTAGAGCGGTTACTTTCAATAATATTAATTTTATCCAATAAAAAAATAATAACAGGAAAAGAGCTTTCTGAACATTTTGAAGTGTCTCTAAGAACCATATACAGAGATATAGAAAAAATTTCTTCAGCTGGAATACCTATTTCGGCAATTGGTGGAAAAAATGGTGGTTTTTCAATGATGGATACTTTTAATGTGAAAAATTATTTTTTAAACAATAACGAATCATTGTTTTTAGGTAGTTTATTAGAAAATTTAAGTGTTATTTTTGGAAGAAATAATTATTTTAACGAAATAATATTAAAGCAAAAATCAATTTTAAATAAAAAAAATAATTCTGAAGAAAAATCTTTAAAAATAGATTTGAGTCATTTTAACATAGAAAATAGTTTAAAAAAATATTTTAAAATAATTAATGAGGCTATTGAAGAATGTAGATATTTGTCATTTGATTATACTAATAGAAACTTGAAAGAAGAAAAAAGATTAGTTGAAGCAATTCAAATATCTTTTGAAAACGGGAATTGGTATTTAATCTCTTATTGTCTTGATAGAAAAGAATATAGAAAATTCAAATTTTTAAGGATGAGGAATTTAGAAATAAAAGAGAAATTTCTTAAAAATTTTCATAATTTAGATATGATAAAAGAAATTTTCACTCGAAAATATATAGAAAAATCAATAAAAGTTGAACTATTATTTTCAAAAGAAATTGGAAATCATCTAAAAGAATTTTTTCCGGAAGAAAAAATTGCTCAACAAAATGATGGTAATTTCTTAGTAAAAGAATTTTTTCCTTATGAAGAAGGTTTAATAAAATTTATTTTAGGTTTTGGAAAAAACTGCAAAATATTAAAACCAGATTACTTAATAAAAGATTTCAGAAAATATTTAAAAAAAATCGAAGAAAATTATTTTTGATTTTTATTATTTTCAAGCATATTCTTATTTTATCTTATTATTTTTAAAAACTGACCATTTAAAGTCTTTTTAAAAGAAGACGCTTTTATATTGTGCACAGAAATATTAATAATAAAAAAAGATGTCACATCTCCATAAAGATTTATATAAGCAAATTCTATTCTTGAAGAAATGCCCCATCCAATACTTTTTTTTTGCTCAAAATTTATTGTATATTCTCTTTCTATATCTCTTTTTATTTCAACATATTTTGTAAAAAAAGCCATTTTATTTCCTTTTTTTATTAAATGCTGTAAATTCTTTTCTTCTATCCAGTAATTATAATTATTTTTTGTACTAGTAATACCAGAAAGATTTTTTCTTTTTCAATAAAATATCTTGACTTTGACATCGTGTCGTAGTGTATCCTATAAAAAAGGAGCATTCCTGTAATAAGAAAAGATAAGGGTTGAAAAAAAGGGAACCTCCCTGTAAAATAAAGATGTAGAACAAATACAAAAATATTTTACAAACAGGAGGAACCCCAAATGAATTAT
>Ga0334889_1001701_pt1 | contig 27701 bp, 24 predicted proteins | sample GraSluR1_MG_2_FD_207222 | JGI IMG/M metagenome (GOLD analysis project Ga0334889, IMG submission 207222) | Sludge microbial communities from methane-producing bioreactor in Wageningen University, Netherlands - Granular Sludge_8_08-R1 | ecosystem: Engineered > Bioreactor > Anaerobic > Unclassified...
GTGTCAGTTCCCGTTTCACTGGCTATCTAGAACATACTTCTAATATCAAAGAAAAAGTTGAAGGGTTGTATAACCTACCCTTAGTTAAGTATGGCCTTATGCCTAGTAGTATTCATAACAATGACATCGATCAATTTTCGTATTATGCAAAACTCTCAAATAAAAAATGATTTGTTTTTACTGGCTTTGAAATGTTGTTTGCAGCTCTATTATATTTCCTGGTTGATATCTGCTGTTCAAAAAATCCATTGGTTCAGTACTAACGACATTTAAAACCCTGAGTTTATTATACTCGCAGGGCTCAGCAAGAATATGACCGCCAGATGGCAATTTAAGCATCACGGTGTTTACGGGGGCACCTTGACTGAACAAGTCAAAGGGTTCGGGAGTATAGAAAATCATTGCATCATTCCTCCAGATTCTTTCAGCTCTTTTATTTTACTTATGGCATCCTTCAAGCCTCCCAATTCGTCAATCAAGCCGCATTCAACGGCATCCTTGCCAACCAACACCGTACCTATGTCACGAGCCAAATCACCCGTCTGGAACATCAACTCTCTGAACCTTTCCTTGGAAACCCTTGAATGTTCAACAACAAAATTCACTACCCTGTCCTGCATTTTATCCAAATAATCAAATGTTTGCGGCACACCAATAACCAATCCCGTCAGCCTGATTGGGTGAATAGTCATAGTTGCCGACGGAGCTATAAAGGAATAATGTGCACTTACTGCTATCGATGCGCCAATGGAATGTCCCCCGCCCAGGACCATTGATACCGTTGGTTTGGAAAGGCTGGCAATCATTTCCGCCAGAGCCAATCCGGCTTCCACATCCCCGCCTACGGTATTCAGCACAATGAGCAGGCCCTTGATTTCCGGATTTTCTTCTATCGCTACTAATTGGGGAATAATATGTTCATATTTTGTGGTTTTGTTTTGGGGAGGCAAAACCATATGGCCTTCTACCTGACCTGTTATAGTCAAACAGTGAATATCGCTTTTATAAGCCGGTATCTCTATTTGACCGAGTTCTTTTATGTTATTCAATTGCTTTTGTTGGTTCTCATCAATTTTGGGGGTTTCTTCCAAGAAACTGTTCTCCTTTCACATATGACTCTGTATCTTAGCTTTGCCCTGACTCCAAGAAAAATACTCCACAATAATAATTTTTTCTAAATCAAAACTCTAAAGGTATATAGTAATTGTATCCCCATGTTATCGATGCTTGCTTGTTTATAAAAAAGCCCAACAATCATAAGAATTTGTACTTGAAAAAGTAAAACCACCTTCTATGCTTTAGCATGAAAGTGGTTTCAAGATTTCTTCTTAAGCTTTAAACTTCTACAATAATTGGTAATATCATCGGACGGCGACCGGTTTTTTCAAAAAGATGCTTGCCCAGTTTGTCGCGAACCTGAGATTTTATTACAGCCCATTCACTGATATTCTTCTTTCTGCAAACCTCTAATGCCTCTCCAACCTTTTCCCTTGCCTTATCCATTAATTGCTCTGATTCCCTGACATAAACGAATCCTCTGCTTACTATATCAGGCCCGGCGACTACATCGCCGGATTCCTTATTTATGGTAACGACCACGATAATTATTCCGTCCTGTGACAGCTGCCTTCGATCACGCAGAACAATATTGCCTACATCCCCAACGCCCAGGCCGTCAACCAGAACTCTTCCAGCGGTAACTTTGCCTTTAATAACAGCTTTTTTCTTCCCCACTTCAATAATTTGCCCATTTTCAGCAACAAAAATTCGCGAGCGGGGTATTCCCAGGCTTTCTGCCAGTTTTGCATGTTTCATTAAATGACGGTATTCACCATGAACCGGGACAAAGTATCGGGGCCTGATCAGATTGATCAAAATTTTCAGTTCTTCCTGTGATGCATGCCCGGATACATGTACTCCCATATCTTTTTCGTATATTACTTCAGCACCCTGTCTAAACAAAAGATCTACTGTCTTGGCTACCAGCTTTTCATTCCCCGGTATTGGCGTTGCAGAAATAATAACCGTATCGCCATGTTGAATCCCTACCCAGCGATGGTCTGCAGTTGCCATCCTGGTTAAGGCTGACATAGGCTCTCCCTGTGAACCGGTGGTAACTATGACCAGCTCGTTATCCGGGATTTTACTGATGTCTTCCATTTCCACCAGTATTCCTTCAGGTATTTTCATGTAACCCATTTCAGAGGAAATCCTGACATTGTTCACCATGCTGCGGCCAACAACACAGACTTTACGGCCATATTTTACGGCTGTTGATACTGCCTGCTGAATCCGGTGAACATTCGAGGCGAAAGTGGTGACAATTATTCTGCCTTCGCATTTGCCAAACAATTCGTCAAAGGTATTGCCTACCACCTTTTCTGACATTGTGAAGCCTGCTTTATCCGCATTGGTACTATCCCCGAACATAAGCAGAACACCTTTTTCCCCGAGCTCAGACAGTTTTCTGAAATCCACTACCTCGCCATCAACCGGAGTCTGATCCAGCTTGATATCACCTGTATGAAGAATAATGCCCAGCGGACTATGAATAGCTATCCCCATTGCATCTGGAATACTGTGACTGACCCTGAAAAACTCCACCTCAAAAGGAAAAATCTTTACCATATCCCTTGGACGCACAACGTGAAATTGCGTACGCTCCAGGTTATGCTCCTTTAATTTTGCTTCAACTATTCCTAGGGTCAGCCGGCTTCCATAGACCGGGCAATTGATTTCTTTCAAAACATAGGGAAGTGCTCCCACATGATCCTCATGACCATGGGTAAGCAAAATCGCCTTAACCTTTTCCCTGTTCTCAAGCAAATAGCTGATATCAGGAATAACAATATCAATCCCCAGTAGTTCTTCTTCTGGAAACATCAATCCGGCATCAATAACGACAATACTATCCTGGTATCTGATTGCCGTCATGTTTTTCCCTATTTCCCCCAATCCGCCCAGGGGAATAATTTTAATGCGAGAATCACTTTCGGACACTCAAACACCTCCTATCTATTCAATTTTGGGGTTTAAATCCGTTCCATAACCGTCATTTTTATTATAGCTCATAGCACGACTTCATACAACTTAATTAATTCACTTATATCCTGGGCTTATGTATTGAAAGCAAAGATAGACCACATGGGCCTATCAAAAATATAGTTTATATAAATATTATATGGGTTTTTCCATCAGCTTACAGCTTATTGTAGCTTAAAAGCAATTCCTTTAAAAAGGCCAGTGCTTTCTCGTTTGCTGAATAAAGGGGTAACCTGAGACCGCCTACTTCCATTCCCATAAGATTCAAGGCTTCTTTCAGGGGTACAGGGTTTGTGGCAATAAAAAGACCTTTGAAAATAGGAAACAGTTTATTGTGCATATTCTGAGCGGTTCGGGGATCTCCTTCTTTAAAGGCCTCAATCATCTGCTTGATTTCCTTGCCGACAATATGCGAAGCAATGCTGATTACTCCATGAGCTCCAATAGCCATCATAGGCAGAGTCAGAGAATCATCGCCCGAATACACAGCCATATCATCCTGATTAAGCAGGTTAATCAGCTTTGATACCTGATCCATATCTCTGCTGGCCTCTTTTATGGCTACAATGTTGTCAATCTCTGCTAATCTGGCTACGGTTTCCGGTAAAAGATTGCACCCCGTCCTGCCGGGAACATTGTATAGCATTACAGGAATGGATATACTTTCGGCTACTTTCCTGAAATGATAATAAAGGCCTTCCTGATCGGGTTTGTTATAGTAAGGACAAACCAGCATCACCCCTGACACGCCCAGCTTTTCAGCTTCCCGGCTTAATTGAACTACTTGAGCAGTATTATTTGAACCGGTTCCTGCCCAAACCTGTGCTCTTTGCCCGATTTTATCCTTTACTACGGCAAATAATTTTAATTTTTCTTCACTGGAAAGCACCGGGGATTCGCCGGTAGTACCGCTCACCACAATCCCTTCACTGCCATTGTCACATAAGTACTCGGCAATTTCTCCGGCTTTACTGTAATTGACCTGCAAACTACCGTCATATGGAGTTATCATTGCAGTCATAAGTCCAGGAAATGACATTTTACCACCACCATAAATTATTTATTTCCCAATTCAAACTTATCATGGAGTGCTTTAACAGCTTTTTCCATGTGTTCGTCCTTTAACAAGCACCATATACTGGTATATGAATCACCCGATTGCAAAATTGGTATATCGTTTTCGCTCAAAGCTTCCATTACTTTGGCCATAACCCCTGGCACCCCAGTCATTGCAGCTCCAACAACAGCAACTTTGGCACAGTTAAACTCAATATCAGGATAAATATTAATTTTATTTAAAACAGCAAGTGCTTTTTCAGTATTGTCAACACTAACAGTAAACCTTATAGCCTCAGGTTGTACATTAATAAAATCAACGCTGATGCCGGCAATAGCCAGGGATTTAAATACTTTTAAATCAATACCCTTTTTTTCCTCACAGGAACTCAGTTCCACCTTTATTCTGCTTATATTGGACATCTGGGTGATCCCGGTTATTAATTGCTCTTTAATCAAATAAGAGGAATTGCCACGCCCTTGTTGCAGATGGGTTACCAGTGTTCCCAAGGAATCGCTGAAGGTAGACCTTACTCTGAGGGGTATGCCGCTCTGCATGGCAATCTCAATGGCACGCGGATGTACTACTTTTGCCCCGTCCCGAGCAAGTTGGCATACTTCATTATAACCAATTGCGTCAAGTATGCGAGCATTTTTAACAATACGCGGATCAGCCGTCATAATCCCCTCAACATCAGTGAATATATCTATTATTTCAGCATTCAACGCTGCTCCTATTGCACTGGCCGTAGTATCACTGCCGCCTCTTCCCAGGGTAGTCAATTCGCCGTTATTCGCCATGCCTTGAAATCCGGCTATTACCGGAATAATATTATTTTCCAGGCATGTTAAAATGCTTTGCGGGTTAACATATAAAATATGAGCATTTCCATAATTATCATCAGTTAAGATGCCTGCCTGTTCGCCATTTAGAAATTTTGCTGCTATACCATTGGAAGATAATTGATTGGCTAACAGAACTCCCGAAATCACCTCGCCACAGGACATTATTATATCCAATTCTCTGGCAGGCGGATGGGGGTTTACTTCTTTAAGCAGATTTATCAATGTATCTGTGGCATACGGGTCGTTTTCTCTTCCTATAGCTGATACTACAACCACTACGTTAAAACCATCACTTTTGGTTGAATTAATTATTTCAACCACCTGGGATCTACACTCAGCAGTTGCCAGGGAAGTTCCTCCAAACTTCTGTACCGCTACTTTCAAATATTAACACCTTCTTAATAAAGGTTCTTTTCAACCACAATTTCAGCTATTTGAATAGCATTGGTAGCTGCGCCCTTTCTGATCTGGTCCGCTGCCACCCACATGGCAATACCATTATCATTCGATATGTCTTTTCTTATTCTCCCCACAAAAACCTCATCACTGTTAGCAGTATACAGTGGCATTGGATAAATGTTGTTTCCGGGGTCATCCTGAATAATTATCCCTGGTGCCTTGCTCAAAATATCTCTGGCTTCCTCCGGAGCCAGGGCCTTTTCTGTTTCCAGATTGATAGACTCTGAATGGCTCCTGTATACAGGCACTCTTACCGCAGTTGCAGCTATTTTCAGGTCTGGAACATGCATTATTTTTCGGGTTTCCCAGACCATTTTCATCTCTTCACGACTATACGCATCATCTACAAAAACATCAATATGCGGGATAACATTAAATGCGATCTGATGACTAAAAACATCCAGTTTTACTTCATCACCGTCCATAAAGGCCCTGGCATGTTGGGTCAGTTCATCTATTCCTGCTTTCCCTGCCCCAGAAACAGCCTGGTATGTCGACACTATAACCCTCTTCAGCTTTGCCGCCTTATGAATAGGGTTAATGGCTACAGCCATTATTATAGTCGAACAATTGGGGTTGGCAATTATCCCCTTGTGTAAACTGATATCTTCCGGGTTTACTTCCGGTACTACCAGAGGGGTATTCTCATCCATGCGAAAAGCATAACTATTGTCAATGACTGTACAATTCTCTCTTATAGCATCAGGGGCCAACGCTTTACTCACATCGGTGCCAACAGCAAATAATGCTATATCGGCTTTTTTAAAGGCTTCACTACTGGCACCTCTGACAACAATATCCTCACCTTTAAAATTTACTATGGTTCCTTCTTCTCTGGGATCAGCCAGGCAAATTAATTCCTTAATATTCAACTGGCGTTGTTCAAGGATTTTTAACATTTCCTGCCCGACTGCACCTGTTGCTCCAACTATCGCTAATCTTATTCCCTCTGACACACCTTTTACCTCCTGTAAAAAATATCTAGCTTGTATTTTAGCACAATATTCTTGATAAATTAAGCTGGCCCCAGCAAAAGGGGTTGAATTTGTTTTCCTTGTAAGGCTCTAAGTATCGTGTCCAGGATTTTGTCCATACTGGCAAGCAAAGAATTGGCTTTTTCATCTGGATTATCCTGCCTGAATGGCACAAAATAGATATTTTTCATATTCAGTAAGATACCTATATTTCTGGCATTTATCCCAAGTGCATCATTGGTGGATACAGCAATTACAACCGGTCTCTGATTTCTAAGCTGGGCCTTAACTGCCATCAGAGCAGGAGTATCCACGATACCATTGGCCAGTTTGGCAATGGTATTTCCAGTAGCCGGAACAACGACAATTATATCCAATAGCTTTTGAGGACCGATAGGTTCAGCAGCAACAATAGTATTTATTATAGGATTACTGGAGATCTCGGCAATAGCTTTTTTCAGGCTCTCAACTGAATAAAAACGGTTATCCACCTCATCTACTGTATAAGAAAAAATAGGATAGATATCTGCACCTTCCTGTTTGAGAACTTTCAGATATGGAAGAACATCTCCAATTGTACAGTGGGAACCGGTCATAACAACGCCTATTTTAACTCCCCTTAGACAGGCTTCCTGCACTCTTTACACCCCCCCGCTAGCAAAAAGCAAATCCTTATCAATGCTTGAAAGTTCTCTAATAATGAGCCGGGGGATTACATCAGCCAGAATTTTCCCGGCAGAAATCGGTGCAACCTTTCCTGGAAGTCCTGGAGCCAAGATAGCTTTAATTCCATAAGCATTGGCAGCCTCAAAATCTGTCCCGCCTGCTTGACCTGCAAGATCAATAATCAGTGTCTTGGGATTGGCATACTGCAGTATCTCCTTATTCAAAATCATCTTGGGTACAGTGTTGAAAACAATATCAGTGCTACTCATGATTTCATGCAAATCAGCAAATGAAGCTCTCTTGCACTGCATCTCGTAGGCACGGGCAAGCTGGCCTTCATTTCTGGCAATTACAGTTACATCCGAGCCAAGTGCTTTCAGCGTCCTGGCCAATGTGATTCCTACCCGGCCAAAGCCTATGATACAGCTTACACTCCCGTGAATGGTAATATCTGTTTCTTCCATTGCTATTTGAATTGCTCCTTCTACTGTGGGAATTGCATTCAAAATAGCGATTTCGTCCATTTCCGCAATCTCCAATAGCTTGAATCTTTTATGTTCTGCCCAGTCCTTCAGGTAAGCTCGGGCTGTTCCGATGATTATGAGAGCGTTTTTAGCAATACTGTTTATAGCCTTTTCACTCAGTTTAAGTTCTTGTTCAGCATATACCGCCCTAATTACTCCCTCTGAATTGGTTCCCGGCATAGGCAAAATTACTACTTCAACTCCTTTACAGGCTTCTTCAACCGAACTTACTGAAAAAGCTCCATATGTGACTTTTTCTTTGGGAAAACCGGCTACAACCACAGTTGCCCCCATTTTGACCAGTTCGGATACCAGTATTAACTCCCTTTTATCGCCTCCAAGTATAGCTATTTTTATTCCCGAAAGCACCGAGCACATTCATAAATCCCCCTTCGAGTTATTTTTCTTGCTACAATTAATATCATTATATGTTTCTTTAATAATGCCGGTGCCTGTCTGCTTTGAAGGGGGAAGGCAAGCGAAGCCAACATAAAATCTTAGATCAGGTTCTCCATTCCATAAACCAGTTCATTACGAGAGCGCATCTCTTTAATAACCATAATTACACCTTGCATAAAACCAACCCGGTCAAAAGAATCATGCCTGATTTTCAGGCTCTGACCCATTCCTCCAAAAATTACTTCCTGGTGAGCTATAAAGCCCGGTAATCTAACACTGTGAATTCTTATCTGTTCGATGTTGCCTCCTCTGGCACCGGCAAGTTTTTCATATTCCCGAATATTCCTGGGGGGTCTTTTTATTCGATTCTCGCTAATCATTTCAGCTGTTTTTATTGCTGTACCTGAAGGAGCATCCATTTTCTGATCGTGATGCAGTTCTATAATCTCGACATCAGGAAAATATTTTGCAGCATCCCGGGCAAATTTCATCATGAGCACTGCACCAATGGCAAAATTAGGAATTACAGCTACCCCAAGCCTTCTTTCCCTGGCCATTTTTTCGACTTGTTTCAATTCCACTTCATTTAAGCCGGTAGTTCCTACAATACAGCGCACATCATTTTTCAAGGCAGTCTTAATATTATTAAAAACAGATTGGGGATTAGTAAAATCAACCATAATATCCGGTGTCAATTCTGCAATAGCCTTTTCAAGATCGTTTTGCACCAAAATATTATAGTTATCCAGGGAACACAGTTGTGAAATACTCTCTCCCCTTGCTCTGATGTCAACTGCCCCTACTAATTGGAGTTCATTATCGTTGGCGATGGCCTTCATCGTTTCCAGCCCCATTTTTCCCATAGCTCCTGTAACCAATACTCTAGTTTTTTCTATCATATCTTTACCTCCTAAATACTCTTAGAAGATAGTTTTATCTATTTTGTTAGTGTAGTCAAGATCTGGTATAATCAGCATAAGTGATAGCATTTTTTTATATCAAGTGTATAATTTAATTATTATTAATGACACTCATAATTCAAAGATTAAAAACTATTCTTAAAGGAGGAACTGATTTGTCCAACATAGTTTTTAAAAAAGTGTTGCTCGCGGTAGATGATTCGGAGCAATCACATCGTGCTGCAGTAAAGACTGCTATCCTTGCTCAGGAGGGGATTATTGGAGAAATAGTATTGTTTAATGTATATGACAGCGGTACTATTGATATCACGAAGCTACATAATCAGGAAAAGCTGGATGAATTAAGAGCGGAATCTTCAAGGATATTAAAAAAATATGAAAACCTTTTAAAAGAGAAGAATGTTCATTGCAAATTGAAACGTGCTGGAGGAGACCCAGCAGCTCTGATCCTGGATCTGGTTGAAAATGATGGCGAATATGAGCTCATAATAATGGGCAATCGTAAACTAAACTGGTTCCAGGAACTGGCTTTTGGAAGCGTATCAGATAAAGTAACCCGTATGTCAAACATCCCGGTATTAATAATCAAGTAGTCAAAGTACAGCAAATCCAGTTTCAGATTTATATTTTATTGTACAACCTTGCTTGTTCCACAACATATTTATTTATCTCCTGTATCATTCTCCTTTCAGAAAAGGTAAGAAATGACGGGTATCTTATGGCTTTTTTTATACTGTGCTGAAATTTTTCAATATGTTTTATTTCTGAACGGATATTATCGATTAAATCCTGGCGCTCGCAATGAGAGTAGAGTTTTTCAAGCTGTTCGATTACTGAATTCTCCTGATTATTCAGCGCAACTACAGCTGCTTGTTCCAATAATTTGTGTTTTTCCAAATCCAGATGTAGAAAACCGCTGATTAAGCCCAGGCTTTTCTTCGGGTCACGCCTGAGCAAAATCTGCTTGCTTTTTTCTTTTTTATAACCTTCAATTATCATTACCTGTTCGAGTATATCTTTATAGAAAATTTTTACCATCTGATTCATTTAAAACACCCCGGTTTTTAATATCTAATAACTTCTTTCTATAAGCATACTATATTAAATTCAATATCCCCCAGGAATATTGAAAATATTTCAGCAGGTATAAATATAATGATTGTACGTTAAGCTCAATATACTTGAGAGTTTTGCATAATTTAAAAATAATCCAGGATAGCATTCTGAGCATTAGGAAGCAGCCTTAATCGTGAGCAAAGCAAACATCAGTGCCCGGAGGATGAATCTTAAGATACTTCGGCATTGCCTAAGAATGAACTAAAGTACCCAATGAATCATATTGAAAAGTTAGTTATGCAAAATACTTGCTTCATATTTATTTTTCAGGAGGAAGATTATGCCTTTCGATGGTATTACTATCAGAGCACTGTGCAGGGAGTTAAACTCTGACCTGCTGGATTCCAGAATTGACAAAGTTCATCAGCCGGAAAAAGATGAAATAGTTTTGTCAACAAGAGGTTTGAGAACCGGTAGTTTGAAATTATTGATCTCCGTCAATGCCCGATGGGCAAGGATGCACATTAGTAATGAAAAAAAGAAAAACCCCGCCAGGCCTCCTGCTTTCTGTATGTTGCTGCGCAAATACCTGGAAGGTGGGAAAATCAAGGAAATAAAACAGGTGGATTTTGAACGGATTGTGCATATAAGGATCGAAGCACTGGATGATTTTCGTGATTGGAAAGACAAATTGCTGATTTGTGAGTTCATGGGCAGGCACTCCAATATTATTCTGCTTGACCCGGAAAGCAACTTGATTATCGATGCCATCAAAAAATATGGCAGTAATCTGAGTTCTTACAGAGAAGTGCTTCCGGGCAAAACATATATAAGCCCTCCAGATCAGCAGAAACTCAATCCTCTGAACAGTGATTTTGATGAATTCGTCCGGTTTTTATGGAATCAGGGGGAAGACAAAAACCTGGCATCAGCTATTTTCAATGTTTATTCAGGTATTAGTCCTTTCTCTGCCAAAGAGATATGCAGAGCAACGGGAATTGAATCCGAAACTCCTGCCCATGAATGTGGTGACTATGAATTAAGCAAAATATATGATTATATAAATAAATTATTGAAAAATATTAATGGAGGTTCCCTGGAGGCTGTTGTTTGCTATGATAACAAGCAGGCTTGGGATTTTGCCCCTTATCCGCTTTCTATATTTTCCGAAAGTACTATTTGTAAAAGCTACCCTTCAATAAACGCTGCCTGCGACCGTTTTTATCAGGATAAACTTAAGCTTATCCGTCTCGAATCCATGCGCAACAATCTCAACCGCAAGCTCAAAGGCTATTTGGACAAAGCTTATAAGAAACAGTTCCATCAAGAAAGTGACCGGGTAAAGGCTTTGGAAAATGATAAATATCGAATTTGGGGAGAACTCCTTACTGCCTATGCTCACCAATACAGCAAAGGAGATACCGAAGTTGTCCTGGATGACTTTTACAGCGGCGATAAAATCTCCCTGCAGCTAGACCCCCGTTACACTCCCATCCAGAACGCCCAGAGATATTTTAAGATCTATAATAAAAGTCGAAAAGCCCTGTTACATCTGGAAAATCTTATGGCTAAAAATCAGGAAGAAATTGACTATCTGGAATCTGTTATGCTTTCTATTCAACTGGCTGAAAATCCGGCAGAAATCCAGGACATTGCAGAGGAATTGGAAAAAGAAGGCTATTCCAGAGGGATATCTCATAAAGCAAAATCCGGTAAAATACAATTCAGCCCCCGAAAATTCCTGTCATCTGATGGAATAGAGATACTTGCCGGCAGAAATAACCGCCAGAATGACATATTAACCCTGAAAGAAGCGAAAAAGACAGACCTATGGCTTCACAGCAAAGATATACCCGGAACCCATGTGATTGTCCGATTAAGCGGGAGTATAAATAGTATTGATGAATTGCCCGACTCCACGCTTGAAGAAGCTGCAACACTGGCAGCCTATTTCAGCAAAGCCCGGCAATCCGAAAAAGTACCGGTAGATTATACTTATAGAAGCAATGTACGCAAACCCGCCGGCGCTAAACCTGGAATAGTGATTTATGATAAATACTGGACCATAATTGCCAGACCTAATCCTGACTACCTGGATAGATTATTGAATTCTGAAATAAAACCTGAATAGCATAAAACCAAAGGGAGCAAACCTATCAGCAAAACCTGATAAGTCCATCTCCCTCCGGCTGACCTTATAATCAATACAAAACTTCTACGGAACCATCCGGGTTTTCTTTCACCTTGCTGTCGGCTTCCAGTATATAGACTTTATTGTTCACCGTGTCTACAGCAACATCACGATTAATCAGGGTAGAAATCTCTGTTTCGGTTATCAAAGTACGTATTTGAACACCATTGTCATATAATTGAATTTTCAATTCTCCATGATCCTTCTTTATGTTTTCATACATATGTTTTTTATATGGTTTGAGAAAAACATATTCATAACCATGTTCGTTGAACTTCATTTCTTTTCCATTAAGGAAGACTCGCACGAGTTCTTAACTCCTTTCCTGGCTATCGCTGCTGCCTGGTTTTATCAGCGGTATTTTCCCTTCACTGCACAGGGGACACTTGTGAGCCTCCCATGATTGAATATCCATTATCAATACCGCTTCCTGCTTGACTCCAAAATCCACCTTGCCATTGCTTCTATCAACTAAAACAGCTACACCGGCAACATAGCCTCCAAATTTTTCTACAATGTTCATTACTTCTCTAACTGAACCACCGGTAGTAACCACATCTTCCACTACCAGAACTCTCTGTCCGGCATCTATCATAAAGCCTCTCCGAAGGACCATTTCACCGTCTTTTCTTTCGGTAAATATCCCGGGGACTTTTAATAGTCTGGCAACTTCATAGGCAACAATAATTCCTCCCATTGCCGGGCCGATTACCAGTTCAATATTGTCATCCTTAAATTTTTCGGCAATATGATGGGCCAGTTTTTCAGTATGTTCAGCATATTGCAGAACCTGAGCACACTGCATATACTGATCACTGTGTCTGCCTGAAGTAAGTTTGAAATGTCCTTGCATCAATGCACCTGAATCCTTGAAAATCTCTCTGGCTTCTTCCTGACTTAGCATATCTTTACGCCTCCAATTCATCAATAATTTTTATAGCTGCCTCAACTGGAACTGCAGACTCGATAATAGGACGACCAATTACCATATAATCTGCCCCCATATCCAGGGCCTGCCTGGGAGTAGTTATGCGCTTCTGGTCATTTTTTTCGGACCAGGATGGTCGAATCCCCGGGGTTACTATTTTAAAATCAGGCCCACAGGCATGGCGAATAGCCTGTATTTCCTGGGGAGAACATACCACCCCGGATACTCCTGATTCTCTGGCCATCAAAGCCCATTTAACTACCAGGTCTCTTATTCCTATACCATTTATACACATATCATCTTCCAGTTCTTGCTGTGAAATGCTGGTAAGCACTGTAACTGCAAGCGTTAACGGACTATCATTTCCTATTCTGTCTGCTTCTTCCTTGACTTCTTTAACCATTTTACTCATCATTTCACGTCCACCGGCAGCATGAACATTGAACATATAGCAATTCAATCTGCTCATAACTCGACCGGCTGCAGCTACAGTATTGGGGATATCATGAAATTTTAGATCCACGAAAACCCGTCCCCCCAGGTCATTAATATGTCTAACTATATCCGGGCCGCAACTGTTAAACAACTGCATGCCTACTTTAAACACCCCTACATAAGGCCCCAGTTCTTTTACCAGTCCCAGGGCTTTCTCACGGCTATCCACATCCAGAGCCAGAATTATCCTATCTTTAGCCCTCAAATCAATTATCCCCCTTCTTCAATTTTGATTTATAGTAGATTAGAAACTGCGGGCAAGGACTTTTAATTAGACGCTGGTTCGCTACGCTCACACGCAGATTCAACAGATTAACACTGATTCCATTTTTTGATTATAAGGTTTGGTGGAGGTTAATATTTTAGCTGATGGTTAATAAAATACTCGGCTTGAAATAATATCTAATTTCGGAAGCTAATGCTTCCACTATTTCTAAGAACTTTTAGAAAAAAGGTAATTGATTAACCATAAGTTCAATATAGTAGAAATCTTTAATAATAAATCAAATAAAAAAAACAGCGTTAATCATACAAATCTGCGATAATCTGCGTCTATTACAATGCAGTACATTATCTGTCTGCACCGCTTACTTTTCTACTGCTATTCCCCGCAATTCATCCAAAGTGACATTGTTTTCCTGCAGATAATTATTCAAGCCCTCTATAATATCCTGGGCAATAGCTGGATTAACAAAAATACCGGTACCAACAGACACCGCTGTTGCCCCTGCCATAATAAATTCCAGAGCATCCAGGTGATTCATAATACCTCCGCCTCCCAGGATTGGAATTTCTATTTCCTTATAGACCTGATAGACCATTCTCAATGCCACCGGTTTTATCGCCGGCCCGGATAAGCCCCCAAAAACATTTCCCAGCACCGGCCTTCTGCTCCTGACATCAATTGCCATTCCCATCAAGGTATTAATCATAGATAAAGCATCAGCACCACCTGCTTCTGCCGCCCTGGCTATTTCCACTATGTCGGTGACATTGGGGGACAATTTGGGAATTACGGGAATGCCGGTCTTCTTCTTCACCCCGCTTACTACCTGATAAACCGTATCTGGATCAGTACCAAACTGAAGTCCGCCTTTCTTGACATTAGGACAGGATATATTAAGCTCTATTCCTGATACTGAATTTTTTCCATATTTATCTATCAGGAAAGCGATTTCCTCATATTCATCTGCAGTATTTCCAGCTATATTAGCGATTACACAGACTCCTTTTTCCCTTAAACAAGGCAGATAATCATTCAGGAAAACGTCTATCCCAGGGTTTTCCAGGCCGATAGCATTCAGAAGTCCTGCTGCTGTTTCTACTATCCGCGGAGCTGGATTCCCGTTTCGGGGCTTTAGGGTCGTACCCTTCACTATTACCGCACCAATTTGAGAAATATCCGTATAATCTTCATATTCCCTGCCATATCCAAAAGTTCCCGATGCAATTGCCAGAGGATTTTGCATTTTTATGCCACCGAGATTGACTGAGAGCTTTGAATTATCAGGTTCAATAACTTTCTTTTGCAAAAACCAAGCTCCTTTCGAATTATTTCCATAAAAAAATTAACCTGAAATTTACAAAATGCTAATAGACAATTAAGAAATATTCAATATACTATAATCGGTGTTGGTAAAAACTTAATGGTTGAACTTCTCCTTCTTAACTTAGTGGTTGGCAATCCAACCACTAAGTTTTTTTATAGCTCAAGTTCATCCATATTAAATACCGGCCCATCCTTGCATACTTTTACATAATTGTCATCTTCAGCTTTCAGTTTACGCGCACACCCCAGACAGGCACCAACACCACAGGCCATATATTCTTCCAGGGAAACTTCGCCAGGGATTCCATGCTTTTTGGCAAATGCCTGTACAGCCGCCATCATAGCTTCCGGTCCGCAGGTATAAATATAGTCTATCTTAGATGGTTTAACTTTCATGTACATCAATTCGGTAACCAGTCCTTTGAACCCTGCGCTGCCATCTGCGGTCGCTATCAGATAATCAACTCCCATTTTTTCGATTTTTTCAGCAGCAAGCAGTTGGCAGTGATCCTCTGCTCCATGCAATAGCCTTACATTTTTATTCTTTTCTTTTAGTACCCTGGCCAGGTATATTAAAGGTGCAACTCCTATTCCTCCACCTACCAGCAGATTATTTTCAGTTTTTTCCGAAATGGAAAACCCTTTTCCCAAAGGCCCCATGAGATCTACGGAATCTTTGATCCTGAGCCTGCTCAACAAGCTGGTGCCTCTGCCTACAACTTTATACAGCAGAGTAATGCTTCCCTTTTCCTTATCCAGGTCATAAATACTCAGGGGCCTTCTGAGCAGCGGATCATGGTTTATACCTGTCTTTATATGAATAAACTGTCCCGGCTGACCTTCACAACTAATAGACGGGGCCATAATTTCCAGTTCAAAGATATCAATGTGCAATTGAATATGCCGAAGCACCAAACCCTGTTCCAATAAAGGCATCTTAAACCTCCATGATTACAAATTTATTCCACTGCAAAAACCCTTATCCGATTACATATTAGTGAATATGTGCATTTAATTTTGAATTATGGTGGTCCAGCAACTCAGCAATGCTATAGTCTCGCTAATCTGCGTTAAGAGTGGGCTTAAGTGCCGGACTCTTTATTTTAAAGCTTTTTAAATCCGCGTATTGGCGCTGATTTGCCCCCTTAATATGTTTATGAATTATTTCAGTGGAATTAAAAATTATTTTTATAATTTGCTTCTCCGCCTTAATTTCTGTTCTCCTTGTTTTCAAGGTATTCCTGAAGAGACTTGATTTGGGTTGGAAGGTCAGTAGCATCCTTCTGTATTACCTGTTGGAGTACTCTCAGAGTATCTATGGATGTAATACAGGGAACGCTCAACTCAACCGCAGCACGGCGGATTTGAAAACCATCAGTAAAGGGCTTTCTTCCATGAGTAAGTGTATTGACAACCAGATCAACTTTTCCCTGGCGTATAAGTTCAACAATATTGGGAGAACCCTCTTTAATCTTTTTTACTGTCTCGACTTCAACGCCATTATCCTGGAGTGCCGCTGCTGTACCCTCTGTAGCCATTATTTTAAATCCCATCCGGCTAAACTCTGTAAGAACCGTTATTGATTCTTTTTTGTCCTTATCAGCAATGGTGGCAACAATGTTGCCCTTTTCAGGAATTTCTACACCTGCCGCCAAAAGTCCTTTAAAAACAGCATTTTTAAAAGATTTGTCTATTCCCATTACCTCTCCTGTAGACTTCATTTCAGGCCCGAGATTAATATCCACTTGCTCCAGTTTATTAAAAGAAAAAACCGGCACTTTTACGGAATAAAATGAAGGTTCAGGCTGAAGGCCTTGATTATATCCCAGATCTTCAAGAGTTTTACCCAGCATAATTTCAGTTCCCAGCTTAACCATGGGTATTCCGGTTATCTTACTTATAAAGGGGACTGTGCGACTGGAGCGGGGGTTTACTTCCAGCACATAAAGCTCGTTCTCGAACTCAACAAACTGGATGTTTATCAAACCTTTAACCTGCAATTCCAGAGCAAGTTTTCTTGTATAATCCACTACTTTGTCCTTTATATTCCAGCTCAAGTCATATGCGGGAAATACCGCCATACTGTCTCCTGAATGAATTCCCGCCCTTTCTATATGCTGCATTATTCCAGGTATCAGAACCTTTTTGCCGTCGCATACCGCATCAACTTCAATTTCTTTTCCCAGGAGGTATTTATCTACCAGGACGGGATGTTCCCTGTTCACCTTAACCGCTGTTTGCATATACTGCGCTAATTCTTCGGCATTATAAACAATTTCCATGGCCCTGCCGCCAAGTACATATGAAGGGCGAACCAGAACCGGATAGCCGATTTTTTCTGCTGCCTTGACAGCTTCCCCGGATGAAAATACACTCTTTCCAGGTGGACGAGGTATGCCTAATTTCTCGACCATAATATCAAAGCGATCCCTGTCTTCTGCTCTATCTATGCTGTCATTGGATGTACCCAGAATTTTTACCCCGGCTTTGTCTAGACGTTCAGCCAGATTTATAGCTGTCTGTCCGCCAAATTGTACTATTACCCCTTCCGGTTTTTCTTCATCAATAATGTTCATAACATCTTCGTAAATCAAAGGTTCAAAATAGAGCCTGTCTGAGGTATCGAAATCAGTGCTGACTGTTTCCGGATTGTTATTGGCAATAATAGCCATGATTCCTGCATCTCTGAGGGCCCATACACAGTGTACCGAACAGTAATCAAATTCCACGCCCTGTCCGATTCTTATCGGGCCTGATCCTATTACCAGAACTTTTCTTTTTTCATTTTCATGCAGAACTTCATTCTCTTCTTCATAACAGGAATAATAATAGGGACTCACCGCATCAAATTCAGCTGCACAGGTATCCACCAGTTTGTAGGTTGGCCGAACCTCCAGTTCTTTTCTTCGCTCCCGCACTTCTTCTTCCTTTAATCCCTTTATAGCAGCAATCTCAAAGTCAGAAAATCCCATCTTTTTTGCTTCAAGCAACAGTTCCTTGTCCAATTCCCGTTCATGAATTCCCATGGCAAAGTCCATTATATTCTTTATCTTCTTGAGAAAATACTTGTCTATCCAGGTTATATCCCAGATCTCTTCAATGGTAAATCCTCTGCAAAACGCTTCCGCAATAATAAATGTTCTTTCATCATCGGCATTCTTAAGGCGCATCCTTAGTTCATCATCTTTAATATCTGCCAGTTCAGGCAGTCGCAAACCATTAATGCCTATTTCCAGAGAACGAATAGACTTCAGGAAGGCAGCTTCAAAACTCCTGTCGATTGCCATAACCTCTCCGGTAGCCTTCATTTGAGTGCCCAGTTTGCGGTCTCCAAAAACAAACTTATCGAACGGCCAGCGGGGTACTTTCAGAACAACATAGTCAATGGCCGGCTCAAAACATGCTGTAGTTTTTCCGGTAACCGCATTGGGTATTTCATCAAGGTTATAGCCAATGGCAATTTTGGTAGTGACCTTGGCTATGGGATATCCGGTAGCTTTGGATGCCAGGGCACTGGAGCGGCTTACCCGCGGATTAACTTCAATTACATAATATTTCTTGCTGAAGGGATCCAGGGCAAACTGAATATTGCAGCCGCCGGCAATTTCGAGGGCTCGTATAATTTTCAGGGAAGCTGCCCTCAGCATCTGGTACTCCTCATCGGTTAAAGTCTGTGCGGGAGCAACCACAATACTGTCCCCTGTGTGAATGCCAACCGGGTCAAAGTTTTCCATGCTGCAAATGGTAATACAGTTATTATTGGCATCTCTCATTACTTCAAATTCAATTTCCTTGTGGCCGGCAACACTGCGTTCAATTAAAACCTGGCCGATTGGGCTGCTTCTCAAACCCCTGCTTACAATTCTTGTCAATTCCGCTTCATTTACAGCTGTCCCTCCACCGGTTCCTCCCAGGGTATAAGCAGGACGGACAATAAGCGGATAACCAACGATACTGGCAAATTCCACAGCTTCTTCATTGGAGTGGACTATGTCACTCTCCGGTATGGGCTCCCCAATTTCCTGCATCGTATCCTTGAACATTTCCCGGTCTTCTGCCCTGTAAATAGCTTCCAGGGGCATCCCTAAAACAGGTATCCCCGATTCCTCCAATACCCCTGCCTTATCCAGAGCCAGAGCCATATTCAAGCCAACCTGCCCGCCCAGGTTGGCAATAATTCCATCAGGTTTTTGCTGGTTCAGAATTCTTTTTACGGTCTCAACGGTAATTGGCTCAATGTACACATGATCAGCAATAGTGGTATCAGTCATAATTGTAGCCGGGTTACTATTGAGCAATACTACTTCAATACCTTCTTCTTTAAGTGCTCTGCAGGCTTGCGTACCTGCATAGTCAAATTCTGCAGCCTGTCCGATAATAATTGGGCCGGAGCCAATTACCAGAACCTTTTTAAGTTCTTTGTTCAATGGCATATTAACCGCCTCCATGTCTTATAGTCAGCAAATAATCTATATAAATTTTCTATAACTGTTCAATAAAATCATCAAAGAAAAACCCGGTTTCGCTATATCCAAGATAACCTTCCGGGTCAAATTGCACTCCCAAGACCGTCAGACTCCTGTGTTTAATCCCCTCAATACTGTTGTCGTTCAGACTTCTCATGGTTATTTCCATATCCGTATTTTCCAGTGAAGCTTCATCTATACTAAAACCATGATTTTGTGTAGTGATATAAATACGGCCATTGTCCAGTTTTTTTACCGGGTGATTGGTTCCCCGGTGTCCAAAAGGAAGTCGATATGTCTTCGCTCCCATAGCAATCGCCAGAATTTGATGACCCAATCCAACAGCGAATACAGGTTTTTGTCCCATGATTTCGCGGCAGGTTTCTGCTATATAAGGCACTGCTTCTGGATCTCCAGGCCCATCAGATATAAATATTCCATCTGGATTAAGAGTCAATATTTCTACGGCATTGGTGCTGGCTGGCACAACCAGAACTTCGCACCCTCTGCGGGTAAGTAAATCAACCACTCCTTTCTTGGTACCCAGGTCAAGCATTACAATCCTTTTGTTTCCATTGCCAAACTTCATAATATTTTTACGGCTTACATACTGTACCAGGTCTCCTTTCAACTGCCTGGAAGCCAACTTTGCCTTACCCAGCAACCATTGCATGTCTTCCACATTATCGCTGATTACTCCACCCATAGTTCCTTCACTGCGAATAACCCTGGTCAAAGCTCTGGTATCCACTTCAGTCAAGACAGCAATCTCGCTTTTGTTAAGGAAGCTAATCAAATCTATTTCCATTTCGTAATGACTGGGAAAATCTGTGGCTTCCCTGAGCACCAGGCCCTGTACCATAGCGCCTCTGGATGCAAAACTCCTTTCATTAAAACCCACATTACCTACCAGTGGATAGGTCATAACTACAATCTGTCCATAATATGACGGATCGGTAATAATATCCTGGTAGCTAATCATGGCTGTGCTGAATACCACTTCACCTCCGGCCATACGGCAATCATTAAGCATTTTCCCGGTAAAGACCCTGCCATTTTCCAATACCAGATAACCTTTCATTAAACTATCACCACTCCTAAAGCGCCTCAAGCGCTAATATTGGTATTCTTCGTTTTATATCTCAACTAAAACTCATCCTTAATCTGACCATCCCGGGCTATTACTCTGCCATTTACCACAGTCAACCACGGCCACCCCTTGAAAGTCATACCTTTATAAGGGGTATTTTTACCTTTGGAATAAAACTCTGCCGGGTTTACGGTTTTTATCATGTCCGGATCCAATATGGTAATATCGGCCGTTTTTCCAGGTTTTAAATCACCTTTGGCGAGCCCCAGCACAGAGGCCGGCCCGACAGTAAATAAAGCTACCATTTCCTCTACATCCAGTATCCCTTCTCCAACCAATCTATCCATGATTACAGCTACTGCTGTTTCCAGACCTGATATTCCCGGTGATGCCAGTTCATATTCACAGTCTTTGCTTTCCCTGTGATGAGGAGCATGATCCGTGGCAATACAGTCGATGGTTCCGTCGATTAAGCCATCAATAAGAGCTTGTATATCATCTTGACTGCGCAAGGGCGGATAAACTTTGGTATCCGCATCATAAGTTCCTACCATTTCATCTGTCAGGGTAAGGTGATGGGGAGTTACTTCACAGCTTATACTCAATCCCCTGGCTTTTGCATTCCTAATTTGTTCTACAGCCCCCCTGGTGGAAGCATGACAAATATGCAGATGTGCTCCTGTTAGTTCTGCCAGAATAATGTCCCTGGCTATCATTATCTCCTCGGAAGCAGCGGGTATTCCTTTCATCCCGTAGATGGTTGAATAATAGCCCTCATGCATCAGCCCCCCTTGAGACAAAGACAATTCTTCGCAGTGAGATAATACCGGCAAAGCAAACATTTTGGCATACTCCAGGGCATTCCTCATAATATTGGCTCTGCTGACCGGCCGACCATCATCAGAAATGGCAACACAACCTGCAGCTACCAAATCGGCTATTTCACTTAATTCTTCACCTGCCTGTTTTTTACTTATCGCTCCGATGGGCAAAACATTGACCACCGCAGTTTTTCTGGCCCTCTCTTTCACAAAAGTGGCTACAGCCAGATTGTCTATTACCGGATTGGTATTGGGCATACAGCAGACAGTTGTGAACCCTCCGACAGCTGCCGCCCGGCTGCCGGAAGCAATATCCTCTTTATATTCAAAACCGGGTTCGCGCAAATGAACATGCAGATCGATAAAACCGGGACACACCAGTTTGCCACTTGCATCTATAATTTCGCAATCCGGGATTTCACCCTCTGACTCAATTTCTGAAATTACCCCGTCAATAATTAGAATATCCCTGATTTCGTTTGTCTCGTTGGCCGGGTCAATAACCCTTCCGCCCTTAATTAGCAATTTCATCTCTTGAACCTCCCATCATCAGGAATAATAAAGCCATTCTTACAGCCACACCATTTGTGACCTGTTCATTAATATAAGCTTGACTGCTGTCGGCAAGTTCCCCGGATATTTCAACCCCTCTGTTTATTGGTCCAGGATGTAATACCAGAACCTCATCTCCTGCTATTTTTAGCTTTTCCGGCCCCAGCATATAAAGGTTGGCATATTCATCCATAGAAGGGAAAAGTCCACTGGCCTGTCGTTCCTTTTGGATACGCAGAACGTTAATCACATCTACACCTCTGAGAGCCTGTTCCAGACTGTAATAGGTTTTTACCCCCAGGTTTTCGAGCCCTGGGGGGATAAGCGTTGATGGTCCTGCTACACGAATTTCACAGCCAAATTTACTCAATCCATAAATATTTGACCGGGCTACCCGGCTGTGTAATATATCCCCTACGATGGCCACCTTTAATCCTTCCAGAGTTCCTTTCTTCTCATAAATGCTGTACATATCCAGAAGTGCCTGGGTTGGATGCTCATTGGCGCCATCTCCGGCATTGATCACCCGCATATTAGTATTGCGGGCAACATAGTGAGGGGTTCCGCTCATAGCATGTCTCATTACCATCAAATCGAACCCCATCACTTCAATAGTCTTTATAGTGTCCTTGAGGCTTTCTCCTTTTTGAACACTGCTGCTTGCTACCGCCAGATTCACCGTGTCTGCACTCAAGTATTTGCCAGCGATCTCGAACGAAGTCCTGGTCCTGGTACTTGGCTCATAGAAAACTGTAACCATGGCTTTTCCTCTCAAGGTGGGCACCTTTTTTATATCCCTTCCAATTACATCCTTCATGGGCACAGATGTATCGAGAATAAGCTGAATCTCTTCCCTGCTCAAGTCTCGAAGGCCCAATAAGTCTTTTTTTTCCAGTTTCACCACTAAACCCCCCCTTAAATTTATTTAAAATCAAGTCGAAAACAAAAGCATAAAAAAACCTTCCCTGGCATTTGGCAAGGAAGGCGCATTAGCTTCTTTCCTGGAACTCTTTCCCTTGCCAGCCTCTCAGGACCAGTTTAAAGGGTAAAATTTACGGGTCTATTATTTCCTGTATGACCACCCCATCACTTCCATCAATTTCATCCACAAATACTGAGACAACTTCCTGTTTGGAGGTGGGTACGTTTTTGCCGATAAAATCGGCTTTTATGGGCAACTCCCGGTGCCCTCGATCAACAAGAACCGCCAGCTCAATCTTTTTAGGTCGCCCTATGTCCATTAAGGCATCCATGGCAGCTCTGACTGTTCTCCCTGTATATAATACATCATCAACCAGCACCACCTTTTTATCAGTGATATCGAAATCCACTTCTGTCCGATGAACCTGAGGTTGAGATGCCAGAGTCGTCAAATCATCACGATAAAGAGTAATATCCAATATTCCAACCGGTACTTTTTCTTTTTCTATCTCCTCAATGCGGGAAGCAAGACGTTGTGCAAGAGGCCCCCCTCTTCTGCGAATTCCCACAATAGCAAGATCATCAATACCTTTATTTTTCTCGATAATCTCATGGGCTATACGGGTAAGTGCTCTTTTAATAGCCATTTGATCCATTATGGTATTTTTAAGCCGGAATTTCAATTTAATATCCCCCCCTTACTAGTACTCTGTAACGCCTAAAACTTTCATTCCCGCCGGCCAAATTTCCACAGGGCTTCGTTGTCTTCAATCGAAATACGTCCAGTATTACTCATTCATCCGCCTTCCCCTGCAAAAATTTTCTCGGCGGATAACCTAAACTTTTAGACGTTACAGAGTACAGACACAAAAAAACCTGCTCTTTGTGTAAGGCAAAAAAGGCAGGCTTAATAATCCTGTATCCTTGCTAGCCTCACAGGGCCAACTTAAAGGTTCTGAAATGATTGTAAGCAAAGTAGTACTAAATGTCAATGTAAAATCTATTTCTTCGTTCTAAATCTTAAATCAGCGAGAATGTCCTCCATATACTCCGGCAAGGGAGTCTTAAATTCCACATACTCATCTGTCGCCGGGTGTTTGAATCCTAACAAAAATGCATGTAAAGCCTGGGAATCCAGTCCAAAATGTTTTTTTCCCGGTCCGTACAAAGGATCACCTACTACCGGATGTTTAATATAGGCAAAATGAACCCTTATTTGATGAGTTCTGCCAGTCAGGAGTTTAACCCTTAGCAAACAGTAATTATTATAACGCTCTACAACCTGATATTGGCTTAAGGCCGGCCTCCCGTCCGCTATAACGGCCATCTTTTTCCGATCGCTTCTGCTTCTTCCAATAGGTAAATCAATAGTTCCAAGGTTTTCACTTATTATTCCATGAACAAGAGCCAGGTATTCACGGTTGATGCTGTGCTCCTTTATCTGTTGCGCCAAACAGCGATGTGCCCGGTCATTTTTGGCAACAAGCATAAGACCGGAGGTATCCTTATCCAGACGATGGACTATCCCTGGGCGAAGCTCGCCATTAATACCCGATAAATCTTTAATATGATACATTAAGGCATTTACCAGAGTATTATCCCAATTACCATGTGCTGGATGAACTACCATACCTTTGCTTTTGTTTATTACAGCCAGATCTTCATCTTCATATTCTATTTCAAGAGGAATATTCTGGGCCTTGATCTCAACTTTATGGGGAGCAGGAACCTCGATACTAATCTCTTCACCTTCTTTTACCCGGTAGCTGGCTTTACAGGCCTTATCTCCCACAAGAATTTTCTTTTCTGCAATAAGGCTCTTAACCAGGGAACGGGAAAGGTAATCGAAGTGATCAGCTATAAGACTATCCAGGCGTTCCCCTTGCATTTCTTCATCCACTATCAGGAATTCGCTTCTAGCCATCTTTCTTTTCCTCTTCCTTCATAAACAAATAAAGTACCAGGGCAATACTGCCACATACAATTCCCATATCTGCAATATTAAACACCGGCCACCATCCCAGATCAAAAAAATCAACGACAAACCCATAGCGCCATCGATCAAGTAAATTGCCGCAGGCCCCACCGGCAATCAAAGCCATACTCAGGCTAACAAATCTTTCTACAGGATACTTCAGATAATAAAATATCATCCCGCTTATTACTACTGTGCCACAGATCAGGAAAAAATACGATTGACCCTGCATTATTCCAAAAGCTGCGCCTCTGTTCTGTACATATGTCAAGAAAAAGAAACCCTCGATTATAGTTTTACTCTCTCCTGCAAAGAAATTACTGATTACCCAGTACTTGCTTATCTGATCCAATGCAATAACCGCTGCTAAAACAGACCAAAAATGCAAAGCATAACCTCCAATTATTCAAGTAGTATTATTTTAAGCCAGAAAAGAAACTAAAACAAGAATGTGAGTCAGGAATAAAAAAAGCTCGAGAATTATTCACGAGCTTTTTTCGTTAATTTAAGAACTCAAAATTGCAATGCTATCTTTTTTGACCATTCACTTATAGGCAATCAAACAAGGTTTATGCAATGAAATCAAATATTAAACAACCAGGGTTCCATTCCAATTTTCAGGCACCCCACTTTTCAGATAATCCTCACACAGGTAAAAATAAATCTTGGCTATTTCATCATCTCTATTTATTCTAATGACCTCGATAAAATCTGCCCTGGCATTATAAAATTCTGCTTTTTGGAAGAGCATTACGGCTTTTTCGAATAAGCCGCGGGTTTCCAGTTTAAGTCTCTTGAGCATTGCAGAATCCCCCTGGAATACATCAAAAAGCTGAACTGCTTCATCTTTGCCTTCCACTCTCACCTTCCCCAATTTCCTGTAATAGTATTTATCAGGATTTTCAAGAGCATTTATTATATCTTCAGAAACCAGGATAGAAGCTCCAAATTTTTCGGTCAGCTTTTCCATTACTGCTGCCAGGTTAACATTATCCGAAAAAACGGTCCCTTCTATTCTTTCATCTTCTCCTATTACCCCTAACATTAAGGGGCCTCGGTGAATCCCTATACCAATTTCCAGTGCCTCGTAATTGCAGTTACTGCGATGAACATTATATATTTCCAGTACGCTTCTCATCTCTATAGCAGCTTGCAACGCTTCCTCAGGGTTTTTTATAAACAGTGCTCTGAGGCCGCCGCCCATATAATCGTCTATCATTCCATCATTATTCCTTACAACCGGGCCAAACCTTCTGAAGAAAGAATTTATGAAATTAAAATTCTCCTGTGGATTCATTTTTTCCGACAGTACAAAAAATGAGCGAATATTCATAACCAAAACAGTCATCTCAGTTTCCACCTGGTCACCCAGTTGAACATCCAGAATACTCTTCTTTCCCAATAACCTTAAAAATTCCTGGGGCACAAAACGAAAATAGGATTCACTCAATCTGGTAATTTCTGCAAGATAATCACGAATGTATTCCGACATTATATTAAACCTGTGCCCAAGATCACCGACTTCATCCCTGGTATTAATATTCACCGGAGTCCCCCAATTGCCGCTGGCCATTTCACTGACCCCATCTCTTAGAATACGGATTGACTTAAGCAAATAGTAGGTCATGATAAAAAATGCCATCACCAATACCAGTGTAATCAAGAGAATATTCTTTCCTATATCTCTATATACATTTCGCTTGTTCTCCATAAAAGCAGCCATATCCATACCATTCTCATAGACCCCGATAACCTCTTTATCCAAATTAAATAAAGGTCCCATAGAATACATCCAGGAACCATCTTCATCAGACGACTGACTGCAAATAGTATCTCCGGCTATGGCCTGCTGAAAATCCTCATCATTGACAATATCAATTGGAGTGTATATATTGCTGGCGTTGTCATCGTCAATAATAACATAAAGCCCATTTTTTTCCAATTTATAAACGGTATTGTACATAACCTTTTCTTCATCGATGCCAGCACTTTTCCCAATCACCGACGCAATGGAATCATATAATGAACGGTAATCATCATTCATATAGTCTCCCGGTTCGCTTATCCTTGACAGACTGTCGACATCAATAACCCTCTGTCCCATATTATTAATTATGAGGAGTTTTTGAAAAACTTCTTTTTCCAGCTCCCTGGAAAAATTTTCATATACCATTCCTGAAACCAAGAGCATCGAAGCTATGAAAATGGGAACAAAGACTATAATTTGCTTTCCCAGTAAAGATATCCTGCGATTCATTACATTGACATAAAAAAATCTGCACAAATAAATAAAACCTGCAATCAGGAGCAAAACCTCAAACCACAAAAAATACCGAAAAACTATTTTCTTTAGCGGGTACTTGATCTCATCAAAGACCTGCTTAACCTTGCCATCTGCCCCAATCCATATTACACTTTCATTCATTGCCACCAGGATATTATCATAATCAGAAACACAGAAGTTTTTAAAAACTGACAAACTGAGATCAGTTCCCTGCTCATTCAGTTTTTCCTGGGAAAACAATGTTTCAACAAGTAATGGTCTATCCAGGTTAAAATGCTTTATCTCATTGGAAAAAATATCTACAAAATAAACCTCTCCACTGTGATCAATCTTCACACTGGCGGGCAAAGATTTACCCTGTTCCTCCCCGGTATCCAGCGGATATACCTTTTCGGAAACCCCATAACTGTCTATCCTATGTATTTCTCCTCTCAGAGTGGAATACACAATTGAACCACTCTGCAAACCGCTTATTTCTGATAAATAT
>Ga0334889_1001702_pt1 | contig 27698 bp, 27 predicted proteins | sample GraSluR1_MG_2_FD_207222 | JGI IMG/M metagenome (GOLD analysis project Ga0334889, IMG submission 207222) | Sludge microbial communities from methane-producing bioreactor in Wageningen University, Netherlands - Granular Sludge_8_08-R1 | ecosystem: Engineered > Bioreactor > Anaerobic > Unclassified...
TAGAATTAAATTAATACTTCCTGTAGCAACAACAATCTGGAATGAGCCAGCCCTTAATGAGTTAAATAAATATAAAGATGAATCTACAATAATAGATGTTGTTAATATTAAGAAAGGTTCTGAGTCTATTGAAAACTCATTTGATGAGGTATGGTGTGCTTTGCCCACAGTCCAGGAAGTAATGAAGGCAGAAAAAGAACAATATGATGGAGTTATTATCTATTGCTTTGGCGATCCGGGTTTACAGGCTGCAAAAGAAGTAGCAAAAATCCCAGTTATTGGGATTGGGGAAGCAAGTGCCTATATAGCATCTTTGATTGGAAAGAGATTTGGGATAATTACTGCAGGTGAGCCAGAGGCAGGTTCTTACTTAGAAAATAATTTAAAGGTTTATGAACTATATCACAAATGTGTGGGTATTCGTTCTGTAGGAATCCCGGTGCTAAGTTTAATTGGATCAGAAGAGGAAGAACTAAAAGTTTTGCTTAAATTTGGCACTGAAATGCTCAATAAAGGCGCAGATGTACTTGTGTTGGGTTGTGGAAGTATGTTAGGTATTGCGGATAAAGCATCTAAAAAACTGGGTGTTCCTATTGTTATTCCAGCTGCTGCTGCAACAAAATTATGTGAGAGTTTAATTGCCATGGGATTGGCTCAGAGCAAAAGAGCATATCAATTTCCACCATCTAAGAAACGTTCTAGTTGATAAAAATTTTCTTAAAAGGAGGTATAAGTATAAAATAAATAAAGTATTATTTTTTATTTTCAATCAATTCTGCTATCTAAAAATATTTAAAGGGGGTTTTAGTAATGTTTTCTTTGAAATTGAAATTTAATTTTATTGTATTGTTGCTGTTGTTTGCAGTATTAATGGCATTTAATACAGAGACTATGGCACAAACAGAGAAAATTGTTCGTGTTGTACAATCTTGGCCATTATATATTGATCCCGCTGTTGGCATGGATAATGTTGCAGCAACATGTATTCAGAATTTTTATGACACATTATTAACTATAGACGAGAATGGAGTACCCCAACCAAAAGTTGCTGAAAGTTGGGAATTTGATTCCGATACATTGACCTATACTTTTAAAATTAATAATAGCATTAAATTTCATAATGGAGATCAGCTAAAAGCTAGTGATGTGGTGTTTAGTTTAAAACGAATGATTGATATCGGAGAAGGTTGGGGTTATTTGTTCCGTGGAGAAATTGAAGATGTATCAATTTTAGATCCGGAAAATGTGAAGATTACTCTTAAACGTCCCATTGGACCTTTCTTGCTCTATCTATCCCACGTAGCAATTGTTAATGAAAAACAGGTTATAGAAAATGCTAAAAAGGAAGGCCCCTATGGAGAGTATGGAGATTATGGGAAGGATTGGTTACTAATGAATGTTGCTGGTTCTGGACCATATATGCTAAAAGAGGTTAATCTGGCAGAACATGTGATAGGTGTTAAAAATCCAAATTATTGGCAGGAAATAGATAAGGATGCACCAGATTCATTCAAGATCATGGGTGTTACTGAGCCTGTTACTGTTCGAACATTAATGGCTAACAAAGAGCTTGAGATAACGGATGAATGGCAGCCTACAGAGAACTATGAAGCTATGAATAAATTGCCTGGAGTAAAAGTTGCTGATTTAAGGACTGGGGCTCCTTTAGGCTTGATGTTTAACACTTCCAAACCACCATTTGACGATGTGCATTTTCGTCGAGCTGCTGTCTATATTTTTGACTATGCAGTTTGCCAGGAGCAAATTCTACCCACTTCAGAGCGTGCAAGAGCCATGATAAGTCCAGTTATTCCGGGCGGTGACGAAACACTACCTTTACTTGAAAAAGATTTAGATAAAGCTAAAGCAGAGTTAGCAAAATCTAAATATGCAACACAATTGGATCAATACCCAATTGAATTTTGGTGGAATTCAGTAGTTCCCGATCAAGAAAAGATTGCTTTGTTGTTCCAGAGCAACTGCCAGGAAATTGGTATTAAGGTAAATATTGTAAAAAGTAGTTGGACCGTATTTGTAGATGCAGCTGCCAATCCTGATACAAGTCCTCATATCTTTCCAGTTATCCAATCTTCCATTGCTTACCCCGAAGCCGGATCAATTTTATATCAAGTCTATCACTCTAGTTCTCGTGGAACCTGGTTTAATATGCACTGGTTAGATGATGCTACCCAAGCAGAGATTGATTACTTGATAGAGGATGCTATTGCAACTCTTGATGACAGTGAACGACATCAAAAATATCAGGGTATAATTAGAAAAATATTAGATCTAGCTTTAGATATAATTGCAGTTGAGATGCCTCAACGCCATGCATACCAAGCTGAATATTTAATGTGGCCTGCTGCTAATGCAACAGAAACGGGTGAGAAAATCAATCTTATGCCTGGTTTACGTATGCTGTTTAAAGATATGAGATTTATTAAGTAAAACTTATATTAAATAGAGTATAATTTTCTTTTTGTAAGAGTAAGGAAGCACAAACCTCCTTACTCTTACAAAATAGAAGAGGAGTTTATATATGATTCAAGTCGATAGGATGGTTCATAATTTTTGTGAAATGGTACAGATTTCTAGTGAATCTGGCGAAGAACAAGATTTTATACAATCTCTTTATGTAAAATTTACTAATGATTTGAACGCAAATTGCCAAATTGATGATTATGGAAATCTTATTGCCAAAATACCTGGTCGCTCCTGTGCTAGAGGCAATGTTTCACCATTATTATTTGCTATGCATGCAGACACTGTAAAACCTGGCAAGGGAATTAAACCTAATGTTTTAGATGGTTTTGTAGTCTCTGGTGGAGACACAATTCTTGGAGCAGATTGCAAAGCCGGGATAGCAGAATTTATTGAAGCAGTACAATCTGCAAATAATTACCCACCTTTAGAAGTGGTAATCACCAGAGAAGAAGAAGTTGGTTTTGGAGGAGCAAAAAACTTAAATTATAACTTGATTACTGCTAAACAGGGATTTCTCTTGGATATGGATGTACTAGATAAGATAGTTGTTGGTGGACCTTCTCATATGTTTATAGATATAGAAATTATTGGTAAATCTGCACATGCTGGTATGGAACCTGAAAAAGGAATCTCTGCTATTCAGGCAGCGGCTAAAGCTATTGCAATTGTTAAAGATGGACGTATAGATTCAGAAACAACCTCAAACATCGGTATTATTCAAGGCGGTATTATTCGTAATGGTGTCCCCGAAAATGTAGTTGTTAAAGCAGAGACACGTAGTTTGAATCATGAGAAGTGCCTTTCAGTTAGTCAAATTATGAAAGAAGTATTTGAAATATCTGCCAGGACAATGGGAGCAAAAGCAGAGGTGAATTTAAATTTAGCATATAAAGCTCATCGTATTCCCGAAGATAGTTCAATGGTAAAAATTGCTCAAAAGGCTTTAGAGAGTATAGGAATTAATGCCCAAACTGTTGTTATTACTGGAGGATTAGAATCGGCAATTTACAATGAAAAAGGTATAGAAACAATTCCTTTAGGCAATGGAGTTCAAAATGAACATTCGACATCTGAAAGGATTGCTATTTCAGATATGAAAACTGTGGTTCAGATTCTACATTATATATTCAATTATTTTTGTAAGGATTAAAAGAATAGACATGATGAATATGAATATATTAGAAGCAATACAAGGACGACGAAGTATAAGGGCATTTAAACAAGATCCAATAGATACGGAGACGTTAACGAATATAATTATTAAGGCTGCAATATGGGCACCTTCTGCTGGAAATAACCAGATATTAAGATATATTATAATTAACGATGATATATTATTACATAAAATAGGATTAGTAAGTCCAGGCTTATCAGGCAATCCCCCTGCCTTAATTGTAGTTTGTCAAGATTCAAATGAGGCTCAGCTTAAAGGTGGGCTACAAGGTCCCAGATTTTTAGCAATTGCTGATGCCTCCATGTCTTCTCAGAACATTATGCTTTATGCCCAGAGCATGGGTTTGGGGACTTGTGTAATAGCCTCTTTCCATAGCCAAGCTGTGCAAAAAATACTTAATTTACCCCAGTCCATAATTCCTATTTTTTTAATTTCAATCGGATATCCAGAATATATTCCCGAAAAAGCTCCATCAAGAAATAAGGAGATTATTTGGTTTAATGAGTATAAAAAATAATGATATCTTGTCCCAAGAGATGTATAAACCTCTTTTTGAGTTAATTTACTACATAATAATTAGTTCTCGTAATCTTATAGATGAACCAAAATCATATGGTCCTTTGCGTATGCTAGAAATTGCAAGAAGATTATTAAATATATTAAGTAGTGGGAATATCAATTCGCCAATTAAAACTAAAGAATTTCTTAAGCACATCGAAATTACTAAGAATAGCATCACTGAAGGAGAAGACTCTTTTGTGACAAATTTAGATAACTTAGTAAACGATGTAATTTCATTTTTAACTGATAGTCAGAGGGAGGAAAACAAGTGAAACTTGGACAATTCATTCTTCGACGTCTGTTGTTGGGAATATTTGTTATTATTGGTTTATCAATACTTATTTTTACTATATCTCGAGTAATACCTGGAGATCCAGCTCGCTTAGCTTTAGGACCAAGGGCACCCGTAGAAGTAGTTGAACAGCTGCGTCAAGAATTATATTTAGATAAATCATTACCAGTGCAATATTGGATTTGGCTAACTAATGTTATGAAAGGGGACTTTGGCAGATCATTAGTTACCAGAAGGTCAGTAGTTGTTGATATAAGGGAGTATCTTCCTGCAACTTTAGAGTTAGTTTTTTTTACTGCAATTATTATGGTATTTCTTGCCATTCTTCTTGGTGCAGTAGCTGCTAGAAATAAAGATAAATGGGTTGATAGCCTAATTCGTATTTTTGCCTATGTTGGTGTTTCTATTCCAGCTTTTGTTTTAGCAGTATTTTTTATTCTTATTTTTGGGTATGCTTGGCCAATCTTGCCGGTACTTGGACGATTAAGTTCGCAACTAAGCATTCCAAGAGTTACTGGATTTATGGTCCTTGATGCCCTCATTGCAGGAAAGTTAAATATAGCCTGGGATGCATTTAAGCATTTGATTCTACCTGCATTCGCTTTAGCATTAGGACCTGCCTTTCAAGAAGCTCGCATTACTCGTTCCAGTATGGTAGATAATATGAATAAAGACTACATTTCAGCAGAAAGAGGATATGGTTTTTCTGAAAAAATAATTATGTTTAAATATTTACTTAGACCTTCATTAATTCCCACCGTTTCTGTCATGGGAATGGATATTGCAGCAACAATTGGAAATGCATTTTTGGTTGAACTGATATTTAACTGGCCTGGGATTTCACGTTATGGTATTAATGCTATGCTTTATAAGGATTTGAATGCCATCTCTGGTACAGTATTAATAATAGGATTAGTATTTGTGTTGACTAGTATCATTGTAGATATTATTGTGTCTTTTTTAGATCCAAGTATTCGTTTACGTGGCATCAGGGAGGGAGAAAATGGAACATAAAAAGGTAGAAATGAAAACTAAACAAGAACATATTCTAAAACCTAACAAATGGAGTAGATTTTGGAATAACATTTGTCGAAATTGGTACTATTTTTCTCGAAATAAACTTTCTGTTTTAGGTTTATCTATTGTCGTTCTAGTCATTTTATTAGCTATTTTCGCTCCATATATGACTCCTTACCCACAGCATGCAAGTTCATTTGTTGACTTTAAAAATGCAGGGCAACCTCCAAGTGCAACATATTGGCTTGGTACTGATCCTATCGGAAGAGATATTTTTAGCAGAATTGTATTTGCCTTACGAGGAGCTTTATTAATGTCCATTGTAGTATTAGCAATTGCTGTGCCTATTGGGACCATTCTTGGTCTAATAGCAGGTTTTTATTACAGGACAATTATTGATACTATTATCATGCGTATTTCAGATATATTTCTCTCTGTTCCATCTCTTGTTCTTGCTTTAGCTATTGCTGCAGTTTTAAAACCCAATATGATGAATGCCATGATTGCTGTCACAGTAATGTGGTGGCCCTGGTATACCAGGATGGTTTATGGCATGGCTTCTTCTATAAGAAATGAATATTTTGTTGTTGCTGCACAACTGAATGGTGCTAGCAGTAGTTATATTCTTTTCCGTGAGATTTTACCAAATTGTCTTTCTCCAGTTTTTACAAAAATGGCATTAGATGTTGGATGGGTTCTTATTATTAGTGCTTCACTCAGTTTTGTAGGCTTAGGAGAACAACCTCCTACACCAGCTCTAGGGCAGATGGTATCAGATGGTTCTAGATATTTACCAGAACTCTGGTGGATGTGTATTTTCCCTGCATTAGCCATAGTAGTAACAATATTAGGTTTTAATCTATTTGGTGATGGAGTTCGAGATATGTTACAATCTTCCCGTTAGTAACTGTGAGACATTAAGAAAGGAATATTAATGGATAAAAGAATATTACTAGATATTAAAAATCTTTTTGTCTGGTATAAAGTATTTGGTGGTTATTTCAAAGTATTAAATGGTGTTAATTTGGTAGTAAAAGAAGGTGAACGAGTTGGTCTTGTAGGTGAAGCAGGTTGTGGCAAAACTACCACTATGAAATCAATACTCAGAATTCTTCCACCAGGAGATTTTAAAATTCCTGAGGGTGAGATATTTTATAAGGGTAAGGATATTCTCAGGATGAATTCTAAGGAAGTTCAGAACTTACGTTCCAGAGAAATTGCCATGATTTTTCAAGATCCAACAGCAGCATTAAATCCGGTTTTTACTATTGGAAGCCAGCTGGGAGATGTAGTTAGGCATGCAGATATTTTTAAAGGAAGTAGACACCAAAAAGAAATTAAAGATAATTCTATAAAAGCACTTAAAGAAGTTTATCTTCCCGATCCAGAGAGAATGCTGGTAAATTATCCCTTTCAGTTAAGTGGAGGTATGAGACAAAGAGTATGTATTGCTATGTCTATATCTTCTCCAAGGAACTTGCTTATAGCTGATGAACCGGGAACTTCATTAGATGTTACCATTCAGGACCAGATTCATCGACTATTAAATGAGATTGTGGATAAAAGAAATACAGCCATTATTTTAATTACTCATTCGTTAGGAGTAGCTAGAGAAATGACTGATAGAATTTATGTCATGTATGCGGGAACGATTGTTGAAGTGGCTACACCTGAAATACTTTTTAAAAATCCTGTTCATCCTTATACCAAAGGTTTGCTTGCATCAGTACCAAAAATATCAGGTGGTGGGATTGCTAATGGTATTCCTGGTAAACTTCCAAATTATTTGAATCCCCCGTCAGGATGTCGCTTCCAGCCAAGATGTGAATGTGTAAACCCCACTTGTATAGAAAAACCTCCACAATTATATGAGATTGAGAAAAATCATTTAGTAGCTTGCCATTTAACACAGAGGTAAACAAATGGAACAGACAAAAAATAATAAAATATTAATTATTGAAAAATTAAAAAAGTATTTTAATATTGGTAAAGGTAAACAAGGTTTTATTTATGTTCGTGCGGTAGATGAAGTGAATATTGATATAAATTATGGGGAAACCTTAGGATTAGTAGGGGAATCCGGATCGGGGAAAAGTACCATTGCTTACACAGTTGTAGGTATGTATCATCCAACTTCTGGAAAAATAATATTTAAAGGTGAAAATATTGGTAAGGAAGCATCTAAAAGAAGGCTATCTTCAAAAAAAGAAATTCAGATTGTTTTCCAGGATCCTGGATCATCATTGAATCCTAAACAAACAATTGAGCAAATCCTTTCTTTACCATATAAAATCCATACTAATTTAAACAAAAAACAGTATCAGGAAAAGATAATTGAACTATTAGAAAAAGTTGAACTTTCTCCAGAATACCTTTATAAATTACCCCCTTCAATTGGTGGGGGTGAAAAACAGATGGTTGCTATTGCTAGGGCTTTAGCTCCAAATCCATCTTTGGTTGTTCTTGATGAACCAACTTCAGCCTTAGACGTATCAGTCCAGGCGAAAATTATAAATAAATTAATAGATTTGCAGCGAGAGATGAATTTAACCTACTTATTTATAACTCATGATTTAAGTTTAATGAGAAATGTTGCCAATAGAATTGCTATAATGTATCTGGGGAAAATATGTGAGGTGGCAGAGGCAATTACTTTTTTTGAAAAACCACTTCATCCCTATACTCAAATGCTTATTTCTTCAGTTCCAGTCATTTCTGAGGAAGAAGAGCACCTAAAACCCAAAAAAGTGATTTCTATTGGAGAAATACCTAGTCCGGTGAACATTCCCTCAGGATGTAGCTTTCATCTAAGGTGTCCATATAAAAAAGATGTTTGCTCTAAAATAGATCCCGAGATGATAGAGGTCTCACCCGGACATATGGTTAGATGTCACTTATTTTACAGTTAAGAAAGTTTTTACTATAATTTACAATTAAATAATGTAGTATATCTTGAATGTTATAATTATGTTTACTTGGGAGCAAATAATTGAAAAAAAGCAATAATCATATTCTCTGGATTAATCCAGTAAATGCAATGGTCGATGTTGATCAGCTTATTGTAGAAAATATTAACAGTGTGAAGCAGGATGATACTACAGTAGATGTAGTTTCTCTGAAAAGGGGGCCACGACATCTTAATTATTATTATTATGATGCTCTAATTCTTACCGATACCCTTAACCTAATTAAAAAAGCAGAAAAAGAGAAATATGATGCTGCAATTATTGGATGTTTTTATGATCCGGGTCTTCGAGAAGCTAGAGAAATTACTGATCAAATTGTTATTTCTGCTCCTGCTGAGGCAAGTATTTTTATTGCTGCAGGATTAGGTTATCGATTCTCCATAGTAGTATCGAGCAATAAATGTATTCCTAAAATGCATGAAAATTTAGTTAATTATGGACTTATAAATCGTTTAGCTTCTTTTGAATCAATTAATTTAGAAGTTTATGATTTTCAAAAGGATAAAAGAAAAACTTTTTATAAAATACTTCAAGCAGCAGAACGAGCAGTTTATCAAAAAAATGCTGAGGTTATTATTCTTGGATGTACTATGCAAGTTGGTTTTTATAAAGCACTTCAGGATAGCCTTAAAATCCCAGTCATTGATTCTGTTATAGCTTCTCTTAAATATGCAGAATTCATGATTGAACTTCATAAGAAATTCAATTGGGTACATAGCAAGGTTTGTAGTTATAAATCGCCACCGATTTCTGAAATAAAAGAATGGAATTTATCAAACCAATATCCTGGGATGGAGGATTTATGGTGAATAAGTATATATTAAGTAGGAATAGTGATTAATAATGACTAATGGTATCATATTCAACATAAAAAAATTTGCCATCCATGACGGACCAGGTATTCGTACCACTGTTTTTTTGAAAGGATGCCCACTGCGTTGTCAGTGGTGTCATAATCCTGAGAGCTGGTTAAAGCAGCCGGAGATTTCCTTTAATCAAGAAAAGTGCATCAAGTGTTATCAGTGTCTTTCCTTATGTCCAAATAAGGCTATTAGCTTAAAGGGTGATTATCCTTACACTGATAAGAGCAAATGCATACTCTGTGCTACCTGTGTTTTTCACTGTCCCAATCAAGCCCGAGAGATTGTCGGTAGAAAAGTAACTCCACAGGAGGTTATGGAAGAGTTAAGGAAGGATTTAATCTTCTATCAGGAATCCAATGGAGGGATTACCTTCTCTGGAGGTGAACCTTTGGAACAGATTGACTTTCTCTCTTCCCTCCTTTCCCTCTGTCAAAAGGAAGGCATCACCAGAGCGGTAGATACCTGTGGCTACGCCCCCTGGTCTAATTTGGAGCGTATCCTTCCCCTGGTTGATCTGTGGCTCTATGACCTGAAGCTACTTGATGAAGAAAAACACAAGCAATATACTGGTGTCTCCAACCAGATTATTCTAGAAAACTTAAGACGACTCTCTGGGGAGAGCAAGAATATTGAGATTAGAATACCTCTCATCCCGGGAGTTAATGATGATAAGAAAGAGCTGGCTGAAATGGCTGGTTTTGTTCATTCTCTGGCCATAGCTCAGGTGAGTATCCTGCCCTTTCACCGACTGGGTTTGGATAAATACCACCGTTTAGGTTTAGCATCCAAAATGAAGCAGATTCAAGCTCCTTCCAGGGAGCATATTCAGAGCATCATACGTCTTTTTAGTAAGACCAATTTGAAGGTAAATATAGGAGGATGAAGATGAATCCTAGAATAGTGAGATTAAGAGAAAAGAGTATTACCATCAAGCCCTCTATCGATATCGAGCGGGCTAAAATGATAACCGAGGCTTACCAGCTCTATCAGGGTAAGGTGCCTACTCCCATCTTGAGGGCTTTAGCTTTCAAGCATCTACTGGAGCAGAAAACCATTGCCATTGACGAAGGTGAACTAATTGTGGGAGAGCGGGGGAGAGGTCCTGGAGCTACTCCCACCTATCCAGAACTATGTTGTCATACCTTGGAAGACTTAGATATTATTCACAAGCGAGAGAAGATCTCCTTCCAGGTCAGCGCTGAAGTGAAGAGGATACAAAAAGAGTTGATTATCCCCTTCTGGCAGGAGCGCTCTATCCGTCACCAGATCTTTTCTCTCATGGACCAGAGTTGGCTGGACTGTTACCAGGCTGGTATCTTCACCGAGTTTATGGAACAAAGGGCACCTGGTCATACGGTGGCTGATGGGAAAATCTACCGGGAGGGCTTTCTAGGCCTCAAGGAGAAGATCGAAAAGACCATTGCATCTCTGGACTTTCATCAGGATAAGGATGCCTACCAAAAGCTTATCCAGCTGAAGGCCATGTCTATATGCGCTGAGGCTATCATAGCCTTAGCCCATCGCTATGCCTGCCTGGCTGAAGAGCTCTCTGTAAAAGAAAAAGATGTCAAAAGAAAAGAAGAATTACTCACTATTTCCGAGGTCTGCCGCCGGGTACCGGCTAAGGCTCCCGGTAATTTCTGGGAAGCTTTACAGATGTACTGGTTTGTCCATCTGGGAGTCATAAGTGAGCTTAACACCTGGGATTCTTTTAATCCCGGACACTTGGACCAGCATCTTTTACCTTTCTACCAAGAAGGATTGGAAAGCGGAACACTGAATCAGGAGAAAGCCAGAGAATTACTGGAATGTTTTTGGATTAAGTTCAACAACCAGCCTGCTCCCCCCAAGGTAGGAGTAACTTTAGCCGAGAGCGGTACCTATACTGATTTTGCCAATATCAATAACGGAGGACTCACTCCCGAGGGAGAAGATGCGGTCAATGAAGTTACCTATCTTATCCTGGAGGTTATCGATGAGATGCGACTCTTGCAGCCCAGCACCAATATCCAATTGAGTCAGAAGAGTCCAGACCTCTTCTTAAGGCGTGCCTGTGAGATTATTCGTAAGGGCTGGGGACAGCCATCTGTCTTCAATGCCGATTTAGTGGTTGCAGAATTACTAAGACAGGGCAAAAGCCTCAGCGATGCTCGAGAGGGTGGAACCAGTGGCTGTATAGAGACGGGAGCTTTTGGCAAAGAGTCTTATATCTTAACCGGTTACTTCAACCTGGTTAAGGTATTGGAGATTACCCTCCACAATGGATTAGATCCAGTAAACGGAAAGAAGATCGGTCTGGCCACCGGTGATCCTAGAACCTTTACCACTTATAAAGAGCTCTTTACTGCCTTTCAAAGACAGCTGCACCACTTTGTCGATATCAAAATAAAGGGCAATCACATCATCGAACAACTCTATGTCCATGCCATGCCCGCTCCCTTCTTGTCCCTCATTGTAAGTGACTGCATAGAAAAGGGGATGGACTATAATGCTGGTGGTGCTCGTTACAATACCAATTACCTACAGGGTGTAGGTATTGGTAGTATCACCGACAGCCTATCTGCCCTCAAGTACCATGTATTTGACCGCAAGAATCTGAGTATGGATACTCTTCTTTCTATCATGGCTGACAATTTCCAGGGAGAACACGAGATACATCAACTCTTGAAAAATAATACTCCCCGATACGGTAATGATGATGACTATGCCGATAGCATCATGCAGGAGGTCTTTAATGCCTTCTACCAGGAGGTGGAGGGACGTCCCAATAGCAAGGGAGGAAAGTACTGTATCAATATGCTGCCCACCACCTGCCATATCTACTTCGGTTCGGTAGTTGGTGCTACCCCTGATGGACGTAAAGCTGGTGAACCCTTATCGGAAGGAATATCCCCGGTACAGGGAGCAGACCGTGAGGGGCCTACATCGGTGATTAAATCAGCAGCCAAGATGGATCAACTGAAGACTGGTGGTACCCTCTTGAACCAGAAGTTTACCCCCTCTCTCTTAGAAGGAGAAAAGGGACTGGAAAGTTTCACTCATCTCATCAGGGCTTACTTTAAGTTAGGTGGTCATCATATCCAGTTCAATGTGGTAAAAGCCGAGACCCTAAGGGCTGCTCAGAAGAATCCGGAAGAATATCAGAACCTCATCGTACGAGTAGCCGGTTACAGCGACTACTTCAACAACCTCAGTAAGACCTTGCAGGATGAGATTATTAGCAGGACTGAGCATCAGTGATTATAAATTAACTGTTATATAGAAGATAGTTTGAGAAATAAGCAGGAATAGTTCTTATAAGCACTATTCCTGCTTCTGTTATTTATACTATTTCAATTTCTACATGTTCGTTTTTTTCTTCATCATAGACATCACAAATCTTACCGGAAAATTCTGGATCATTCATGGCCCTGTTGAGTTCTTCCATATCAAAGGGGATTTCCTCTCCGCCAATTTTAACGGTGTCTTTTCCCATTTTATTGGCAATATTAATTCCCCATTTTACCAGACTGAAAGGTACTTTAATATTAACCTTTGGCTTGTTATCCTTGGTAACGTTAATTTTAATGAACCTTTTTTGCTTGCTGATGACAGATTGCTCCTCACTATTCTTTTCTTTATCTGTTGACTTTAGAGCATCGATAAGGTTGATTGCCTCTTCATGATTAACTTTTCCTTCTTTTAGCATCTCTAGAACCTGTTTAATTTCTTCTTTCATGTTATTTTTTCTCCTTAAATTTATTAATTTAAATTAGCTTTCTTGAAGTAAATTAATCGCTTCTTCTACTGAAATCTCTTCATTATTAAGAGCATTTATTATTTCACTTCGGCTCAATTTTCTAACTTCATCGAATAAACCTAAAGCAGCCAACAATTTATCCAGCCTGTTTTTAACAGTAGGATAAGAAATCCCCATTCTTTCCTGAACTTCCTTTATATTTCCCCGAGAGCGAAGAAAGGTCAACAAGAATTCCCGGTCTTCTTCAGAAAGAGAGATTAGTTTGTTTATAGGAAAATTTCCCTGTACCTTTGTGTCGCATTTACTGCATCTTAATTCAGTGATATTCATTCTGGAACCGCAAGCCGGACAATTAGTAGGGATGTTGGGCAAAGTAAACACCTCCCTTTTAATTTATTAAATACATAAATTAATATATCTTATTTATTTATTAATAATTATAATATAAAAATACATAATGTCAACATATTTTATAAATATATTAATAATATACAAATTATATTAATTACTATTCCATATAACTTCTTAAATCAGAGTAAAATAGAAATATTTTAGTTTTTGTGAAAGAAAATGTATTACTTTTTCGTATTACTAATAGAAATAAAAATATACTCGTCACTAATTGAGAGAAGAAAGAAAGGGAAATAGGATGAAAATCAAAAAAATAATTAAAGTTAGCATAGTACTAATAGTAGTAGCATTAGCAGGATTTATATTAATTGATGTTATGGCTCAAGGTAACAGAATTAATCATCAAGGGAAAGGACAACAGAGTATACAGAGTAGTACTTCGGTTCAGCAGGGTGTGATGGATCATCAAAGAGAGTTTCAGGGCAATATTCTCAGGCAGAATAGAAATACAAATATTGTTGGTCAGGAGGGGATACAAGGCAACAATAAAAATATAAATAACCAAGCTAATTGTGATTGCAATTGTTGTTTAACAGAAAACATTATCCAGGAAAAAACCAAACAAAGGTTTAGAGAGCAAAAACGTAGTATGGAGCAATCTCAGGAGTTAAATCAACCTTAAGAAAGCCAACTATCTCAACAAACTAAAAATATTTATGATAATAGACTAAAAGTATAATAAAGAAAAGTTTTTTCTAGTAAAAGCAGGTGTAAAAAGTCTGCAATTATAAAGTTGCAGACTTTTTACTTACACTAAAACAACTTCTTCATATTCTCTATCCTAACTGGAATTTTGGCTTCTGAAACTGTGTAATTATTAAATAAATTAATTATTCAGTTTGATTTACTCCAGATATGCTATTTTAACATAAATAAGGTATAATTTAAGGAAAAATAAAAAAATGGAGATAAGTTATGGAAAGAGAAAGAACAAAAGGATTAGAGCTATTAACAAAGCTTAAAGAATATGATACACCTTCGGTAACCAACGTGGTAGCTACTTACCCTAATCATCCCCTATGTCTGGGACTTTATAATCCCTGGAGCCAGAATTGGTATACGGATCAGACTATTCACTGTATGTTCCCTGACCTGGGCCGAACAGTCGGTTATGCTGTGACTTGCGTATATGGTTTGCCTGATCCCACATACTCGCGTCTTTCTTTTATGGATGTCATTGATGCCTTAGAGCAATCCAAAAAGCCAACCATATTAATCATTAAACAGAATTTTCCATCAGAAATAGCGGATAAAGTGGGTCTTTCCGGAGGCAATATGACTACAGCATTAAAATCAATTGGCTGTGTGGGAGTTATTTCTGATGGTCCCTCTCGTGATATAGATGAGATAAGAGCAATGAAGTTTCAATATATGTTGACTGGAGTAACACCGGGACACGGTGATATGGCTGTTCATGCCGTTAATGTACCGGTTTCAGTCGCCGGTATGGATGTATATCCAGGAGAGATTATTCATATGGATGAGAATGGAGCCTGTAAATTTCCAGTAGATAAATTAGAACAGATAGTAACAAATTTAACCTTATTACAAAAAGAAGAACAGGAACGTATGGAAAAATTATCCCGGGCGACCACATCTGCTGAGATAAGAGCAATCTTTGCCGGTAAATCATGTGCTACCCCAAGATAGAACAAATTCAAAAATATTGGCAAATAAAATAGTAATTATAGTATAGACAGACCTGTAGAAATATTATTCAAATCAGAAAGAGCATAAAAAATCACTTATCCCCTAGCAACCTATAAATAAAAAGCTATAATTATTAGGAGCGGATTGCTTGGGCTATTTTCCCATATAAATGATACAATAATAAAGAAATAAAAAAGAGAGGGAAAATGATTGAAAATAGGGTGCCATGTTTCCATTGCCGGAGGTATTGAGAAGGCTGTTGTCAGGGCAAAAAGTTTAGGAATCAATACCATACAAATCTTTTCTAAAAATTCTCTCACCTGGCAGGAAAGATACTATACCAAAATAGAAATAACTAATTTTCAGAAAGCCTTACAGAAAACAGATATTTATCCTGTTTTTATTCATGCTTCATATCTCATTAATCTTGCTTCTCCGGATGATAAAATTTATTTCAAGTCTATTAATGCCTTTTTAGAAGAAATGAAAAGAGCAGAAATGTTACTGGTTAATTCAGGATCATCTTATCTCATTGTTCATCCAGGTGCACATCGAGGTTTCGGAGAAGAATATGGTTTACAGAGGATAATCAAAGCTTTAAAGATTATTTTGAAGCAGACTTCTTCTTTAAAACTATCAACCATGATTTTACTAGAAAATACCTCCGGTTCGGGGAGCAGCCTGGGCTACACTTTTAGCCATTTAGGATATATTATGAGAGAGACAGGATGTCCGCCAAACATAGGAATTTGTCTTGATACCTGTCATGCTTTTGCAGCGGGATATAATCTTGCTGAGGAGAAAGGCATAGAAGATACTTTAACTGAATTAGAAAAAGAAATCAATTGGAGTAAATTGAAGGTTATTCATCTCAATGATTCTAAATATAATTTAAACTCTAAAAAAGACCAACATATGCATATTGGAGAAGGGTTTATTGGTTTAAAGGGATTTAGCATGTTAGTAAATCATCAAGCAATAAGAGATTTGCCTTTTATGCTGGAAACTCCAAAAAGAAGTGAAGAGGACGACAGAAGAAATATAAGTATAATTAGAAGACTGAGGAAATAAGAAATGAATTTGCATGGAATGCCTGACAATCCCCCTATCATTAAAAAATCCATTGGCTTATTTCCAGTAATGGCGCTTAGCTTAATAATATCAATATTTCTTCTTTCTAATACCTACGCTAAGACTGAATATAAAATTAAAGACCTTATTTTTGATAATAGTGCCTTTCTGATGGTAGATGGGGTGAAATTACATTACCGTATCTGGCAAACTTCCTCTGATATTCGCCTTGGTAATATATTATTGATTCATGGATTAGGTGGTTCAACGTTTAGCTGGCGGTTAGCGGCATCGGAACTGGCTGATAGTGGCTATATGCAGAGTCACCCTAAAATTTTTATACGATATCTAACTGACTTTCTAAGATAGTTTAATATGGTTATAAAATTAATGAAAATGTATTAATGATAGATTCATAGTATCCGGAAATACCAAGACAAATCTGTAGTAAAATTCACTTTCTTAACCAATTTTGTTATAATAATAACTCAACCCAATTATAGTATCGGAATTTTAAAAAAATTTCCGATATTATACACAGCCTTTTCTAAATAAGGAAGAATATATATCTATTTAGATTCGAAGAAAAAGTATAAGTAAAATAATTATTATATTTTAAACTAAAATTAGGATTTATTATTTAAGAATAGTACAGAAAAGAAGGCAAAATATTAACAAATATTGAATTTGATATTATTGTAGGGGTTCTCAAGGGGGAATCCTTCCCCTTTAACATCCTGTTATGTTATTATGAAATATACTCGGCAGAAGGTATCATGAGTTATTTTGGAGTGAGAACAAGAACAAAAGCTAATACAGAAATTATGCAAAAAATCAGAGCAGAGCAGAAGTCTATTTATGCTCTGGAACATATGCTTGGTTATCACATAAATGAGCTGGAAGAGCTGAGGCCACACAAGAGAAATATAGAATTTATGGCGCAATCAAATTATAATGAACAACCTGATCTGGTAGATTTATGCCACTGGTTAGAGCGAGTAAGTAATATTGAAACAAGTATAAAAAAGAATGAAAAGATTATTATCAGACTATATGATAGACTCTATGCGCAAATAATATTTAAGATACTAGAAGGAGAAGCGTTAAGTCCCATAGATATCTTTTTTTATCATGGTAAAAAATATATTGAAAAAATTAAGTTGGGCGAAATGACTTTTCAGAAATTGGTAGAAAATTATAACTGGGAAACGGAAAGATTTAACGATTTGGATTAAGAGACCTCATTTCTGCTCATTATTCATTTTTAATTCAAATAAAGGGGTAAATAAGCTTTGAAGGATTCTGATAATACACAAATAGTAACGAAAAAAGAGGCTGCGAAAGAAATAGAAATGGTTAGTAAAAGAATTGCTTTGCTACATCTTGCTTATGCTAAAACATTAGTAAATGAGCTGGGAAATGAAAAAGGAGAAAAGGTTATTTTAAAGGCTATCAAGTATTATGGTAAATTAATAGGGGAAGAGGTGAAGAAAAATATACAAGATCAAGGCTTAGAGGCAACTCCTGATAATTATGATAGAGGAAAGTCCAGGGATCTTCCCAGATATGGTATGCATTCACGGAAAGAGACCTTTGAGAGCGAGGGAAGAAAACGAAGAAGAAGTTATGGTTGCGTTCTTGGTAAACTATGGCGGGAATATGATGAGGAGGAATTGGGCAGGCTATATTGCTATGTTGACCTAGCTAAATCTATGTATTATAATCCCCATTTTAAACTGGTGCATACAAAATGTATGCCCGAGCGAAAAGATGAAGAGTGCGAATTTGATATTCTTCCGACTACCGAAAAGGAAAGAAAAGAATTTTTTAGCGAAGGAGCTAACTGGACAAAGATTGATAGGGGCGTATAAGTGTAGTCTATTTTATGGTGCCGAAGGGGGGATTTGAACCCCCACAGGTGTAAAACCTACTACGCCCTGAACGTAGCGCGTCTGCCGATTCCGCCACTTCGGCCAGTAAAACATGATAGCTAATCCCGGAAACTACAATTAAAAAGACTTTTACCTAACACATAATAGCATAGATAAATTTAAGTAGCTTGTCAAGGAGAATTATCTGAGAAGGTTAGCAAGGTTTGAGAAGCATTTTCTTGAAAACAACTCTATGAGAACGAAAAAAGTAGGAAATAAAATGTAATTAAGGAGAAATTGTTTTGAATAATAAAAAAAGAATTTTTGATTTGGGTTTGGGAGATATAGTAAAACAGGTTTTTTATATAAAGGAAGCAGAATTTAGATTGCGAAGAGATGGTAAGACTGTAGATGGTTTTTTGAGAATATCTGATAGTAGTGGTGAGATAGAAGCTATTTATTGGGATATATCAGATAAGAAATTATCTCAAATTGAGAATATGCAATTTGCTCAAATCGAGGGCCAGGTAATTAAAAAGAAAAGTGATGGGCAGATGCAGATGAGTATAAAATCTTTAGATCCGGCACCAGAATCATCTTTAGAGGATTTTATACCAGCTACACCACTGAATGTTGAAGAATTAATGCAGGAAATAGACCATAAGATCTCTTCTATGAAACATCCGTATTTAAAGGCTCTATTGCTTTCCTTTTTTGATGATCTGATTTTAAGGGAAAAATTTAAGAAGACACCGGCTGCTAAAAAATTACATCAAGCGTATAAGGGAGGTTTAGCAGAACATACCGTTAACGTCTCCCGGATATGTGAGACTATCTGTCAGATATATCCTCAGGTTAATAGGGATTTTCTTGTTAGCGCTGCACTTCTTCATGATATTGGAAAAGTGGAAGAATATCAGCTGAATGGAGTTATTGAATATACCGATAAGGGGAAACTAATCGGGCATATTATTATGGGAACAGAGATGGTGGAGGAAAAAATTAAACAGATAAAAGATTTTCCAGAAGACTTAGCGGTTATGTTCAAACACACCATCTTAAGCCATCATGGTAAATTTGAATTTGGCTCACCTAAGCTTCCCAGTATTCTTCCAGCTATAGCTCTTTTTTATGCCGATGATACTGATGCTAAAATCAATGGATTAATTAGCTTGAAAGAACAGAATAAGAATGTAGATAAAAAATGGAGTGATTGGGTCTGGTGGTTAGATCGGTCCATTTACCTGGCAGAACATATTATCATGGAAGATAGTAGTAAAAATTTTGAAGAAGAATAAATAGCTAAAGATTTAGCTCACAATAATTTTAAAAATAACAAACAATAATACAGCAGGAGGAAGATTATGCATGATAGACTGACAGATGCACTTTCCGGAAAGAAAGCGGATTATCTGGAAATAAGACTTGAGGAATATGAATCGACCAATATTCGTTTTCAAGGAAAGGATATTGAGAAGATTAGTAGTTCTCAGGAAAAGGGAGGCAATGTCCGGGCATTGGTAAAAGGAAGATGGGGATTTGTTACTTTTAATCGGTGGGAAGATTTAAAAGAAAAAATTAATCAAGCTATTGAGATTGCCACTCTTATTGGCGATAAACCAAGTAATTTAGCTCAGGTAAAGCCGGTGGTAGACAATATAACAGCTGACTATAGCAAGGATTTTAGACAGGTTAGTTTAAAAGAAAAATCAACTATGATGAAAAATTATAGCAATATTATAGTTAACTTTAGTCCTAAAATACAATCATCAATTGTGGATTATACTGATCGCTATACCACAGTACATTTTGCTAATTCTGAAGGTACCTATATCAGACAGGAACGACCTTATCTCAATATACACTTTACTGCCATTGCTCGTGATGGCGATGATGTTCAGATGGCCAGCGAAAGTGTTGGCAGTATTAAAGGATACGAAAAGGCTGAACGGCTATCTTCTCGTGCACAGAAGGCAGCACAACGTGCCGTTAAGTTATTACAGTCAAAATCTGTTCCTGGTGGTCAATACACGGTAATCCTGGATCCACTCCTGGCTGGAGTATTTATTCATGAAGCTTTTGGTCATTTAAGCGAAGCTGATTTTTTATATGAAGATCCGCGAATGCAGAAGTTAATGGTATTAGGAAAGAAGGTAGGCTTTGAAGAATTGAATGTAGTGGATGACGGTTCTTTACCAGGTTTGCTAGGATCCTCAAAATATGATGACGAAGGAGTTCCTACCAGGAAAAATTACCTTATAAAAAAAGGCATTATCACCAGCAGGCTTCATTCCCGGGAAACTGCTGCTAAAATGGGAGAATCTGTTACTGGAAATGCTAGAGCTTTAAGCTATCATTTCAAACCAATAGTCCGCATGACTAACACTTATATAGAGAAAGGAAAAACACCGTATAAGGAATTATTCAATGATATTAAAAAGGGAATTTATGCCGGTAAGTTTTATGGAGGAAATACTACCTTTGAAATGTTTACTTTCAGTGCCGGTGAGGGTTATATGATTGAAAATGGAAGGATTACAGAACCACTTAGAGATATAACATTGACTGGTAATTTATTTGAAACATTGTATTATATTGATGGTATTGGCAATGACCTGAAAATTATTGAATCCGGAGGGGGTTGTGGTAAGGGTGGACAACAACCTTTACCGGTAACCTTTGGTAGTCCTCATATTCGTATTAGAAATGTCGTCGTAGGAGGGAGGTAGGGATTATGCAACAATTAATGGCTAAGTTGAGAAAGAAAGTAAGTTCTGGTGAACTCTATAAGGTTAATTTTAAATCAACTCCGGTTGAATACGAAATGAATCAATTAAAGTCAGTAAATGCAGAAGAAATGGAAGGATGGGCTTTGAGGGTTATTAATGATGATAAAATAGGATTTTCTTCTTCCACCTCAGAAAGTCAGTTTGAGGCAATGGTTGAGAAGGCAGTGGCAGTAGCCCAACTTGGACAGGCTGCACTATTTGATTTTCCCGGAAAGATTAATGCTGAACAGGAGGACAAACTAAAACTCTATGACCACTCGTTATGTGAAAAAAGTATTGCTGAGATGATAGAAATTGGAAATAACATTATAAACAGAGTCAACTCCATAAATGCCGAATTGCGCTGTGATGCAGGAATTGCCAAGCAAGAGGGTAAGATTCAATATTGGAATACCTATGGCGCCTCTTTTACTTATCAGAAAACCATTTTTTCTAATTCAATCATGATTCAGGATACTCAGGAAAATGATATGATGATTTTGATGGAGTCCAAGCAATGGGGTCAAGCTAATTTTTCTCTGGACTCTCTCTGGGAAGAGGTGGAGAAAAAAATAGAATGGGGTAAAAAAATTGTAGAGGTAGAAAATAGTTATATGCCAATTATATTTACTCCCAAGGCCTTACTGGTACTGTTGCTCCCCCTTATGGCAGGTTTAAACGGAAGAATGATTAATAGAAAAATATCTCCTTTACAGGGAAAAGAAGGCCAGCTTTTATTCAGCCCATTACTTTCTATGGATAGCGATGGAACAATTGATTACGCAGAAGGAAGCGCTCCTTATGACGATGAAGGGATTGCTATGCAGAAATTGCCCTTAATTGAAAAGGGTATCTTGAAGAATTATTATTATGATTTACAAAATGCTGCAGAAGCAGGAGTAGAACCTACTGGTAATGGCCTTAGACATAGTTTTCATACCTCACCTTCCCCAGGCATCAGTAACCTGATCGTTTCAGAAGGAAATACCTCCTTTACTGATATGATTAAGGACGTCAAAACTGGAATCATTGTTGACCAGGTATTGGGATTAGGGCAGGGTAATATTCTTAGTGGCGTTTTTTCTAATAATGTTCAGCTGGGTTACAAGATAATTAATGGAAAAGTTGTGGGCAGAATTAAGAATGTAATGATAGCTGGAAATGCCTTAGAGGTCTTAAAAGATATTATTGCTATAGGTAGTGAAGCGGAATGGATATCTGGTCGATATTATTTCCCGCCTATCTATATTAAATCAATATCAGTATCAACGAAAGATTGATAATGTGTTAATCATTCTTTACACCCTGTATTAAATATAACAAAGAGTCCATTTATAATGATAAAGAATAAATACTAAAATTAGTAATGATTATAGGGAAAATAATATGCTAAAAATTTTAATTATAAGACATGGAGAAACTTTTAGTAATGCTGAAAAACGCTTTTCAGGTCATCAGGATGTTGACCTTACTGAAAAAGGAATTTGGCAGGCAGAACAATTAGCGGAGCGTCTGGCAGAATTTTCGATTAAAGCAATTTACAGTAGTGATTTAAAAAGGGCTATTCATACTGCCAGTATTATTAACAAGAGACATCAATTGAATCTTTACACTGAACCACTGTTCAGGGAAATCTGCTTTGGAGAGTGGGAGGGATTACGTTTTGAGGAAATAAATACGGAAAATAATAAGGGCAATTGTCCACATTGGTGGCATGAACCTTGCCAACCCCTCCCTGGTGGAGAGAGTATTTCTGATTTACAAAGAAGAGTTTTAGGTGGTTTAGAGAATATAATTGCTAAACATGATCGTGATGAGCATTGTAATACTGTTGCTATTGTCTGTCATGGTGGAGTAGCAAGAATCATTATTAGTATTGCTTTGGATATTCCTCTGGAAAAAATCTGGTATATCAAGCAATATTCCACCGCTTTAAATATAATCTTTTATCAGAAGCATAATATCTATTTTGTCGAATCGATAAATGATATCAGTCATCTTAAGGGAAAGGAACCGGTTAAATTAGTTGAAGAATAATAATATTACCAAAATTATTAGCGATATTTATCCCATTGATCATATTATCCAGAAAAATACTTTGAAAAGCTTTGATAGGTTAACTAAACCACGAAAAAGTTTAGGGAGACTGGAAGATCTGATTGCCAGAGCAGCTGGTATTTATGGCCGTTTGAATCCCATTATAGATAGAAAGATAATATTTCTGATGGCTGCTGACCATGGAGTAACTGATGAGCAGATCAGCGCCTATCCCTCCGAAATCACTCGTCAGATGGTATTAAATTTTTTAAGGGGTGGGGCTGCTATAAATGTATTGGCTCACCATTTTGATGTGGAGATAGTAATAACCGATATAGGAGTAAAGGGGGAGTTATCCCGGAAATCAGGCATTTTTCAGAAGAAGATTGCCTCTGGAACTAATAATATGGCGAAAGAACCGGCTATGAGCAGGGAAATGGCAGAAAGGTCAATAGAGATCGGATTTGATGTTTTTGAGGCGACTTTTGCCCAGAAGAAGATTGATATGATAGGATTAGGGGAAATGGGGATTGGTAATACCACTGCCAGTAGTGCCATTGTTAGTCTATTAACTGGCGCTAAAATAGAGGATTCAGTGGATCGTGGAGCAGGTCTTTCTCCTGAGGCAGTATACCATAAAATAGCTGTACTTAAGAAGGCTATCTCTTTAAACCAACCTGATCCTGATGATCCTTTAGATGTACTGGCAAAAGTAGGTGGATTTGAGATTGGTGGTCTGGTAGGATGTATTTTTGCTGCTGCTAAAAGAAGAATTCCCATAGTAATGGATGGTCTAATATCAGGAGCTTGTGCTTTACTGGCAGTAAAATTAAATCCTCAGATACATGATTATCTCTTTGCCAGCCACTGTTCAAGGGAAAAGGGACATAGTATTGCCCTTACCTATCTGGATATGCTCCCTATCTTTGATCTGGGAATGCATCTGGGGGAAGGAACAGGAGCTGTTTTTGGTATGAGCTTTATAGAAGCAGGTTTTAAATTACTTAATCAGATGGCTACTTTTGATGATTTGTTGGCCATTTAAAAAATAATTACAGTTTAAGAAGATAAATAATCCTCTTTATAACTATTTTGGAAGTTAAAAGATGAATAAATACAAACCTAAACTCATTCTGGTTACGGGTGGAGTAAGAAGTGGCAAGAGCTCTTTTGCTGAAACGCTAGCCACAAAAATCGGTGAAAAAATTACCTATATTGCTACGGCGCAGGCTTTAGATGAGGAAATGTCTGAAAGAATAATAGAACACCGTAAAAGAAGACCGAAAAACTGGCAGACATACGAGGAACCTTATCAGGTTGAGAAGATTATTCAAGAGACTGGCCATAAAACAGATGTTATTCTGCTTGATTGTCTGACTTTGCTGGTCTCTAATCTTATGTCTGATTGTCCAGATGAACAATCCAGAAAAAATCTTTCCTTAAAAATTAAAGCAAAAATTAATGTTATTGTTGAGGAAGCATTAAAATGCCAGGCTTCTGTTATTATGGTATCCAATGAGGTGGGACTGGGCTTGGTTCCCACCAACATAACCGGACGTTTTTTTCGGGACATACTGGGTCAGGTTAATCAGGCTATTGCTCTGAATGCGGATCGGGTATATCTTATGGTAGCTGGTATTCCTATGTTAATAAAGGGGAAAAGAGATGGGTAATATAGTCAGGAGATTTTTATTAGCACTTTCTTTTTTGACAGTTCTACCGGTTTCTTTACCCTACTTTAGGAAAGAATTAGAGGACCAGGAAGGCATTAAGGCGGATTTATCGAAAGCCAGCGTCTTTTTCCCATTGGTTGGTTTGCTTATGGGGGTTATCCTATTTGCCATCTATTGGTTGCTAAAACTTATTGATTTACCTGTTCATCTTGAAGCAGGATTTATTCTTGCTGTATGGGTGGTATTAAGCGGAGGTCTTCATCTGGAAGGATTAGCCGATATGATAGACGGGTTTTCTGGTGGGCAAAATAAGGAAAATATAATTAGTATTATGAAAGATGGTTCTATAGGAGCGAAGGGAGCTATTGCCTTAATTATATTAATTCTTTTAAAATATCTTCTGTTACTCAGTTTAACCGAGCCAGTTAAAGGGGTATCACTACTGCTGGCTCCTATGATAGGGAGATGGGCTATGGTTTTAACAGCTTACCTGGGAAAGCCTGCCTCTTCTTTGAATACCTTAACCAAGATGTTCACTAATTATTTAGGAAAAAAAGAATTAGTTATTTCAACTTTATTCACTGTTGGTTTTAGTTTTCTAATATTATCCTCCAGTTTTATCTATCTTTCTCTTGTTTTATTAATCATAATCGGATGTATAACTGGTAGCCTTATTGCTTACTCAAACAGAAAGATTAAGGGAATTTGTGGTGATGTAATCGGTGCCATCAATGAAATAAGCGAGCTGGTTGTGTTACTTGTATTTTTTTTGATTATTAAGTAAAGGGAGTACATCTTCACATGATTCAACCCTTTGCAGAAGATACAAATTGTTTTTAAACATCATGGTAAAAAATAAGTTGATTTGTCCTGGTTTAACCTTTGTTCACTAGCTTGCAAAATTATTCTAAGCATTTTCCCATAGGATATACCGTCAAATTCAGCCATTTTAGCCAGGTGACCATCCCAGCACCAGCCGGGATTGGGATTTACTTCCAATAGTTTAGGAGTCCCGTTACTATCCAGTCTCCAGTCAAATCGACAGTAATCTCTGCACTCCAACCTTTCCGATAACTTCAAGCAACATTCAATAATAAATTTTTCTGTATTTTCAGGAAGATCAGCAGGGACCGACTTGATATTCCAGTAGGGAGTATCCGGTAACCATTTGGATTCGTAACCACATATTTTGGGTAAATCTTCCGGTAAGGCAGAATAATCGGCCATAATTACAGGTAATACTGTATAGGATTCAGGAGGGTTTCCTATGATTCCCACACTCAGGTCTTTCCCATTAAGAAATTCTTCTACCAGAATTGGTTTATCATAACCATATTTCTCCCTGATTTCAGAAATGGCATTTACTACTTCCTCAAAATTATTAGCAACACTTCTCTGGGTTATGCCAAAACTGGAGTCACCGAAATTCGGTTTGACCATTACTGGAAAATTGAATGAGAACTCAAAAATAACATCATCAGGTTTGATAAAAAAGGCTTCCGGCACCGGGATGCCCATTTCTCTGGCAATACCTCGAACCAGTGATTTATCATAGCAGAAAGCCAGGCATTGAGGACCTGAGCCGGTGTAAGGTAGATTAACAATTTCTAACAGAGAAGGAACATGCAATTCCTTGCGGGCATCATTATTATATCCTTCATCGCATAGGTTAAATACTAAGTCAATCTTACTCCTTTCTTTAAGTTTAGCTAAGTCATTGATTAAAGTATCATGATTGGTTAAATAAGTGAACATAAAATCTTTGAATTCGCCTAATTCTGATTTTAACTGGTCAATAGTATAAAGATCATCGTCGTCGAAGATAGCTGAAGGCTTTAAAGGATCTGTTTTGTTGGGATCTCCCAGAACTACCACCACATTTTTTAATTCCCGACGGGCTTTTTTCCTTATAGGGGTCCATTCTTTTTTAGTTATTGCAGTAGCAATTAAACATCTTTCCATCATTCCCAGGTCCTGGTTTCTTTTAGAGTGGGGAGATATTGATCCGTGAAAAGCTATCTCACTAAAACCAGCAGCGTTCAAAAGCTCAGTTAGATTTTTTTGAGAATAAAGTCTTTCGGCATAGAATTGATCGGCTATTATCCCTTTTTCTATATGGGTAATTACTTCCCGAGAGATAAGACGTTGTTTGTCCAGGGAAAATGAACGTTCTCTGCAGACAAAATGTTTTTTGTCTATCCATTCCCAGGAACGGGCTTGAAAATGCTCTTTTAAGTATTCTCCATCAGTAACCTGGATGAGTAATTTTCCCCATGGCTTTAGGGTTCTAAATACCTCTTTTAATACCCTTAAGTCATCTTGTATAGTTTCGAAATAGCCGAAACTATTTCCTAAAATCATTACCATATCGAAAGAATCATTGGTAAATGGTATCTTGCGAGCATCGCCTTCTTTAAACTTGACATTAAGATCTTCTTTCTTTGCCTGTGTTTTAGCCTTCTGTATTAAATAATGTGAACGGTCTAATCCTTCTATGTTTTGAAAATCTCTTCTGCTTAATTCCATAGAATGTCTGCCCTGACCGCAGCAAAGGTCAAGGATTCTATCATCTAAAGAGGGCTTAAGAATGCTTAAAAATAGCTCAATTTCGTTGGAGGTAATACTTGAATCATCTACAACATCTCCGTCGGTTTTTAGATATAAATAATTAAAGATTCTACTCCACCAGTCAGGCCTTACATGTTGTTCTAAGTTGGAAACCGGTCCGAGGAATAATTTCTTTTCCTTATTTTTTTTCTTTCGCTGGGGAGGTTTATCAGTAGATGATGACTCAGTCATAATTTTGTTTTACCTTCTTTCTTAGAGATTATTTTTTTATCAATTATTATAAGTCTTAACTTATTTCAGGATTAATTTTTTAAGTAGTCATTGCTAAATAATAAGATTGATTAGCATGTACTGATAGTTATTCAATATAACAAGTTATTAGAAAAAGTCAATAAAAAAATAACTTTCACGATGCCTCAAAATAGCATTTCAACATCTGCCGGGAGACCTTTCAAATTTATCTTTACTTGTAATTGTTCAAATTTTCTTGAGGATGGTACAATTCTTTTCCAGTAGTAAGGTAATTAGAAAAAATGCTTGAAATAAAAAAAGG
>Ga0334889_1001706_pt1 | contig 27680 bp, 23 predicted proteins | sample GraSluR1_MG_2_FD_207222 | JGI IMG/M metagenome (GOLD analysis project Ga0334889, IMG submission 207222) | Sludge microbial communities from methane-producing bioreactor in Wageningen University, Netherlands - Granular Sludge_8_08-R1 | ecosystem: Engineered > Bioreactor > Anaerobic > Unclassified...
ACGCTTTTTATTCCTGAAGATGTAGTCAAGGCCGGAACAGCGACGACACAGGAAGGAACAAGGCATCATTTCAGCATGCGAGGGGTGGGATTCGAACCCACGGACACCTTCGTGACCGGATCTTAAGCCTTTAACATTCACCTGGCGCCGGATTCACTTATATCCGTGCCTTGTGGAGGTTAAGGCAATGTATGATCTCAAAGTCTTTCCAGAGCTTGACCCGGTGAACAGGGTCTATTTTGAGCGGTATGTACGTCACCTCGATTTGAAGCAGGTGAAATACAACACAATCCGTACCAAGTTATGGCGGGTCTACCCCTTTCTGAAATGGTATAAGTTCCAGGATGCGAAAACTGTTACCCAGGAGATCATCGAGGACTACTTCATCAAGAGACGTGAACTCGTGAGCCCTTTTACCCTCCAGGGAGATATCCTCGAGGTCAAACTCTTTTATCGTTTTCTTCTACCAAAGAAGGAAAAACACTTTTTCGAGAACATAACCATCAAACGACCCAGACGCCATCTCCCCATCGATCAGCTCATCACGCGGGAGGATATCTCGAATCTTGTCGAAGCCTGTGAAATGCCACGCGACCGGGCCCTCATCATGCTCATCTGGGATTCAGGAGCCCGGATTAATGAACTCCTTTCCCTCAACATCGGGCATGTCCAGTTTGACCGATACGGAGCAGTCGTCATTGTGCATGGAAAGACAGGCATGCGCCGGTTGCGGTTGATCAGCTCGGTCCCGGACCTCCAGACATGGATCAACATGCATCCTCTCCGGACAGATGCAAATGCCCCCCTTTTTGTGACTTCACGGAGGTATGGCGGTCGCCCCCGACGCCTCGATGCCCGGACGGTGGAGAATAAGCTGAGTCATGTCTCCAGGGTTGCACATATTACCAAACCGGTCCATCCCCATGCCATTCGTCATGCCAGGCTGACAGACCTTGCCCGGAGCAATGGTAACAGGCCGGGACTGAACGAGATGGAGCTCAGGCTAGTTGCCGGATGGGAACGGAACAGTGCCATGCCCGAGGTGTATGTCCACTTATCGGGAGCAGACGTGGAACGCAAATTGCTGGCAAATGCAGGGATCGTAGAAGTTGAAACCCCACACTCTGAGATGAAACTTGAACCTGTTCAATGCCCTCGATGTAAGGCCATGAATGCACACTATGCTCAGTATTGTGGAAAGTGTTCCATGTCCTTGAATGAAAAGGCCGCGATGAAAATTGATGAGTCAGTAGAGGAAGCAAAAGTGAGTCCGGAGTATGATGCAATATTGGAGGCGTTGAGGAAGGATTTGGGAATTACCCGATAGAATATTACTATTTCATGCCAATCGAGTGTCCCCGGTGTAAAGCAATGAACCCCTGGGATGGATTGTATCGCTCGAAGTGCTCGATGGCGTTGACTGTTAAAGTAGCAATGAAGATTGAGGGATCAATAGGAGAGGCGAAAGTGAGTCCAGAATATATTACGATTTTGGAGACGCTAAAGAATGATTTGGGTTTTCCAGTGCTTTGTATAGTAAAAATAAAATAATTCTATCAATCTCACTTCCAAAAATCTTATTTAATTCTTTGGATATTACACAATTTTTATATTTTATTTTGATAGAATGTATGATATGCCTGCTTTGGATATAAATCCTAATTTCTTCAACCATGACGCTCAGGCCGGCGGTTTTTTTCCTATTACACACATTAATCCAGGATTAGACATTTATGCATACCTTTCTGGACCTGGAAAAAATTTACTGGTTGAAGGCATTCGAGGGACTGGTAAAACTCATATTTTAAAAATGATTAGCTTTCAAGCACTAGACATATATGAAGATAAAAAAATATTACCAGTTTATTTTTCGATTGCAAAGGTTTCTGAATGGAGTGAAACTGATATTCGACTGTTTCGTATTCAGCTGTATGCGAACATTGTCGCTCAGACCATTACCACTTTAGAGAAACACAAAGCAACGATTGGGTATGAAAAATCAGAGACCAAAAAAGCAATAGATAGAATAAAAGAAATGTTTGGAATTAAAACCGAATTAGATGTTGATAATACATTAAATAAAATAAAAGACTTAAACGAAAAATTAACGAATGAATTAACCTATAATTCAGAAAGAATACTTGAAAAATTAAAAGCAGAAAGAGAAAGAGGTGCATCAGGTAAATTTGGAACCAAAACAGTTCAACTATCCATAGATGAAATAGTTAAAAATTTAACCGAATCCGAAATTCAATCAATTGGGAGAACTCTTGCATTTGAAAACGCTTCTCAATTTATTGTTGAATTTTTTAAGCAACTCGAAATAATTCTCGGATGTGAGTATATCCTGCTATTATTAGATGAATGTTCTGAAACCTCAAAAGAAGCCCAACTAGAAATATTTCGACTCTTGAAATTAATTAGAGGGGCGGTTACACCAGATATGCAGAAAAATTATTTATATTTTTGTGCATCAGTATACCCCCCTTACTCAACAGCATATCCTTCAAAATCAAGCGGTGCGTCGTTTAATTTCGAACCCGGACAAGATGCAACGGTTGAATATCTGCAATTGGATGAATTATCAGACGAATACGAAATATTTTTTACTCTATTAACCCAAAAAAGGCTAGAATATATTTTTAATAAGCCTATAACGGAACCGATTAAGGAGATATTTGAAAGCAATGGGGCTTTTATTTTAGCAGCATATGGTTCAAATGGGATTCCTAGGCGTTTTCTAGAGATTTTAAAACAAGCCTATGATCATTTATGTCAGAGAGCAAGTTCTGATTCAGAGATTGTTAAAATTTCTCAAAAAGACGTGGAGAATGCGATTCAAGTAGTCGCAGCTAATCAAATTTTATCATCGAATAAATTGACGCCCGAAGATTTCAAAATTATTGAAGAAATCATTAAACGGATAAGTTGGCGTAACAGAAAGGTTGAAACAGAAAATAAAGAAAAAGATCATAGAATTCCAGAAAATGTTTATTTTACTGTATATCGATCACAGATGACAGATTTTGTTAATTTATTGCTTCAAGGTTGTCTTCATGATAAGGGACGTACTCGCTTGAAAAAATATCATAAGGAAGAGGGAGTCCATGGGCCATTATATATGTTAGATTTGGCGATTGCGGCGTATTCGGGAGCTTTGGATAAGAGGAGAGTGATAGAAATCTTCAAACATGATCTTAAAGAAAATGCCAAAAGGGGTTATGAATATTGCCAGGATTTCGATTTAAGTTTATTTGATTATCGGAAAAGGGAGCCAGCTGAATAAAAATTTTTAGCAAATCCATTGGTTTTTCCAATTGTATTTTTCCGCTATTAAAATTATAATCTTGCTTTCACCCCGCGGGGTTCTCCCTTTTATTCTCATCCTTCCTGACCTATTCTCCGTGCAGAAGGTTTCCCTATATAACTAAATTTTGGGAGCCCTTCCTGCACAGGAGAAACGAACATGCGAGAAATATCTCAGGAAGTCCTCGACCACATCCCAGACCCCATCGCCAAACTTGTCTGGGAGAAGTGGATCGCAGAGGGTACAGCCAGATTAATACCGTCAGGAAACGAGGTGCAGGGATGCAGAGCATAATAAGTGGCAGCCCCCCGCAAGAATCGTGCGCCAACAAGAATCCGGAAGGGACCGCCACATACTCTTCTGCACGAATCATATTAAGACCCGCGGCCCCGCTTTTCGGTGAGGTGAACTGGTGATGACACTCAGTGAATTCACCACCTCGCCGGTCCCGCTCTACCTCATCCCGCAGGCACTTTCAACAGAGATCCACCGGTTAGGCGATACCATTGTTGAGGTCCGTCTCCGGAGGACAACCGGCCACAATTACATCCTGAACATTCACCACGAGGACCAGGAGGAATCCCATGGTGAATGAACCCGGGACCCTCTCGCTTGGAGAGGGCGAGGTCCTCCACCTCGATGTGGAGGGCGAACACTACGAGTTGCCCCCGGATGATGTCCGGAACCTGCTCTTCACCGGCCGGGCCGCCCCGCTGGTAAAGATTCAACGCCAGGTCGGCGACGAAGAAAAACAGCGGGTGACCATCGAAGGACATTGCACCATGAACCGGGCCGGGAAGGCAATCGTCTTCTTCACAGTGATGGGCCACTTCATCATCCCCCTGGTCAGCTTCCGGAGGGTGGCCCGGGGCGATGCGGTCTCCGCCCCCCTCTTCCCGCTCTTCCCTGGCGAGCCGGGTGCGGATGATGAGTGAGGAGATCGACCAGGCCCTCTCACTGCTCTTCCCGGACCAAGGTATCGCCGAGCTCCGGGCCCTTGCCGACAACGCGGTTCACTCCGGCTACTTCGATACGCCCGAGGCGTTGGCGTCTCGGGCCCTCTCCCTGGACACACTCCCCGAGGTGCAGGGGATCTACATCACCTTAAACCCGGTCAACCCGGCCCTCCTCGCCAGGAGGGCCAACCGGGTGAAGCTCAGGCTCGGTCGGAAAGACGCGACCACCAGCGATGCAGATATCCTCTGCCGGCGGTGGTTCCCGGTAGATTTGGACCCGGTCCGGCCGAGTGGGGTCTCCTCCACCGAAGAGGAACACAAGGCCGCGATAGACCGCGCGGAGCGAGTAGCGGCGTGGCTTTCCGACATGGGATTCCCTGAGCCGATCCAGGCAGACTCAGGGAACGGGGCTCACCTGCTCTACCACGTGGACCTCCCAAAAGATGAAGCAGCCGGCGAGCTCGTGAAGAAATGCCTGGCCACCCTGGACGCCCTCTTCTCGGATGGGACCGTCACCGTCGATTCGGCGAACTTCAACCCGGCACGTATCTGGAAACTCTACGGGACCACGACCCGCAAGGGAGACCACACCCTCGAACGGCCACATCGCAAGTCGCGGCTGCTGGCCGTTCCGGATCCCGTTGAGCCTGTGTCCCTCGAACTGCTGGAACACCTTGCCCGGGCTCTCCCCAGGGAATCACCCTCAGGAGGCACATCACCCTCGCGGACCGCGAAAGGGTTCGACCTCCGGGCCTGGCTCGCATCGCATGGCCTGTCGGTCCGGAACGAACGGCCATGGCAGGGTGGGACTCTCTTTGTCCTGAAGGAATGCCCGTTCTCCGGAGCGCACAAGGACGGAGCGTTTGTCATCCAGTTCTCGAGCGGTGCAATCTTCGCCGGCTGCCATCACCAGTCATGCGGTGGCGGGTCACAGCGCTGGCCCGAGTTGCGCCGGATGTTTGAAGGGACGTCACATCCCCTGGCCAGATCATCACGCAACCGTTCACCGACCGCCCCAAATCTGATGCCCGGTCCGGACTCCACGGCACTGGAAACCTATCCCGGACTGGAAGATGCTCACGAGGTCCTCCGCACCGGCGACCCCCTGCAGACCATGCTGGACTGCTGCGGCCTGGACCACGTCGGCGACCAGACCGTGGCCGAGTGTCTCCTTCTCTCCCTCGCCTCCCGCTCGGTGATCAATACCAACGGATTGCACGTCTCCGTCACCGGGGAGAGCGGGAAGGGGAAGAGCCATATCTTCTCCACCATCCTCCGCCAGGTCCCCGAGAGGTTCCGGCTCCAGGGGGCGATGAGCAACAAGGCCCTCTTCTACCACGACTCGCTCCAGCCGGGCATGGTCATCATCCTGGACGACACCACCCTCTCAGACGAGATGCAGGAGATCCTGAAAGGGGTGACCACCTCGTTTCGCGAACCGTTCCTCTACCGCACCGTGAGCCGGGACCGGAAGGGTCAGGTCTGCACCATCCCGGAGCGGTGCGTGTGGTGGGTGGCCAAGGTTGAGGGCTCGGGCGATGACCAGGTGTTCAACCGGATGCTCACCTGCTGGATCGACGACTCCCCTGAGCAGGACGATCTGGTGCTTGCCCGGGTTCTCCTGCGGGACCACGAGCTCCCCCTCCACGGCGAGGAGGAGCGGTCCGAGGTCCTGGTCTGCCAGGCGATGTGGGAGGTGCTTGGCCGCCAGCGGTTCTACGTGGTGGTTCCGTTCGCCCCGCAGATCCGGTTCCAGGCCAGGGACAACCGGAGGAACCCGGAGATGCTCCTGGACCTGATCAAGGCGAACGCACTCCTCCGGTTCATGCAGCGGGAGACCCGGGAGGTGAGTGGAGTCTCCTGTCTCTTCGCCACCAGGGAAGATTTCCGGCAGGCATCACGGCTCTACGGACTGCTCCACGGTTCGGCCGGCGGGCAGACGAGCAAGCTTACCCGGAGGGAGGCGGATCTCCTGGACGTGATCAGCGGGGCGGAATGGCAGGAGTTCACCATCCCCATGCTCCAGAGAGCGACGGGGTGGAGCAACGGGAACATCCACAAGCTGATACACGGGTACATGAGCAGAGGGACCTCCTACTCGGGGTTGCTCGAGAAGTGCCCTGCGATCGCGTTCACCGACCGGACGGTTGTCTCCGAGGAGGAGAGCGGTCTCTCCATGCGGCGGCGAACCAACGCTTACACATTTGACCAGGAGCTCTTCAAGCACTGGATGGCCAGCGGCGGGGTGTGGATCGATGAGGATGGTCCGGGCCGTGACAATGGAGGCTGCAATCCTTCGACTGACTTCCCCGGTTCTTCCGCGACTGCAGCAGGAGAAGAAGTGGGACCAGAGGCGACGGCTGACGAATCTCTCTATTGTACACACAGTACGTGTGTGAGTACGGGTATATCCTCCTGCAAGGAGGAAGACATACACCAGCGTGAACCGGGGGGTGCATGCACTTCTGTACCTGTGAGTGTGGTGAGCAGTGAAGAAGGTGCTAGGGCAATCTCCTCACAAGATGGGCCGGGTGTTCAACCAGACGATGAATTGACTCCGATTAGTTCCCGGTCCGTGTCGAAGGATGTGGAAGGGGAGGGAAGGAGAATCAGTGCCCGCGACTATAAGAGATTGGACGTCCCCGAGCGGACCCCCTGTTATGTGTGTGGGAGAAAGGATACCCGCTACGTGGAGAAGCTCACACCTGAACGGAAGAGCCGGCCGAAAGGAGAGCAAACCGCCCGGAGGATCTGCAGGCACTGTTACCAGGAGGCGGTGGACCGGGAGCGGGCCTCGGCCCCTCCCCTGCCAGGAGTCATCGATACCTCGAATATGGAAAGGGTAAACGTCTCAATCGGCCGGTGTTCGGTGTGTGACCTGGAACCGGCGGTTTGGTTGGACCGGCAGAGTGGGGTGAGGTTGTGTGAGGTGTGTTATGGTCGGGAGGAGGAATACAATTAATTCAGAATTGTGTGTTGAATTTAAATAATAAAAAATATCTACGCATAATCATCAGAATATTCAACGCAGAGGCATAAGATGGAATTTATCTCATCCTATCAAACAAATTTTCAAAATCTAATCAATCTCCCAAAACCACCAAGTCCAATAGTGCGATTAAACACAATATGTCCATATTTTACAATGTTTCCACTTGATTTTCCATTTTCCCAGTTAATCCATGCAAAAGCTGGAGATTGGGTATTAGATCCGTTTTGTGGACGGGGAACAACAAGTTTTGCAGCCAGGCTATTAAGTTTACCTTCATATGGAATAGATACAAGTCCAATTGCATATGCAATTTCATCTGCGAAGTTTGTGAATTCAAGACCAACTGATATTATCAATCTGTGTAAAAAAATACTAGATAAAGATGCAAGACCCAAAAAAATTCCAAAAGGAAGATTTTGGGATTTGTGTTATCATTCTTCTACGTTAAGACAAATCTGTCTCCTAAGAGAAGCATTACTTCAGGATTGTTCAAGTGATGAGGCTATTGCTCTTAGGGCACTGATACTTGGAATCCTCCATGGCCCAATTATGAAAACGACAACATCATACCTTTCAAATCAGATGCCACGAACGTATAGTACTAAACCTGATTATTCGGTTCATTATTGGGAAAAAAGAGGATTATTACCCAATAAAATTGATATGCTTGAAATTGTAACCAAACGAGCCAACTATACATTTAAAAAAATTCCTAAACTGACAGATGGAGGCACCTCTCTTTCAGATGCTCGCAAAAAACTAGAATTCTCTCCCCAAAACGGATTTAACTGGATTATTACATCCCCCCCATATTTCGGAATGGAGACGTATGTTCAGGATCAATGGCTTAGAAAATGGTTCCTGGGGGGTCCAGAATATGTTGATTATTCGAAAACTGACCAATTGAAGCATTCTAACGAACAAATATTTATCCAAGAACTCGCAGCCGTTTGGAAAAATATCACTCATTTCTGTGCTCCCAATGCTAAAATGGTCATCAGATTTGGTACTATTCCTAGTTATTCTTGTAATCCGTTGGAGATAATTCAGGAATCACTCAATCAAGCAAATAGTGGATGGAAACAATGCAAGGTAGAGACTGCAGGGGTTCCTAGTAATGGTCGGAGACAGTCTGATCAATTTGGTGGGAAAATGGGGCCTTCACGCGAAGAAATCGATTATTACGCAATACTTACTTGAGGAATTATGTTTGATATAGATGAACTACCCGTGCTTCGAAGGGCAATTAATGAGCGGGCCCAATCTGACAAGAATTTATTAGAAACACTTCGAAGAGAAGTTAGAACATTTGCTGACGAAGTGCGTAAAATTCAACCAAGATCAACAACTGCTGTATCACTTGTTGCAAGTGATGGAGGAAATAACAAACTAATCTTTGATCCTTTTTACATTCAACTTGTAAGAGTAACTGATTCTTATGGGAAAAATCTCTGTTTTGATGCCGTTTCGCCTTCAACCGATACAGATGAACTAAGCCGAGCACAGTTCAATGTCGATGGTTCACCCAAAACAGCTCTTGGAAAAATGATGAATGATTTGGGTGTAAAAACTTTAGCCAACCTTAGTCCAATGATTCCTAAAGGGTCGTTGGTTCGTGAATCTCCAGAGAAGGTTAAACCAGGTTGGGTTCTTGTCTATCGAGATCTTTGTGAATGGGCGGTTCTATACGAAAGAATTGTATATGATTCATTTGCTACCGATACCTTAATTGTTCGAGATGGGGTTTTACGATCAAAGATTTTTGCTAAGGAATTGTTTATAGAATGGCGAAAGAATGTTGAAAATGCAATTGAAGACATCTATCGCAGGGATAAAAGACGAGTATTCTTAGTAGGAATTGCAAAACATAGCAAAGTAATTGATCGATATCGGCTAGCAATGGCTATCGAAGGTGTATTTCCTGCGGGTGAACCTCGCTATGTAAGAATTCCAAGAGCGCTGGAAGCCAAAGCATATGTATGGCCTGAATATGCCCGTGGTAGTGAAATTGAAGGTGAAGACAGGGAAGCCCCAAAATTTGTTGCTGGAGATATGTATCTCGTAAGATTCGGTAATCGAAGAGGAGATCCAATATGGGCTATTGACATATTTTCAGGCCAAAGTGATAAAGCTTCAGAAATATTGGGTTATCTTTTAAATGATGCGGTAAACGGCTTTCCAGTACCATTCTATCCGCTTTGTCTTCAAAAGGCACACGAACACGCCCAAATCGTCGATTTTGATTTACAGATATTTCAAGACGAAATATTTTCTGCGGTGAGAGATTTAGTTCCTTTAGAAAAACGTGAAATTATTGATTCTTGGAGATTGAATTCGGATTTATCGTCCCGGAGGTATGAATGAAATTATTTCCTAGAGATAAGGTAGTTGGAATATTTCGTGGTTTTAAACAGGGAGGCCTTGAGTTCCATGCTGAACTAGTATTACCCTATCAAATTAGTTTTCAAAGTGCACCGATGCATGGGCAATTTCTTCTTATTCAACTTGAAACCGAAGATGAAGGTGTTTTAGGGAGAATTACTTCCGTTTCTTCGGAAGGTAGATTAACTTCGAGTTCGGGTGAAGATTACGGCATCCGAGCGGTAACAGACAATCGCGAAATTCCAGAGGACCTTAGAGAACAGTACTTAAAATATCGTGTAGAAATCCGTGTTCTTGGTGTTTTACGAATAATCGACGGAAAAGTTGTTTTTGCTGCATCGCACAGAAGGCTTCCTCATGTTGGAAGCAAAGTCGCATTTCTTTCAGATGAATTATTACAAGAGGTTGCAGGGCACAATGTTACGGGAGTAGATTTAGGATTTTTTGCTCTGGGAGAATTCGTTTACTGTTCAGACGACGATAGATTTAATCCCGAATCTTATGTTAAAATTAAAAATCCTTCAGTAATTCCACGATTTGACATTAAACAACTCGTTTCGCGGAGATCATTTGTTTTTGCTCGGGCAGGTTTTGGAAAATCAAATCTTAATAAGCTTCTATTCAGTAGTCTTTACAAAGAGACACCTACAATTGAAAAACGTGGTGGGATTAAAGTTCCCGTGGGAACATTGATTTTTGACCCTGATGGAGAATATTACTGGCCGGATGATAGTGGTCGTCCTGGGCTTTGTGATGTGCCAGAACTTGAAGATAAATTAGTCGTATTTACAAAAAAGAAAGGCCCGAGCAAATTTTATCATTCTTTTGTCGCCGGGGACATTAAATTAGATATTCGCCGATTAAGACCTTCTGATGTCATATCCATTGCATTGTCTCCTGAAAAACAGGAACAACAGAATGTTCGCAAGCTTAAAGGCTTAAATGACACGGATTGGAGAGAATTGGTTGATTTAATATCTGAAAGCGGAAATATGGCGGATTCAGATACCATCAAGGATCTTTTACATTTGACAGAACAACAAGATGTAGAAATGGCCGCCGCCAGAGCAAATATGACTTCAATCGTTAAAATGTTGCATGATTCCAGCAGTCAAATGCTTGACATGCTGATCACATCATTGAAGGAAGGAAAACTTTGTGTAATTGATATTTCACAGCTTAGGGGGGAACCCGCACTAATTCTCTCTGGAATAATTCTTCAAAAAATATTTGAATATAATCAGGAACAATTTACTGAAGCCCAGCCTAAAACTATTCCAACAATAGCTGTAGTCGAAGAAGCTCAATCCGTTCTTGGTAGTGCGAAAAGCTCTCCACCATATGTTGCATGGGTAAAAGAAGGTCGGAAATATGATCTTGGAGCTGTACTCATCACTCAACAACCCGGAAGCATTTCAACTGAAATTCTCAGTCAGGGAGATAATTGGTTTGTTTTCCATCTACTTTCAGCAAATGATTTACAGTCATTAAAAAGAGCGAATGCCCATTTTTCAGATGATTTACTGAGTACTCTTCTTAACGAGCCACTCGTCGGGAATTGTATATTTTGGAGCAGTGCTGGGGGAAAAAGCTATCCAATACCTGTTAGGGTATTATCATTTGAAGAATTGTATGAAGCACGTGATCCCAAATATGAACTCCCCCCAGTTCCGACTTTTGCTGAAGAGTTAAAAAAACGATTCAAACCAGCTCCAATAACACAAATACCTTCTGAAACCGTTAATACCGACGATAAAAAATCTGCAAGTACTGAATATGACGAATCCGATGAGGGAGAGGGCGAACCTATTGATATTTTCCAGCAAAATAAAACCATCGCAATATCCTCCTTACGAAATGATATTTTATACATAGAAAAACTGAAGAAGCAAGGAAAACCCTGGGCAGATGTTCAAAATAAATTAACAGACGCTCTCCCGCATGTGATAGATCGAAAAGAACGATGGGATTTAGCTTTTACATTTGTACCGCAGGCAATGAATGAAATATTTGGAGAGAATAATTGGAACACGGAAAAAAGACCAAAAAAGAACGACCCAAGCAAAAATACTTCCTGGATAATTATTAAAGGTGAAAAGTAAGTTATTTCACCCCCCACACTCCTCCATCACCTTCTCAGCCTCATATCGCAGGCTGATCTCCCTCGTGTTCCCGTTACGCCAGCACGATCTCATGCTGATCAACCGCATCTCATCGAACTTCTTCAACCGTTCGAAAAACGTGGTATATCCCATGGGGGTCGCCTCACGCACTGAATCGAAAAGCTCCCCTGAGTACATGATACGCTCTTCCTGCATGGAATACTCTGCCATGGAACAGAGCATCTTCTTCTCTTCCTTGTTCAGGATCTTCACCGAATTGACAAGGTGAATATGTTGCGATATTTCAAACGCAGACTCAATATCACCTGCCTCCACCATCTTCCTCGCGTCCTGTTCCGCGCTAAGCACGGCTCTGCGGATGAGATCAAGACCAACCCGGAGGTCTCCGGCGAGCAGGGCCCTCTCCACGATCAGCTCAAACATTTCGCTGGAGATTACCCCCGCATACACCCCTCGGTGGATCCTCTCCTGGAGGATGGTTCTCACTTCATCACAGCAATATGGAGGGAAATAAATCTCCGTGGGCTGCAATGACGATATCACACAGGCATCCAGTTCTTTCCGGAAATCTGTCTCGGTGTTGCTCACCGTGAGGATTACCCCGCTCCGCACCCCCTGGAACTCTTCGTAGAGCCGGAGGATGGAGAAGACCGTATCGTTGAGCACTCCGTCGTGGAGCAGGTAATTCGCATCGTCCAGGCATACGAGGAGCACTTTTTTCCGCTCGCTTAATGCACAGCCAACCTCGTTTAAAATTCTCCGCAACGAGATGCCAGTCGTGGGCGGGAGGTGCCCAAAGACTCCCTCGTAAATCCGGGTAAATACCATGAACCGCGTATGATGGTTCTGGCAGTTCACATAGACAGGCACGATTCGCTGCGTGGTCTCCCGGATCTCAGAGAAGAGATGACGGACACTGGTTGTCTTCCCGGTCCCCGGGAGCCCTTTGAGAACGACATTGTTCGGCCTGGACCCAAAAACTGCTGGCCGGATGGCAAATGCCATCTCGCGAAGCTGGGCATCGCGGTAATTGAACTGTTCCGGGAGGTAATCCGCTTCGAACACGTCCCTGTCCCGGAAGAGGGTCTGGTCTGACATGAGATATTTCATACTGAGATCTTTTCTGGATCGGATCTATATAGGCAGGAACCACGCTCGGTGAAAGTTTGGGGTGCCGGGAATTATGATGATGAAAAATCAGGTTACATGAGGTTATGTGGAGGGGGATTAAATAGACCAATGAGTTACCTGAGCGGACCAAAACTCATTTTCATCAGACTGTAACCTGAAACAACGAACAATACAAATCCGATTGCCTGTAAAAGGATAGCAAGAGTCATGTCACATGGTCCTCCTGGCAGGCAGCGCCCCGGTTGGAATGATACGCCGGTCCCCATTAACCAGATGCCGATTCCCATCCCGAATATCTGTAAGGGAACCCACTTCCAGGTGATTTCATATCCATTTTCGATATCTATCCCTCATCGTTAGATTGGCGCAATTCACATTTATTATATTCCCGATACAGTCACACCCAAATACTCCTTTTTCTTTATATACTCCACGTCTACTCGATTCCCGGGAACAGGGCAGACAGGAGAGTATCAGCAATGGCAGATTTTGTCCAGCAGAGCAATGTCAAGTCGGCAACCCGTGAGCTTGCAGCTCCGATAGCGGATGTCGCCACCTTTGCAGGGATCGTCCAGGGTGTCCTGGATACCAATCCCTTCGGGTGCACTGCATACGAAACGTCCAGCGGCCCCATGCCGGCCATGGACAAGACCCGGGAAGGCTATACCGCCCGGATCAATTTCGAGGATCTTGAAGCGAACACTGTCGGGTACGTGACCGCCAGGGCCGGAACCGTGACCGGGTTCAACGGCGCGAAGGCCGCAATCCTTGCGGACACCGACCTTTCCACCGCCATGGGCGGGGACCCGGTGAACGACCCGGATGCCGAGAGGTATTCGGCCACCATCAAGTGCCACGACCCGACCGGGGAGATCTACTACGTGGCGTTTGCCCGCGAAGAGGTCCGTGTCACCTCCTACGAAGCGGACGCAATCCTTGCGACCATCGAGGCCTGGGCAGACACCGTTCCCGCACTGGCCTGAGCGTCCAGCGAGTAATTTTCCCTTTCCAGGGAGGGAGGGACCATGGAGGAAGGATTCGTGTTCCTCCTCGGCGTGAGTCTCGGCGGCCTGATGATGCTGTTTGCAATCCTCAGGATCATCGCCGGGATGCACGACCAGATGGAGCAGAACCTGCGGAGGCGGTGAGGGTTCTTTTCACCGTCTCTTTTCAGTTGGTCCCGTCCCTTGCCTGGAGGTGATTTCATGGAACAGGAATTAGTTCAGATTTTTGAGTTGCTGGTGGCGTTAGTCGCGGCCATCGCTGCGTACTGGCAGCACCGGCAGAAGAGCCAGGCGGTCGTGGCCAGGGAGGATGCCCTCGTCGAGAAGGAGGTTGCCGAGGCCCTGCAGTGGGCGGCAGAGTCGGAGAAGGACGATGTTGTTGCCTATTTCGACCCCGACGACGACACGGTGACCAGGCCTCCGGAGACGGTCCCGACCAGGTCCTGGAAGATGAGTGATGAGACCAAACGATGGGTGACGGTTGGCCATGCACCGGCAGAGCAGGCCTCCTTGCTGAAGCAGATTGCCGAGGCGGAGGAGAAGCGGAAGATGCGGTATATCATCTCTGTACCGAGTGCGTACTATGAGATTGAGTACGGTCTTGTGAAGGGAGGTGGGAAGGGATAAAAAACACCTCCTCTTCCAAGAAAACATCACAGAGAAAAGCTAATTATTGCTTCACCCTATAAAGGCATAAATTCCTCTTATTACCTTTCATTCAAATTTTAATTTAGGTAATCCCTCAACAATATCGACAGTCTGGACACTGAGATTGATGATACTAAGGAGCAAATCCAGGATATATCGTGGGTTACCTACTTCTTTTGCCCAATCGTTGGGATCATTGGTAATTCCACTATCTGAATGTGTTGTGATCTGGTATCTTTCCATTATCCATTCTATCGCACTTTTACCATTAACGATGTATTGATAAGCTTTGTCAGGTATTCCGGATACTGTGATTTTACTATTGTAGAGGATAGTATCCTTTTGATCTTTTTTAATAAATTTCATCTTTTCTACTCTGAAATATTCGCTTTCAATACCTGTGACCTTTACATCAGGGTATGGGGGAACCGTCTCATAATTTAGGTGTAAGTCCGCTAATTTTCGTCCAGCCTTGCTATAACTCCAGAAGTCTTTGAGGTTGTCAATCAAAGGTATTCTGGGTAATTCCTTTTTTAGATCATTTGAAAAGGTCTTGCGATAATCAGGACTATGGAGCAAGCCATAAACATAATAAAAAATGTCTTCTTTGGTTAAACGAGATTCTCCATACTGCTCTTTTGCCTTTTTAAAAATATAATCGCTTATCCCGTCCTTTTTATTGTATTTATTGATTGGTTCGGTCTCATCTGTCTCAAGAAGACTCTGATAAGTATTTTTTTCTCTTTTAATTCCAATTTCTTCATAGAAATACAAGGGGAAACATTGTGAATCTCCGTTTAAATGAAGATCAGGTATGCAATCAGTAATAATTACTGAAAATTCTTTTTTACCCCCTGGGCCAGGAATGCAAATTACTAAATTTTTTAGTTGTGGAGTAGGAAACAGTTGAGGAATTTGATAAACCATATCATTTAACTGGAGACTGAAATAGAGATATTGTTTAAAAAAGGGTCTATAAATACTGATTTGAACTGATTTAGTATCAAAAGAATATTTTTTTTGGTTATTAATGTCCTTTTTTTGTTGCCTGGCCCAGCTAAATCGTGTTGAATCGTAAGAAATGAATTCCTCAGCAACTAAATTTTTATTTTGAACTTTTACTTTAGAAAAATCGTCGACCTGTGAATTATAAAAATTAATTGAATCTTTAATTTTTTCAATTAGTGTGCCTCTATTGAAATTATAGCACCAAGAATCTCTGGCAGTTTTCAAGCCACTCGAATAAAAGGGTATGAAATATGATTTGTTAGTTTCATCCCCATTTTTATTTCCAATGGGCATATATCCGCTATAGACAGCATTTCGAGGATTTGTCCAGTCTCCTTTTTCGTTTGGGATTATAATTTTCCAATCAATTTCAGGATTAATTACTGTCCCAAATTTCTTTATGATTGAAAGTTTTTCTTCTTTAGTAAGATAATCCCCGATGTCTTGATAATAAATAGTGGCAGTTTTACTTTCAGCATTTGGATTTTTAACTAATAGGGTTATCACTATTGGGGCTCGTGAACCAGAGCCGAATACATTATCTTTTTCTTTTCTTCTTAGTTCGCCTTGAGTTCTTGCATTACCTCGTAAATTAAATATATAAATGCAATTAAATTCTCTTTCTAAACGTTTTCTAAAACCATCATGAGCATTACCGTCAAGCCAGCTACCATTGGAAATAAAACAAATTATTCCACCATGTTGTTTATCTAGCCTGTCAGATGACCAACGAAAAGCCTTGATATAAGCGTCGTATAATGCGGTTTTATTGGTAGCTGTTGATTCTTTGGCATAAGTGTCAGCAATACGTTTTTCCAGTTTCGGATATGACATATTCTGTGCGTTATCATTTGCCGATTTTTGCCCGACTGAATACGGGGGATTGCTAATTATTACGGTAATTGGTGTCTTTTGTTGAGCCTCTACACGTTCACTATTTTTTGGGAAGAAGTTAGAGCGAAGGAGATCACCTTGTATAAACTCACCCAATTGAAAAGTATCTGTTAAGCATATGCCGTTAAAACTCTGGTATTCCGGTGTCTCCGGTAGTAAATCATGATATGTATTTTCAATGTTTACGGCAGCAATGTAATAGGCTAATAAAACGATCTCGTTGGCGTGTATTTCATCCGAATATTTGCGTTTGAGATCGTCTGGTTTTATCAATCCGCTTTGCAGTAATCTGGTGATAAATGTACCCGTGCCCGTAAATGGATCAAGGACCTGAACATTATCGTCTGAAAGACCTCTATCAAATTCGAGCCTCAAGACATCATCAACTGAACGAATAATAAAGTCCACAACTTCTACTGGGGTGTATACAATACCAAGTTGTTCGACCATCTTTGGGAAAGCATTTCTAAAAAATTTCTCGTAAAGTTCAACTATTACATGTTGTCTGCCCTCGGCATTATCAATACCAGAAACCCTCTTCTTCACCGATTCATAAAACCGATCTAATGTGTGAGTATCTTTTTCAATTGCATGGGCTTCTAACAAATCAATCATTTTCTGCATTGATTTTGATATCGGATTATGCTCTGCAAAGGAATAATTATCAAAAATTGCTTCAAAAACGGGTTTAGTTATCATATGTTGTGATAACATCTCAATTGCTTGTTCCCTGGTAATTTCTGGATTTATGTTTTGTTGAAGTCCTGATAGAAACTCATCAAAAGTAACCTTGACCTTTTCGTCCTTCACCAGATTATTTAAGCGTGCAATCTGCTTTTCAGCAATTTCTACGACGCTTTTAGCCCATTGATCCCAATAAAGCCGGTCTCCAACTTTATTGACCATACGGGCAAAAACAACACCTTGCAATTCCTCAAACTGCTGTTGGAATCGTGTTTGTATCGTTCTATCTAATTTGCCATCCTTGACTGAAATAGGATTGCCATTAGTATCAAATCGGAGATCAGGTCTTCCAACCAAGATATTTTTAGGCTTTTTCTTATTGAGTTCAATCTTATTTATTGTGGCATTGAAACGATCATCATGTGCTCTGAGAGCGTTTAAAACCGTCCAAACTACTTTGTATCGTGTATTATCATCCAAAGCTTTCTCAGGAGGAATATCACTTGGAATGACGACAGGAATTACGATATAACCATACTTTTTCCCTTCAGAAAGCCTCATTACACGACCGACAGATTGCACAACATCAATCTGCGAATTGCGTGCAGCTAAAAACATTACAGCATCCAAAGAAGGAACGTCAACCCCTTCACTCAGACATCTGACATTTGTAAGTATTCGGCACTCTTCACTTTCTTCTTTCAACCACCCTAATAAGATATCTCGGGTTGTTGCATTCATAGTCCCATCAATGTGACGGGACTTTACATTGAGGATTGTTTCCTGCTTCTCTTCAGGTAAATCTGAAATATATTTCTTAGAAACGGCATTGAAATTGTTCGTAATTTCTTTGCTTACAGTAATCTTTTGACAAAAGGCCACGGCCCTTTTCATAGGTAAAGGATCTGTTTCTTTGATAACTCCATCGTCACCTACGATTTGTTTAGACAGAGCATTTATGCAACCTATTAACTTAGAGGCATCATCGGCATTTATCGAATAGTCCTCGTCAGCGACCATTTTTTGGACAGATGGGGAAATATCCTGGTCATTTAAGGTAAGAACTAGCACCTTATAATCGGCAAGTAACCCTTCCTCCACAGCCTGACCAAAACCAAGCCTATGTATCTCCTTACCATATTTATTCTCATCATCCATTGAACAGATAACCGCATCATTGAGTTCGGCTCTGCTTTTACTATCATCGCTAAAAATTCGGGGTGTAGCGGTCATGTAGAGGCGTTTTTTAGCCTTTAAAAATTCATTATCGTGGACCTTTACAAAAGCAGACTCATCTTCACCGGTTAAAGTAACTCCAGTAGTGCGATGGGCTTCATCGCAAACAATAAGATCAAAAATTGTTTCTAATTTCTTTTGCGCTTTTGAAATCACATCAATACTTTGGTATGTCGAAAAAACTACTGTTAAGCCATCATTACCCGTTTTATCAATATGCTTAAACTGTCTTAAAATATTGTCAACATCTGTACTGGCGGGTAAAGCAAGATTTACCACACTCGAAGAATCTATATCATCATTTTTGCCTTTCTTCTTTGATACTTCGACGTCAGAACAGATACAAATAGCATTGATGGGTTTCTCAGCGTCATAGTACCACTCTGTTAATGTCTGCCCCATTAAGGCAATAGAAGGAACTAAAACAAGAATTAAACCCTTTCCCTCGGTCTCATTCTCAGCAATTTTTAAAGCAGTATAAGTCTTGCCAGTTCCACACGCCATGATGAGCTTCCCTCTATCAGCGTCTTTAAAATGCTCATGGACTTTTTCAATTGCAACTGTCTGATGAGGTCTGATTGTTTTTTTGGCTAATCGTGCCTTAAAACCAAATATTCCTTCATCGAGTTTTTTCCAGTCAACAGGAGCGGATTCTAAATCGAAAAGACTTATCCTCGATACTGGGGGGACTTGGTTGTGTAGAGCTTCTTCAGCGTTCTGACCCCATTTGTTAGTAGTTGATATCCAAAGACGATGTGCAAACCTGATTTTTTTACCATCTTCTATTGAAAATTCTCGACTTGAAGTTGCTAAAAACGAATCTACATCTTTTTTATCAATCTGAGTGTCTTCTTGAAAGCATTTGCACTGAATTGCCCAATATTCATTCTCTATTGTTAGAGCAACCAAATCAATGCCGACATCAGATCTCCCAAATTCACCTTTATAGGGAAATTCATTCCATAGCCATACCTTCTCGAATTTATTTTCATACATTGGATTTGTGAGTAAAAATCTCTGCATAAGTCGCTCAAAACGAGCGCCCTTATCCCTTTCTGAAAAAGATAACTCGCGATGTTTATTAAGGATATTCTGAAATTCCATTTCTACCATGTCCTACGAGGTGGATAACAATTTCAATTTTTTCCGACACATAGAATTCTCGACTATTATCATATATGTTACTAAATTCCTTGTAAATATCATGAATTCATTATTACCGCTGATTAAATTAATTAATTTATGCAGATTTGATGGCTGTGCTAGTTATGTTCGCAATAGAGGCGTTCTTTGGAGTAAATTCTAGTAATTAGATAAAATTCGTTTGTAAAGAATTAAGTTGCGGTAAGGATTATTTGAATTAAAATCGCTTTTTATTAATCCTGTAATTTTTCTCTCAATTCTCCGTATTATTGATTATTAATATAATTTGATTCAATATCGACTCGGGCATAACAATGTAATAAAGGTTTATGATGTTCATCCCAATAACACAGATGAATCGCGATAACCCGAGAAATATCTTTCCAAAGTGCATCAAAGGCAGCTTCATCCTTCGTGAATTCGTTAAACAGGGCCTTGAATTGTTCAGGACTCATTAATTTTCATTCGCTTTAAAGATTATAATATTTTTTAATAGAGAAAATTTGAGATGAGATTTAGTCGCAAAACGAAATAATACATCCTGGAGGATAAGTCATTCTTTTTTGGCGATTTTGAACAGTGATTTTACCCTCTTTCTCTAATATCCGCAAACCAGCTTTCCAAAGATACGGATACCCAGTTGAATCAACGATGAATTGCTCTAAATTTTCAAATGAAACGGTCTTTCCACTGTATTTTTCGAAAATAAGATTTGCTTGCTCTTTAAATTTTTGTTCAGAATCATACGACATCAAAAATCTTTGTCCAACATCCGTAGTATCTGCAAACCGAAAGGAACCCCTGGGATCTACTCGCCACATCGCTTTTTTCATTTCCCAAAATCCTTTTTGATGATTTGATGCAAAATAGAGATAATAGGATATTTTATTGAGATTGTTTATCATCTCAAAAGCTCTGACATATTGAGCCGCTTTTTTTAATTGCTTAGTATATAGACCAGTCAAAAATGCAGTCCGTTTTTCCGGTTCTTTAATTTCTCTTATTTCTCTCCATTCTTGTGTATCAAAAAACATATCAAATGTCGTTTCACGAGGATCTTTTGCTTCAATAAAACGATTTATTGAATCATATGCAAAATTAATGAAAACCTCACATTGATTGAAATTCAATATACGTCGGATAATATGAAAAGGTAAGCCACCATAACCAAACGGGTCAATAAATGTAAAAGTAGGGGCTAAATTTAAACCATTTTTTTCTAATTCTGACAAAAGAGGATCCATTGTTGTATCAAATTCTCCATTTTCCAATTGAATCTTAATATTTTGGGGTAGATTGGGGAATTTTTTTTCAATTCTATCAGATAAAATTTTTACCCGTTCTTCATCTTCCTCAATAAATAGAAAAACAAATTCTCGATTAGGTCTCTCACTACAGAGATTATGTGAATGATCGACTAAACATTGTAATGCAATAATTGGAGAACCACTCTCTCCCTTTTTATAAATTCCTGGTCCAGAAAAGCCATCTATATACATTATTCGTTTATTGTACTTTGATAAAATTGGAAACCATGCTTTTAAGTATTCTTCCAGTATCTGGTGTTTGGCCTGTGTATGTGGATCTAATTGCCATACTGTCGGAATAGTCATTAAATAATTTTATTTGAGAATAATTTATTTAATATTTCTGCAAATCAATTTTAATGTAATACTGTTTTTTTAACTCATTCAATTTTGAGATAACGTCAATCTTGAATTGGGTCCAATTGATTGTATTTTGTTGATTATTATAATTCAATTTCCCGACCTTATAAAAATCAACAAATTCATATGTTTTATCAATTAACGCTAATGATTGTTCGGGATCCCATACTGGTTCCAATGATACATATGTTTTAATGCCTATATCGTGTGCATGCATCAATGATGTAATCCGTTCGTCAGTTGGGGCTGCATAAGGTTCAATTTTTTTCCTTAAATCTTCAGCAGTAAATACAAGAGTTGCTCCATACTCACTTAATTCTGAATGCTTAGATAGCAAATCAAAGTCTCTTTCAGATCTTTTTCCACCTTTTGTGAGTATTGACACTTTCAAATTATTGGAATGCAAGATTTCTATCGCTTTTCGAGTGAGTTTTTCTTTTACATCGAGGTGTTGATATGGATCAGTTGTGAAAGATAACAAAATAGACCTGTTCTCGCCCAGTTCAGATAATTTTTTTGCGTCTTCCTTAAACTTCTTTATTACATTTGATCTTACACTTGGCTGGTGGAAATAGTCTCTTTTAGTCCGGGTTGCCAGGGGGGCATAACAATAAATACATCCATGGTCACAACCACGATAGAGATTCGCTGCTAGCTCAGAATATTCACGTGCACGACCGCGTGGTTCATAGATAATTGAGGTTCGTAGTTTTGCTGTCTCAATTATATGCGAGCATTTTTGCATTTCTTGGTTTCTCCGGCGTTATATTAGGATAGTAATTGATCATATAAAGCTTTTTTGTGTGCAAAGCGTGAAAGTACAATTCCGTTTTTGTTTTAAAGCATAAATGGATTTTTAATGGTAAATTCTATAATGCCCCACTCCCCGCCCTCGCGTCGTACCGGGGGATAGACAAGTATCCCCCTCTCTCCGCGTCCTCCGGACCGGGCTCCTCCTCTCCCAGGGGAGAGGCAGTGATGGGGATATACCATTTAAACATCGATTTCTGTAAGATAATACAAAAATTTAGATAAAACTAGAAATAAGTAAAAGATCCGATAATTGATCACTCAGTAATTATTTTTGATTGAATTAATTCGTCTAACTCTTGATCGGAAAAAATTTTATCATAATTCCCTTTGACTTTAGTAATTCGCATATCCTCTTCAACATCGGTAATAAAAGCCTTGAAATCGGGATTTTCCTCAACAAGTCGATCGATTGTACTCCAATCTATTTCGAAATTTTCCTTCGCCTGAAATAATATTTCACTTTCATGGATGTTTTGAGGATTCAATTTTATTACACCAATTCCAAACGCATTATTTAATCGCCTTATTTCATCAATTAATTCTACATCCTCGTCTAAATTTAAGACAACTAAATATCCTTCATTCGCCCAACTTGAATTTGAAACAGCTTGGAAGTAATATTCTCTTAAATTGGTAAAATTCAATTCTTTTTTCATTTCAAAGGAAAACAATTTTACTGAACTTAAGGATAAGGCATTTTGAAATTTTAAGGTTATATTATTAAAATCATCAAATGGAAGATAAACACCCACTAAATCGGGATGAAGCCACTCATTTTTTCCCTTTTTCTTCGATGATGAACCCTCATGCTTAATTGTTTTAACATGACATTTGAAATGCTGATTTGCATAAACAAAAGTACAGAGTAAAGGATGAAGATCTCTCTCCCTATAAGCAGATGTTTTCCCTTTTTTTTCTGGAACCTCTTTGACGGTGTCGGCAAATTTTTTTAGAGTAAATCTAGCAGGTCTTTTACTGAATTGAACGAATTCTGAATTTGGATTATCTCTTAAATCAATATAAATATCTGCTGATATCGTATACCAGGGGGTTTTACCTTTTGTTGAAAATTGTTTCGATTCTTCCAATTTATTGAATTCTTCCCATATTTCAATTGCTGAAAGTGGCCTCTTTACTTTATCCAAAGTAATTTTTGCAATTTTAAGGAATGTAAGTTTTTCAACCATGTCAAAATTAAACTTTGAATTTATCTGTTTATAATGTTACTAGTATCAGTTAGGATCAACGAAACGCAGGCCGCCACCGAACGCAGCGAGGGCGTCGCCGGAGTGGAGCGATATCAGAACCCTATCAACCTCGCCGCAGGCCAAGCCCTTGTAGTGGGCGAAGGCCGGGGGGCCAAATTTCTGTTGTCCAAAATCATGTTCTCTCTGAACACCCCGCCTTGTTCGTCTCCACTTCATTCCGTCCGCCCCTCCTGGACGTCCGGTGCTCCTTCATTCCGTTCCGCTCACATCGCGGGGCTGTTCTTTCTCGGCGAATCGTGTCCATATTGACGGCCATGCTCACTCGCTTCTCTCACATCGCATCGCCTGAATCCTCCCGCTCCTCGCAGACTGTTTCACAGACAGCTCGTCGCTATGTTCTGGACTCGCGACGACCGATAAAGTGACTCTGACATTCGGCGTTCCTTTCAGGCACTTATGCAGTCTCCCAGGTCAATAAATTAGTCTGCTATTGTTGTCGAATCAATTATTCTGGCTATTTAACAGAAATATCATCAGATAAACAGATTTCGTGGGGAATAGGGTAATTTGCTATATCCTTTACTCCAGCTTTGATAGATGAATTCTGAAGAACGGTAACAACAATTTTTGGCCATTTTTGGACTCTCTCTAATTTATCATATAGCAAAGCAAGATTCTCTTTCGAAAAATGAGAATATAATTCCATCGGAGAATTATCAAAGATTTTACCATGCTTATTCATCAATTGAATAATTTCTGGATCTTTAATAATATAAGCGGAAATCATTAACAAAGCATCTTTCATCATATTTTCGATTGTGGGTATCCAGACGACCCTCCCCCCGACTGGTTTTTTCAAGTTTTCATGAACGAGAATAAGATAAGGCTTGTCATTTTCTGAAAGAAAAATGTAATGCGTAGGAATTATTCCATCATGATAGATATGCGAATCGCCTATCAAAAATTGTGCTGTAATTGTCGCCATGGATGAATCAAGTGTAGTTTACGGTGTCCTGGCTAAATAGATATTTCCAATAATGTAAGTATTATCATCAATTTCTGCTGGAATTAAACGGCGTTTATACATTGATCCTTCAAATTTATCGATATTCGACCAATTTTTAGGGAGATCGTTTGAATTGAACAGGTCAGCAACGATTGTTTTTTCGCTTAAAATCCAATCAAATACGGGTAAGCCATCAATAGTTTTTATTTTCCCATTTATTTTACATTTAATCCATTTCCCATTAATATCAGAAATAATTTGATGATTGATATTTCCAGGTGCAATAGTCCCATATGCGATTAAGTTTTGATCTGATCCCCCAACTATAGACTTAAAAAGAAATATTAAGAGAGGGATTGCCACTTTCGAGACCGCAGTATCCCTCTCAATTTTCCTTATATCCGGACCCTTTGGAGTTTTCTCTCCATGAGCAATATTTGAACGAATAATATACAACAGGTTTCCGGATTTTTTGATTACATCATTTTGATATTTTGGCTTTTTATCTAAACAATATTTCATGTAACTATCTTTTAATTCCCGATGAATTGCTGATGCCTCTCTCTCTAAATCTAAATTGATATTCATTGGATCATAATTTGCATCTTTTAAAATGCGATGATTCATAATTGGTGGAGATAATTCAATTAGATTGATTAATTCTGTTTTTGTCAGAAAATCTATCTTTTCTTCATCGGAAAATGAATTTTCAATTAATCGGATAAAGTTCTTTGATTCGCTATGAGGTTTACTACTACTGTTTGTATTATCATTTATCGAGGCCGTTTGGAGTTTATTCAATGCCTTAAAGAGTGATTCACAGCATGCTATTACCGACATATCATTTTCCAAATCATCAAGAGCATTATTGAAATGATTTACTGCATCGATAATATGGAAGTAATTTTTCCGGTTAATTGAAAGCATATATCTGGAGTTTTTTCTTCGGGCCATATATTGGTAGCGTAATATACTAATTTTATCAGCAGAATTTTTTAATGAAAAACCCACTCCCCCGCCCTTGCGTCACGCCGGGGGATAGGCAAGTATCCCCCTCTCTCCGCACCCTCCGGGACGGGCTCCTCCTCTCCCCGAGGGAGAGGCAGTGAAATGTGATGATAGCCTGTCGGCCCAGGGAGTGCACCCGGGACACGCAGACCGACCGGTCCACCTGGCAGACGGTGAGAGCGAACGAAGGTGAGCGGCCGGCTGGCAGAGTGAAGTTGTCGGTCGTCATCATAACAGAGATCAGCAGTGGCCAGCGGAGCGGAGGCCGCCACCGAACGAGAGTGAGGGCGTCGCCGGAGTGGAGCGTCACCAGGACCCGATCAACCACGCCGCAGGCCGAGCCCTCGATGCGAGCGAAAGCGAGCCGTGGGTGATGGCCGTAGGCCGCCCGGAGACACGGGAACCCCGTACAAAAAGAGTATTGAACAGAGGCGGACTATTAGTATATGACCGGGCCGGCCGGCATTGTATCCCTGTTGGTTCATGGTGGTTCGATGCCGGGATCCCCGGTCACGACGTCTTGTTCTCCTCTACATATTGCCGTATCTGATCGTCGGTAATGCGGTATTCTTTACCAACCTTCACCGCCTGGAGCCTCTTGGACTTGATCATCTCCCGGACAGTCTTTACGTGGACCTTGAGGATGTCGGCAACCTCTTCTGTCGTGTAAAAAACGGGCGCGGGTGTCATCATCGCACCCCCTGGTATCGCAACATGCATCTGATCAGTCCTCCCAGGGGAGCATAATGGTTATCACCGGCTCTCCCTGGTCCCCCGGACCACACACAGCCCGGAGGGTCACGGTCTTGTTCTCAGTGATCACGAATCCACCCATCGCCTCGCGGCACACAAGGAAGATGCAGCGATAGGTAACAGTCGAATGGTGACGACCACGGGAGGACCTGGCCGCAACGGTGAAGGTCCAGAGGAGATCCCAGAGCCTGCCGGTCACGCTCTGGCCTGGCATCTGGTCCAGGCCCCCGGGGTCGATGAGGTGCCACACCTCGGCCGTCGCCGCTACCGGGACGATAATCCCCGCTTCCTGACATATTGCGGCCGGGAGTTCGACGAGGACTCCGTCACGGATTGCATCGGCCCGCGTGTATGCGTGGATCACGTCGCCGAAAAAGTCGGTGAGGGCGTCGCCGGTCATTACCGCCCCCCTCCTGCTGTGATTATCCTGACCTTGTCCGGGTCCGGTGCCGCCCATGCAAGCTCGCAGAGCTCGCTCTCGGATCGGTATTGTGTCCTGAAATCCCGGCCCCTTGGGATTCCAATTTTCCAGAGCGCCATCTCGTAACCGCACTCCGGGCAGGGGATATACAGCCACATCCGGCCGGCATCGGTCATCCAGCCGGCTTCATGCCGGTAGCCGTGGACCTGGTCGCCCCGCAGGTCTCGGCCGCAGAGGCACCGGGACCGGGACGGGTCGCCATGCTCGCGGACCCAATCGGCAATCTCAGGAAAGAGGATCTCGAGAAGGGACATTTACACCCCTCCCATAAGATCGTGGGCCATCTTCCGCAGCCGGACCGCCTCGCGGATCCGAGCCTCGAACCCTGCCGGGTCGGCGAAATCGCCGTATATCTTGATTGCTCCACCCTTGCCCGGCGTCCCGATCTCGATGGAGTCCTGGAAGGGGGACCCCTCCAGGATCTTCTTTACTGTGATAAGCTGTGCATTTTCCATGATCACACCTCGATCCGGTCGATGACCCCCAGGTGTTCCTGCTGGCTCCTGGCCGGTCCGTGCAGCCGGTAGAGTCTCCCCCGCCTGATCATATGAGTAAGCTCGTATCCGGGACCGATGACCCCGAAGCCGGAACCAAACCGGGCAAGGCAGCCGGGAAGGGTGAGGGTCTCCCCCTCCTGGATAATTATCCTCATACCTGTGCCCCCTGGCCCGGGAGCGGGTCAAAATACCAGGAGATCATGTCCTGCTCCCTGGCCTCGGCCCTGCAGGCATCCCAGCCTTTCCGGCGGATCCGGACCTGGTAGGAGGTCACGATATCCTCCGCCTTCACGCGGAGGTCCTGGGCCCTGGCCTGCAGGACAAAGGCCCGATTCTCGAGCTCAACCGCCTGCTCCTGGAGCCGGCTTATCCTGTCGAGGTCCCTCGAGGGGATCACCTCATACACATTCCCTTCCTTCGTCATGCCGTCACCTCGGCAACAGAAGAGGAGTAGGCCAGGGTTGGCCTGGTGATGTCACGGATTACCGAGACGTTGGCATACTTCCGCTCACCTGATAGTGCACCCTTCACCTGTGCGAGGGGAGAAATGTATTTGACACCGCTGATCAGGTACATCACCGCCTTGCCGGACCTGCTGATCCACGCCCGCCCGACCGGCGAGGGTTCCCCGGCGGTCCGCATCACGTCCGAGATGTCGAAGACGTCAACGGGCCAGCGGTCCACGAGGAGACGCCCCACGTCGGACCTGGCGATGACGGCTTGCATGGTCTTGATATCG
>Ga0334889_1001707_pt1 | contig 27674 bp, 24 predicted proteins | sample GraSluR1_MG_2_FD_207222 | JGI IMG/M metagenome (GOLD analysis project Ga0334889, IMG submission 207222) | Sludge microbial communities from methane-producing bioreactor in Wageningen University, Netherlands - Granular Sludge_8_08-R1 | ecosystem: Engineered > Bioreactor > Anaerobic > Unclassified...
AACCTTCCTGGATCCACTTATCGGCGATGGCTGCTCTGTCGGCTACCTGGGGTTTGTTTTATCCCGCAATTCCCGAAGAATTGCTAATTCCAGTTCTTTTTCGGCCAATAAACGTTTTAACTGATCATTTTCAGTGCTGACCCTCTTTAGCTGCTCCGTCATGGTGTTAAGATCTTTAAACCCATTCTTTTTAAGGGTTTTTGCTGTGCCACGTTCCCGGTATCTTTTTATCCAGGTGTGTATGGTGTTGGAAGATATTTCGTGGCGGCGAGCTATTAAAGCTACATTGCCCACTTCCTGACATTCGCGAATAATTTGTTCTTTAAGCTCTTCCGAATACCGATTTGCCTTTTTCAATTAATTCAACCCCCCGATGTTTTTATGTTATCATGCCACAAAGGGTTTCTCCAAATATGTTGGGGGGCTTAATAGTGGTCGGATAGTTAAAATATCTCCGTTTGCTATCAGCTCATCTCTGGCATTGAAAGTGATAGCAAAATTGCCCCTGTCTGGTATCGGTGTAATACCAAACAGGGGAAAAAGTAGTATCAAAAGCTGTCCATGAAATCCATAGCGGCATCCAAGCTCTCGTTGTCTGCGTCCTGCCCGGAGGCGGCAAGCGGTTGAACGCCCTGCATGAGCTGCAATATTGTTCCGAGATTGGCTGGGGCGGATTGCTGCAAGCCCTTTCGGACGGCCTCGCGTATTTCCTGCAAAAAAGCGTCCTCCTTTTCCCTCGTCTCCAAATATGGGTCTGTGTCGAGCCGTTCCAGTCTGCCAAAGTAATCATTAACCGCCATAACAACCGCCTTGCTGAAGGAACGATATTTCTTTTTGTCCAACCGCCGCAGATATTCCCACGCCCGGCGGTCATCATCTTCATTTAGGTTTAGACGCACCGTTGTCGTATAGATGCTTTTCATACAATGCGGCCTCCCTTGTGGAGCCGCTGCACGGTCAGAAGCTCATAGCCTTTGGCGGTGGCGCAGATGTCGTCGTTGATGATTACCCGGTCTTTTTCGTATTCCCCGAAGTTTTTGACCATACAGCTCCCGCCGCCGACCACATAGAGACGCATCAGCTCCGGGTCGTATTCGTGTTCACGAAGCCTGCGGAAGATACCGGCCACATACTCCGCCGCCGTATCGCGAATCGCCGTCAGATACCTCTCGCTTATATCTGCCGTGCCGTGCCGGATGACGCGCTCGATCACGGAATCGTCCGCCGCCGTGCCGAACTGCCGCATCAGGTTCTCCCGGACGGCCAGCATGCACCGGTGCGTCCCGTATTTCTCGGTGTAGCATTTGCTTTGCAGTGGGCGGCAATCGTTGATATACATGACGTTCATCGTCCCGTTGCCGATGTCGCAGAGCATATTGATGCCTTTAAACTCCCGAAGTCTGTCCGCCACGGCGGAAAATCCCTGCGGGAAAACATCCACGCCCATGAACTCCACATGGTAGTCCGCTCCCCGGAAGCTGAAATCCGCGGTTTCATTTTGCAGGAGATATGCCCGAAAACTATCCTTTTGTTCGCTGACCCATGTGAGAGGCAATCCGGTCGCAAGGTGAACGCGGGCGGCGGTCTGCTTACGGATATTCAACTCCCGCGCAACGGCGGCAAGAGTGAGAATATAATAATCGCAGTCGGTCATTTTTTCGGAGATAAATTCCTTGTGTTCCTCCCCGACAAGATAATACTTGCCCTCATAGACAAGCATATTGCTCTTGAAGGTCGGCTCCTTGTCGTAGGCGGCAACGCCGGTTTTGAAGCAGCAGTGGGCGGTCTTGATATTGCCGTACCCGTGGTCGATGCCGATGATGATGGGATTGGTGGTTGCATTGTATTTGTTCATGAAATTCATATTGTTTCCTTTCTTCTGCTTTGCGACAATACAATATTTGTTTATTTTGGCAAGTTGCCATTTTGACAACTTGCCACTCTTAAATAGGGGTCTGAGTGAAAGTTCCCAAATTGGGAACTTTCAGTTTCGGAGCAATAAAAAAGCGGCCTATGATTTCTCATAAGCCGCAGGTAAGGTAGATATGCGATTACATTTGTTGCTGACACCTCAAGTTCCCATTTGGGAACTTGAGGTGTCAATGGTCTTTATGCGATTTTTTCGCTATTTCTTAGTGCGGCATTTCGCACTCGCTGACCTTCGAGGTGCCCTTCGTATCTGCAATCCTCGCAACAATACTTAACATCAACCCTCGTTGTAGTGAAGGTTTTGCCGCAGCACTCGCAGACACATTCCCAGCTCCGCTTTTCCACCGCTTCCTGCCGGTAGGATTTCGCACGGCAATTCGAGCCGCAGAACAAAGTGTTTGACCGCTTGGATTCAAAGGTTTCGCCGCAGCATTTGCATACAAGTTTTAGAGGCTCGCCGGGAGTGCGAACACCCGCCTTGATTTGCTGATAGCGTTCACGGCTCTTGATGCGGTGTCTGCGTAGCTGCTCCTGCCGCTTGGCCTCCGCTTCTGTCAGCTCCGGGGTGGGAAGATCAAAGCGCCCGATAAACTTCAAATGAATCTCAATTTCCTGCGTCCGGTCGCCGTCAATCTTCTCCGGCGCATGGACGATGATTTTATCTATAAACTCGTTTATCATCGGCGTGGTCAGCTCGGAAAAGTCCGTGTATTTCTTGGCCAGGGTAAGGAATTGGGCTACATGGTCAGTATCCTCCGCAAAGGCCGCTAACTGTACCTCGGCATCCGCGATGGCGGCGCGAAGCGTCTGTTGCTCCGCCTCATATTCTGCAAGCAGACTGTCGAAGCGTTCCCCGGAGAGCTTGCCCACGGCAAAGGTCTCGTACAGCTTTTTGATAATGCCGTCCAGATCACTGACGCGCTTTGTGTCCTTGCTCAGCTTGCGCCTTATATCCTTGGCAGCCTCCGCCTGTCTGAGCTGCGATGCCGACCGCACCTTCTTCATAAACTCGTCCTGATTGGAGATGGCGAAGGCGCTGACGGAGCGGACGATGTCCAGTAGCAGGGTGCGCAGGGATTTTGTCGTGATATAATGGCCGCAGCAGTCCTTCGCGTGTTTTTGGTGCGCCAGCGTGTAAGAGGAACAGTCGAAAAAATCCGATGGATATTGGTTTTTCTTTGCGTCGCCTCTGGAGCGGTGATTATACATCTTCTCGCCGCAATCGGCGCAGTATAAAAGGCCGGTCAGCGGGTTTGCCACGCCGAAGGTGTCGATACGCTTGGGTGTTTTTCTCAGCTTTTGTGCCAGCTCCCATGTTTCCTTGTCAATGATGGCCTCGTGGGTATCTTCAAATATAAGCCAGTCCTCTTTTGGGTTGGGTGTGGCGCTTTTATCCTTATAGGAAGCCTTATGGGAACGGAAATTAACCGTATGCCCCATATATTCCGGCTTGGATAAAATCTTGCCAACGATATAGCCGCTCCAGTTATATGGGTTAGGGAACTCCTCTTTGCTTTTCCAAACACCAAGGCCCTTTCTTGCGGCATAGACAGCGGGCGCTTCCACCTTGTCATCGAACAACCGCCGGGCTATCTCATAGGGGCCGAAGCCTTCAATCGTCAGGCGGTATATCCTGCGGACAACGGCGGCCGCCTCCTCGTCGATAAGCCGGTGGTACTTGTCGGCGGGGTCTTTCTTGTATCCGTAGATGGCGCTGTTCGTCGTAGGCTTGCCGGTCTCGCCTTTTACCCGAATGGCAGTGCGCTGCTTGCGGCTCAAATCCCGCAAATACCACTCGTTCATGATATTTAAAAACGGCGCAAATTCATTGCTGTTCTGGTCGGCACTGTCCACATTATTGGCGATGGCGATAAAGCGGACGCCGTGCTGCCGGAAGAACACTTCGGTGTAAAAGCCGGTTTGCAGGTAATCACGACCGATTCGACTCATGTCCTTTGCAAGGACGCAGCCGACCTTTCCGGCCTCGATATCCGCAACCAAGCGCTTCCAGTCCGGGCGCTCAAAATTGCCGCCACTCCATCCGTCGTCCGTATAGTGAACGCAGCTTTCGTAGCCGTTCTGAGCGGCGTAGGTTTCCAGGTATCTTTTTTGGTTAATGATCGAGTTGCTATCCCCGGTCAAATCATCGTCACGGGACAGCCTCTCATATAGCGCTGTGATCTTTCCTTCAGTCTGTTTTGTCGCCATATCAGGCGCTCCTTTCAGACTGTCGGCTCATTTGTGGTGCTTCCATTATACCACACTCCGAGCTGTTTTCCAGCACTTCATTGCGAATCATGCGTAAAACCTTATCCTCCATCGTCTCCTGCCCGGAATTGCAGAACACGACCTTTACCCGGTAGGTGGTGGAGCCGATGCGTCGGGTCATATAGGTGTAATTGTTCTCGTCGGTCTTATTTGTGTTAATAGGCTACCTCTCTTTCTGTTGCGCGTCCGGTATAACTGCGGTATAATTCTTGGTGGTGACAGTTCCTCTCGCTGTAATCTGCCGGCGTCTTTATTCAGTTGTCTTTGGGCAGTAAAAACCGGCCCCGCCGCCCATTTCTGAGCAGCGAAGCCGGTCTCGCGCCGTGCTAATATTTCTGCACATCTCTCCCTTCATAGATTAAAAAGTAATCCACATATTTTAAGGTTGGATTACTCCCTCTACTTATAGGAGAAAACAGCGGGTCAAAACGGAACTGTTTTTCGGAGAACTAAAAATATTTTTTGCGGGGAGGTGAGGTCAGCGTGACGGAGGATGAAATGAGCCTTGAGGAATACACCAAATGGCTGTATGAGCAGGGCTTGGAGCATGAAGTCGAAGACGAACCTGATTATGAGCAAGATGAAGAAGATGATGTTCTTGAAGAAGTCCCCCACCTAAGCGCAGAGGAAAAGCTTGCCGCTGACCTCGCTGCCGAACGCAATGAGCTTCTGGAGACCAGCCTGCGGCTTGACGATCACCCGGAGGAAGCGCCGCCTGAAACCGAGGAAGCTGAGAACAAGGAAAGCTTCAAGCGGGAAATGCTCAAGAACGCCATTGAGCGGATTGAAAACGCGGCGCGAACACAAACCGACTTCGAGGACGTAGTCAGGAAATGGGACAAACTTGAGCAAAACGAGGCCCGCAGGCTGCGTTATCATGAGACAAGCCGGGGTGACGTACCTCTGGAGTTTGACAAGGCCATGGACGGGGTGATTTTCCCACTATCCTATATGGAGCCGCGCTGGAAGCAGATTCTGAGCGGCAATTTCCTTGAGGTCATGCACGATTGCCCGTTTGAAATGGACAAGCTTACCACCGGCGTCATCATAATAGAGCTGCTGCGCGGCATGAGAGACGACCACAAGGAGATATTTTATTGGCATTTCATCCGGCAACGCTTCTGCGCAGAGGTCGGGCGAATCAGAGCGCAGACGGACAGAAACATCCGAAAGACGCGGAGCGTTATCCTCCGCAAGCTCAGAAAGCAGCTTCAAAAGGCGCTATGTAACCGTCAGCAGACCGGATATATGCTGACGCTCCGGCAGCGCAGATTTCTTGAGCAGATGGAGGCGGGTGCTATTGACGAAGACGATGCGGACTGATACAATAGTAATATTCAAAATAAGTATTAAGATTACATCGGGAGGCGCAGCATGAATAACCTCTTTGAGCGTTCAAGCTCCCATTGGGTACGATATGACAAATATGAATTAAAAGAAGCCGGGAACGGCAAGCTTTATGTAACTCCCGCAGAAAATGCGAAGCCGGAGGTCTATGACCCGCTGAAAAATGCGGACGCCATGGTGCTGGACGCGCTGAATGTAGGGCTAATGATGATGAAACGAGCAGAGGACGCCAAGGTCGCGGCCGCCGTGATGGAGTTTATCACGAATTACGGTCTGCTGGGTCTTATGACCGCACTGCCGACTACACCTACGTTTATGGATTACGAAGCGGTCTACCTGCCGAAGAACAAGTTCATCAAGCAGGAGACGCTCTCCACCGAGGATTATCTCGTCAACTTCTATCCTTTTGAAAAGCCGGAGATCAAAAAGCGGGGCGTGGAATCCCGATGGGATGTCGGCGGCGACAGGGAAATGCTCGCGCTTGCTATGACGTTTTCAGACAAGCCGATGGCGGTCAATATGTGCTTGCAGCGGGAATATGCTGAGCCTTACGACTGGCTGGCGGCGCAGTTCAAGGATTGGGCGTTTATCTTCTGCACATCTATCTACTACTACGACGACCACGACAAGATAGACGAGGACACGCGGAATATATACCGGCAGGCGATGGCGGCCTTTGACGGCATCGCACCCAGCTACCACATCGCGCTTCTTGAGAGACCGACCATCGTATGGGATTTTCAGTCGCTTTTGTTGGGTATCCAGATGATGTTCAGCTTCGCGCTTACAGACGAGCAAAAGCCGCTGCGCTCCTGCAAGCATTGTCAGAAGGCGTTCATGGCAAGCAGACCCAGCGCTGCATTTTGCTCCCCGCGCTGCAAGAATCAGTACAATGTATATAAGAGCCGGGCGAAGGATAAAAGCTCGGAAACGGATTGATAGGATAGGAGGCGTAGAACATGAGCGATGAACACGCCCTCACTCCATATGAGAGCAGGGAAATATTATTTTACAGAACGGACAATGGGGACGTTCGGGTTGAAATTTTGTTATTCCGTGAAAACCTGTGGCTGACGCAGGCAAAGATGGCGGAGCTGTTTGACGTGCAGAAAGCAGCCATATCTAAGCACTTGAAAAATATTTTTGAGGAAGGCGAGCTGGACAAGGCCTCAACAGTTTCCAAAATGGAAACAGTTCAAAATGAGGGCGGCCGCATGGTCAAGCGAACTCCGGATTTCTATAATCTGGACGCCATCATCGCCGTTGGCTATCGTGTTAATTCAAAAAAGGCTACCATGTTTCGCATATGGGCAAACAGGGTTTTGAAGGAATACATCATCAAGGGTTACGTCATGGATGATGAGCGTCTAAAGGAGCCGGAGAACTTCTTTGGCAAGGACTATTTTGAGGAACAGTTAGAGCGCATCCGTGACATCCGTTCCAGCGAACGGCGCTTCTATCAAAAGATAACTGACATCTATTCGCAGTGCAGCGCCGACTATGACGCAGTCAGTCCCATCACACAAGATTTCTTCGCAACGGTTCAAAACAAGCTGCATTTTGCCGTTACCCATCACACAGCGGCAGAAATCGTATATGGCAGAGCAGACAGCGAGAAAACGAACATGGGCTTAACTTCATGGAAGAACGCCCCGCAGGGACGTATCCGTAAATCCGACGTGAGCATTGCAAAGAATTATCTGAACGAAGCCGAGCTTGGCAATCTCAATGAAATCGTCACCATGTATCTGGATTACGCTGAGCGGCAGGCGCGGCGCGGTAATATCATGTATATGCGTGATTGGGTGGAGCGATTGGACGCCTTCCTGCAATTCAATGAGGAAGATATTTTGCAGAATAAAGGTACTGTCACGGCTGCCATAGCGAAGGCGTTTGCCGAGAACGAGTATGATAAATACCGTACAATTCAAGATCGCCTGTATCAAAGCGACTTTGACCGTTTGGTTACGGACACTGAAAAGGGCAAAGAATAAGCAAAGCCCACACTTCCGATTTTGTTCTTTCGGAGGCGTGGGCTTTAGTTATACTGTTTACAGAGAATACACCAGTTCGTGCAGGACGATTTCTTCTGCCCGGTTGCGGATATTGTTCATGCGGCGCACCCATTCCATTTGATCGGATGCTTTCAGGGCTTCGGTTACACCTTCCTGGGTTGCCATAGCGGTGCAAATGGAGTCCATGCGCTCCTTGCAGATCTTATCAGTTTCCGCCAAAGCCTCAAACAGCTTCCCGCTGGTCAGCAGATTAGTATAAAGGACGGGATGATGTTCTTTCAAGAAATGATGGCGCATATGCCCATATTTGCCGATCTGATAATCCGAGGCTTCGGGTAACTCAAGGTTGGGAATGAAATAATCGCCCTCTTGACGGTATGTGCCGCCCATTTGTTCAAATAACGATTTCATAAGCGAAAGCTCCTTTTTGTTTTGAATTTACAGCAGGTATAAGACTTTTCTTCTCCTTTCCCACAACTGCTTTTCAATTCACCACAAATGAGCCGCAGTCATATGTATTAGGTGGCAGAAACCACCCTTTACATAGTAACTCTTGACATTTGTTATTGATGTGTTCACCTATGTTTTTGTCATTATGATTTCGCTGATTGCGGTTGCCAATGTGTTTAACACGATTTCCACGAACATCAGGCTTCGTAGGCGGGAGCTTGCCATGCTCCGCTCGGTGGGGATGTCGGATCGCGATTTCAATAAGATGATGAATTTCGAGTGTGTCTTTTATGGCATGAGGACGTTGCTAATCGGTCTTCCAATAGCGGGAATCATCTCGTGGCTGATTTACGAAGGGTTAGTGGCCGTAGAAAGAATGAGTAACTTCGACTTCGTATTCCCGTGGGGGAGCGTGGCAATCAGCGTGTTCAGCGTGCTCTTTATCGTGTTCATTACAATGTTGTATGCCATTAGCAAGATAAAAAAAGAAAATATCATTGACGCACTTCGGGATGATATGACTTAATTCAAGCAATTATTAACCGGCAATAATAAAGTTTACCGATGACGCTTTTGCAGTAGCGGTAGGTTCAGGTGGAGCATTGTTTATCCTGGCCAGCAATGGCACAACAGCCGCTGCGCCCTATTCCGTAAAGGTAAAGGTATTGGTTTTCACTGTGGATCCGGAAGAACTCGAAACGGTACCCGGTAAAACACCCGATTTTACCCTGAAGGCCAAAAATATCCCCCAAAAATATACATCAGTAAGGTTTGCATGGGATTTTGGTGATGGAACACCGGTACACACCACCGCCGGTTCCCCGTTCCAATGTTTGGCACACCTATACAGAAACCGGTAGGTATCAACCAAAAGTAACGGTATTCAGCCCTGAAAACGTCATGCTGGCGTGAGATGCCATTAGTATAATTGTGGAAAAGGCAGACGAGAGGATGTGGCCCTTGTTTACGGCTATTCCCATAAAGATGCATATAGTGGCACGGTAGACTGGGCAGGACCACGTCAAAGTCATAGAAAAAACGCAGTCACCCATTTAGACACCGATTAATTCCAGAGCACGTTCAGAATTACAGCTTATCTTACGTAAAGCAGAAGCAATACACTTCACACCATTTAACCGCAATAAGCTTATAACAAGATTACGTATAGCAGCAAAAACACGGGGAGCAGAGCCAGTCCGGATTTGCGGGCGATCTTCATCAAAGGTCATATCACGCACCTAATGAAGACAATTTTCAATAGACCAATGGCCACGGATTGACTTCAGCAGGAACTCAGCGTCCGCCTTTTCTGGAGTTAGACTGGTTACCAGGAAAGCGACATCTTTTTTAAGGTTATTGCCATACAGGTCGGTAGTAGAACGAGACACCTTAGATATGCAAAACCCTCGGTAGCCGACAGGGTTGATATTACTAAAAGGTGGATTGAAAAAGGATATAAGGCTACCTTAGTCCTTAACGCTGTCGGCATTGCGCCATCCACTTACTATTACCATGTTAAAAAAACAGAAACTAAAAATAAAACGAAACCCGGGGGCCATAAAATACGGCTATTCCTTAAACAGGCAGGGTAAAAATATAACTGATAAACTAAAATTGTTACCGGTGACAGCTTCCCATACGGTTACAGAAAAATTACCGCCTGCCTTAAAGAAGAAATAATCATAAACCATAAAAAAGTATATCGGTTATGCAAGGAACTGGGTGTTCTACGACCACAGCGGGAAGATATACCATAAAAGGCCCGGAAAAATTGCTAAGTATAAGGATATAAGTCTGGCCGAGGCCCAAGGAACAGCGGAGCAGGCTTAAAAAAAGCAAAACCAGAAATCTGCAGGAGCGTCTTGATAAACATCGAAGAAAGACACTGAACTTCATGTATGATTCTCGCATTCCCTTCGGCAACAACCAGGCGGAACGGGACATACGCATGACCAAAGTCCGGCAGAAGATCTCCGGTGGTTTCCGGTCCCTGCAAGGCGCACACCGGGATCTTTTGCCGGACCAGAGGTTGCATCCCTACGGTCAAGAAGAATTCTGTCCCGGCACTGACAGCAATCCGGGATGCTCTTTTAGGGAATCCCTATGCCCCAAGTTGTACTGAAGTCTTAAAGTTGGACGTATCAACAAAGAAATCACCGGGCTAAGCAAGCATCCTTTCCGCCCGGCCCTTGGATAAACTCTAAACTTTTAAACTTCAGGTTTTAGCGGTTAAATGTGTTGAAATGCGAAGGTTTAAGGGTATAATGGAGATCATATCCAGGCAGGGTAAAACGCAGCCAAAGACCGGAAATCGAAGCGTGCACATGGGAATTCGCTCATCTGTCAGGCGATTTGCTAAAAACTATTCGCCTCGGAATCCTGGGGTTCCCCGTAAAAAATCTTACTGAACCCCCAGCCGTTCCATCTCCAGATGCCGTCTTCCCGCACACCTGGATCGTTATAGTCGCCTTCCACGACCACAAGCTCATTTATGCCGTCTCCGTCCAGATCTTCGAGGCGAGCTTCATAATTGGGGCGGTCCAGGTTGGATGACTGCCAGACCGGCTTAATAACGCCCTCAACCAGTTTAAAAACAAACAGGTGATTTTTGACGCTTGTGTCCTCCCCGGTAATCCAAAAGGGTTTGTGCGGACCAAAACTGCCCGATTTCCAGACCAGCAGATTGAGCTCGGGAATGCCGTCGTTGTCGGCGTCGCCCAAAAAGAAATCGTCAACCCACCATTCATCCGGGGACTGCCAGATTGACCGGGAGGCGTCCGCAACCTTTAAGGAACCGTTCTGCAGGGAATATACCTCTAAGATTCCGTCCCGATCCAAATCAAAGCGCTGTTCTTTGTTAAGCCTGGACGCAGGCAGGGGTTTCCGGGCATAAAATGTGTAGCTGCTGTTTTCTTTATAAATCCGGCTTTCCTGATCCCAGGCCGGGACAGCCACCGCTTCCAGCTTCAGAGCCAGCGCGCTTAAAACCCGTGCGGCCTCCTCCCCCTCCAATGGCTGGGGTTGGTTCCCGTCGTTGATATAAACCGGCAGGCATTCAATTTTCTCCACACCGTCGGCGCTAATAAATATTTTAGCCAGCAGGCCCTCCCGCGTGGCCCGGGACCACTTTTGATCGAAGACAAAGTTGCCCAGACTGTAAAAGATGTACTTGCCTTTATATTCCTCCACCTTTTGCAGCACATGAGGGTGATGACCCAAAACAAGGTCCGCTCCGGCATCCACCGCCAGGCGAGCCAACCGGGTCTGGGCCAGGTCCGGCGCGGGCTCATATTCCGTACCGGCGTGAATGGATACCACCACAAAGCCGGCCTCTTTCCGGGCCTTCCGCACGGCGGCCTGTACCTTTTCTTCCTCAAAGCAGGCCACACCGGGGCCACCGGCCCCTGCCGGACAGTCCCCGGGGGCCAGGGCGGGATCGCAAAAGGCCAGAAAGGCCAGCTTCAGCCCCTTTGCCTCGATATATCTGGCAGCATAGGCCTCCTCCTCTGTTTCCCCGGCCCCGGCGTACTTAAGTCCCGCCTGTTCCAAATATTGAAAAGTATCCAGCAAACCCCGGGTTCCGAAATCATGCATATGGTTGTTGGCCAGGGAAAGGATAGTGAAACCGGCTTCTTGTAAAGCCGCCGCCACACCCGGGTCGGCGCGCAGAATCCTTTCCGGCGGCATGATCTCCCGGCCCGGGGTAACCGGGTTTTCCAGGTTGCCGAAAACGATATCGCCGCTTTCCAAATATCCTTCTATTCTAGAAAAGGGGTGGCCCAAATCATCCCCATGTTTCTTGATTTCCCCGGCCACGCCCCGGGAGAGCATAATGTCCCCCACAGCCACCAGGCAAAGGAGCTCCTGCCTGACCGGCAGCTGCAGCTTTTTCAATTTGAAAGCAGCAAAGTCTTCTTCGGCGGGAGAACCTTTAAAGACCCCCGGTTGAGTAATTTTAAAGAAAAGGCAGCCTAGGCCGCCAAGAATAACTGCAGTTATTAAAATGAGCAACAAAGGTTTTTCCAGTTTCATCGTAGTCTATTTGTAGTCCTGTAATAGTATTATTTTTGGTTTCATGTTTAACTTTAGTTACATTTATGTTTTTTTTGGTGACTATTTTGTTCTGATTGCAGTTTTTTTATTAGCTTTTAAGGTTTCATCAGGGCTTAGGGGTTGGTTTCCGCCAATTTTAAATTCCCTTCGGTTTTCAGGGGGCAATAAAGGCGCCGGTCCATTGGGGCAGCGGCGGAACCTCCCCATCGTTTAACATTTCATGCCATTTGGAATCGGTTAGCCGGTCATTAAGGGGCCAGGGGAACTCGTAATAAGAATAGACCCCGCCCAGGGCAATTCTTAGCTTGCCGTCTACCGGCACAACGGCGTAAATTTCAAAGATGTTGCCGGTGGCTTCTTCCAGCACCTGGCCGTTGGGATCGTTGGCCACATCCGCCACCAGAGCAGCCGGACGGTTATAAATAGCGGAGCGGTGGTCGATGCCTTCATCCCGCAGGGCTTCCAGCCAGAAATGCTCCAGCTGGCCGCCGTAGGAGCGGATTAAATCATATTCCTCGTCGGTTAAAAGGGTGTTGGCCAGTTCTTTTTCGGAGATGGTTTTCAAAGCCAGAATCAGCTGCTCCATCCTGTTCAGACTCTCCTGGTCCCGCTCATTTAAAAGCTCCCTGGTCAGGAGGCCTTCCCTGGTCATTTTCACCAGTGAGGCCAGACGTCCGTAAAGCTCCGGGTTAGGCTCCACATAGCCCCGGTCGTCAATAATTTCCCCACCGCCTCCTGCTTCCGCGTAAACCGGTTTGGCGTAAAGGATAGTGTCATGTTTTAACTCCGTCCAACTGCCCAGATAGGTGTTGAGTTCTTTTCTGGCCCAGGCGGAATTGCGCATAAAGGAGGGATATCCGGCGGGTTTTTCCTGAAGCAGGGGCGTCAGCGTGTAAAGCCAGCTCCAGTAAAGGTTCTGGGTCCAGGTTTCCGGGCCCAGGCCGGCTATAAATGCTTTCATTTTGCCCATGTTTTCCGGGTAGCCCTGGTAGGCCGTCTCCCCCATGGAATCCAGAATGGAGTATGCTTCCGCCGAACCCATGGCGGCTGGGATGTCCAGGGCTTTGGGCAGCATTCTTCTTTGACCCTGGCTGTTTTCCTTGACCTCCCGGTAAATCAGCCGCTGGAAAACAGAAGCATCCAGGGTAAAGCGCTGCCCCATGAAACGAAAGCCTTTTATTTCAGCTTCCCGGTCCGGCTGTATGGTTTCATCAAAAATAGGCAGGGAATTTATGGCCGGGGGCGCCAACTCAGCCGCCGACGCTAAAAATGCCTTCCATTGCTCCGGACTGGAAACCAGCGCCTGAAGGGAGGCGTCCGCGCCATAGATCTCGTCAACCAGTTCCTTATACTGAATATAAGAGAGGTCGTCGCTTTTACCGACAAAGAAGGTGGTAGTGGCGTAAATCTTGTCCCAGCTTACCCTGTTATCCCCCTGGTTCAGGGCCTGGGTGATTAAAACAGCAGACCTGGTTTCATCTTCATTCTTTAAGCGGAAAGTTAAGCGGCCGTACCACATCATGGATTTAAAGTAGTTTTGCAGCAGTTCCGTTCTTTCGTAATGCCCCCGGGGTATGTACTGGGAATAATCTTCCTGAAGAGCGTTCAGGGGATCGTCACTCCCGCCGGCGCTCATCAGCGGCGAAACTTCGATACCTTGATGACTTTCAATCAGAGCCAATTCTTTTTTAACAACATCTTTAACAATAGAAGGGATTTCCGTATTGGGCTCCATGAGCTTGCCGGCCACGGCAAAAAAACTCACATTTCTTTTGGCGGCGTTTTCCCAATTGGTGCCCTTAAGGTCTTTATATTGTTTTTGAGCCTCGGCCAGCATGGCCTTATTTAGTTCTTTTAATTCCCCGGCCAGTTTTTCGGTCTCCACAACCCGCAGCAGATGATCAAAAAACAGGTGGTAATTGTGGAGTACGGAATCGGTGGTCACAAACAGCGGCACCGGTTCATAGCGGTTTCTCTCGTACAGGGAAAAGAACTCTTTTTCGTACTGGCTGGGAACTACCACAAAATTGTTTTTGGCAAGAAGTTCTCTGGCCGCCGGGGATAGTTCAAACATGTCCTTGTTGGTGATGTTGCCCAGGCCGGACTCCACCGTATAGGAGGGCACGGCCGGCTTTACCTTTACGGGCACTTCCTCATACTTAGCAAATATCGCGGCAACCGCCGCCGGCCGGGAAGAAGACTGCTGGAGAGAGTTCTTTTCATCCGCCCCCGGCTGGCCGGAACAGCCGCTTGTCGCCCCCAGGAGCAGCAGCAAACCGCAAAGGGGCAACCATAATCTTTTCATTTAGCTCACCTCTCATCACCTTTTTTATTCGATTAATTCGTGTTATTTGTTAAAACCGTGATCTTGATCTTAATTCTTTACTTTAACCGATATTTTCTGTCCGTATTTAATTAGTTGCTTCATTCCAATACACTGGCTGATGCCGGTAAAAATGGCTTCCCGGTTTGACGGCAGCCATCTCGTTCCCGAAAGGATGGTTACTCCGGAACCGTTGAAGGCTTCGGGATACAAAGGTGTGCTGGAACCAACCATAACCACATCCCGTGCCCCGGTGCAATATTTCAAAAGATTCTCCAGAGTTCCGTTGATAAGCGATGTGCTGCTGATGAAAATCACCTGGCACTGGGGCAAAAGTTCGGGCTGGGCGCTTTCCGGGTAAACCTGGCCGGCAACGCCCTCCCCCCGTTCAAAGATTAACAGGCGCTGGACTTTGTTATTTAAGGTGGCAATAATGGGTCCGATATGTCCTATAACCGCAACTGTATCCGAGGGCCGGATTTCTGCGGAAAATGCCGCATCGGAGTCGTGGGGACCGTGCTCCTGTTCCAGTTTGTCGAATTCAGCGACAGAATTTAACACCGCCAGGCCCATGGCAACAGTTATGACATTTTTACCCTGCAAAGCCCACCCGGCAACTTCCCCGGCGGGCATCCCAATAAGATTTCCGGCCATGGGAAGGGCCGCACAGGTATGACCAGTTTCCCTTCTTAAGACATAGGTAACACCTATGGAGCCGCTATCCAGTTCAACTGCCATCAATCCCAGGCCAACCCTCACCTCTTTTATTTTTTTGCCCGCGAGCCCGGGTGAAGCTAAATCGTAAATCCGCTCTAAAATCATTGGTTAAAACCTCCCAGCGTTTCTAATCAATTCCATATAAATAAAAGACTACAGGAAATCAATGGATGAAAAATCAATATCCCCTTTTTCGTTGACATACTCCGGAGCGGCGTGAACATATTCCACCCGGGCTATAAACATCTCGTGTGAACCTGTTTTAACAGAATCAACTATGGTACATTCGATGTTCACCGGACAATCGGATAAAACTGGCGCATTTACTTTAACAGCCTGGCCAAGCTTAACATTCATTTTGGTGAGCTTATCCTCGTCGCGTTTGCTGTGGGTTCCAAGGTATTCAAAGGTGTCCTTGTAGTTCTTGGCCACCAGGTTGACTACAAAACAACCTGATTCCTTGATCATTTTATAGGAATAACGGGTAGGGACAATTCCCACCATCACCATGGGTGGATCAAAACTGCAATTACAGCAATAAACAACCACAAGCGCATTGTTTTCCCCGTCTGTTCCCCTGCAGGAGATTAAAACCTTCGGCGCCGGCTGAAGACAACTCCGCTTGTTAGCCTGTATTTTATTCATTTGAACAGACTCCTTTCCGGATCAGCTATTATTCTCAACATTATTGGCTCTGGCCGGTTAACTCCGGCGGTGCGGCCTGCCCGGGTAGCCGCAGCGGCCGGGAACAAATTAACGCCGGCTAACAAACAAAACTTTTTGGGCCTAGGCTGCCTGCATTATCTGTAAAAACCCGGGCTCAAGCATATCTTTAAGCGTTGAAAAATTAACGGGAAACTCCTGTATGCCGGCGGCGTAGGGCCAGTGCTCATACTGCTGGAAATAGACCACAAGCGCATCATGGGACAGGAAAAAGTCCTGGTTTTCCTCGATGGTCTCAAATGGTTCAATTGAATATTCCGGCAGCGCCCCTGTGGTTAACCTCACCCCGATCTCATCCTTAACGGCGCTGTTGATGGCAGAAACGTAGTCTGCGCCGCTTGCAAACAAATCTGCCAGCTGGTATTCTGCGCCTGTTTTCAGGTTAAAGGTATGGGAACTCTGCATCGTTGTTCCGTGCGCCCCACCGGTGTACTGGTAATTCATGCACACAACGCTGAGCAGTCCCTTTTGGTTGTATTTCAGCCTGTAGTCAAAATAGGTTTCACACTTGTTAGGGCTGCCCGTATATCCGGACTTAATATACCCTTCCATTTCTTCGGCATTTTTCAAACCTTCATCCCTGGCCGCCCCGGCTGCTTCACTAAAAACCAAATTGATTTTATCCTGCACAGCCAGGTCCTCCAAACCGTCAATCTGAGGATATTGCAAGGTAATCTTGATAAAACCCGTTTCAGAAGTTTCTTTTATTGTTTTTAGGGAAATTGCATTTTTGGGCGCCCTGGCCAGTTGGATTAGGCCGCTATTCTTGTCCCAGAGGACCTCCAGTCCCAGGCTGTCGGAAAAGAAGTCCGCCCCCAGGTAAGTTCTGTCTTCGATTATTTTATAATTCCTGTCTAGATAATAATCATGCCCATCTGCGCTTATTTTATTGTTATTTAAATCAATAATAATATTATTTTCTGCCCCGGAGATGGTAATGGCATGCTCATTTTCCGACCATCCCACATTATAACCCAGGGCTTCACCAATTGTCCGTAGGGGTAAATATAGATTCCCTCCGTCAATGTGAGGGGCGGCCTCAATTCCAGTACCCTCAAGTTCGATGGCGCCCTGGACGCCGGTTGCGGCAAAACCATAGGCGCAAAATGACAGGACCGACAAAACAATTATTCCCAGCAAAAAAGCTTTTTTGGTCATTACAGCAAACTCCCTTTCCAATCTGAATTTAATTAACAGCTGTTGCGATATTTCCCGGGATCACCGCCTTTTCCGGCCCGGACAAGGGGTAAACAGGCAAACTACTCCAATTCACAGGCTATTTCCTTTTGTTTTGGGGCTATTGAAATCTAAGCCGCCCTGCTGCCTTTTCCGTGCTTTAAAAACCGCCCATAATTTTCCTGATTAAGGCGCTTCTATATATATGACGAAGTTATAGATAAAATGGTTCACACCATGACCAACTTAAACTACGCCGGGGCATTATGCCGGCCAATCGCCCCCCGCCAATCCCTTTAGGAAAGGGATTGTGTTTTTGTTCCAGCAGGTTCCTTAAAAGCGCAACCAAACTTCACCTGCCGCGAGCAGCCTATCCCCTGTACAACTTCCGGCCCTTTCAGATCTCCACTGCATTCTCCGGCAGATTGTTATCCAAAAAAAACAATTCCGGCAAAAATGACGAATATATTAGTCGCGGCTTAACTAACTTATTCGTCACCTGTTATCAATATTTTTTACAGGGGGAAAACCAATCGAATACACTCACTGCCTTAAGGCAATGGTACTTCTCAGGACATTCCAGATCTCGTCTGAAACAAGGCCCAGCCGCCATAGGGCGATACCTTCAAGGTTGTATCTTTTGGCTGCTCCCACCTTGGCCGGAATACTTTCCGCCGTTTCACCGGGAATGGAAATCCCCAGTACCAGTTTTTCCGGCGAAACAACTTCCCTGGCCAACTCCACGGCTTCAACTACCAGGTCCAACGGTTCCGGTACAGTTCCGTAATCATAGGCCATTATAATAATCCGGTCGGCATATCTTCCCAACGCCTGGTAGTCATAACCTTTGTAGGCGCTGTTTGGGGCATGAAGTGTCAGGGTTAAACTGCAGCCCGCTTTTTTCAATTGCCCGGAGAGGAGTTGGACAAACTTGATGAAGCCTTGCCGTTCCGCTGTCAATTCCTCATTTTGGGTCCGCCAGCCCAAACCTTCAAAGTCAAGATTAACGCCTGTGTACAGGATCGCTTCTTTTGTAATATCACTTATGGCCCTGGACATGGCTGTTTCTTCAGTCAACAGGTTGGAAAGGATACCTTCGCCATCAGTTAAATGAACTACCATTTCTGTCCCAATGTTATATTTACCCGCCGCGGCCAATACCTCTTCCCAGCCCTCTGGAAGCTGCCATCCCGACTTGCTGCCGGTTATGAGGTTCCCTTGCTCATCCAGGCTGTACCACCCCAAAGCCAAAACCGAAACCACATCGGTATTGCCGCTGCCGGTGGAGGGATAGTCATTCTTAAATAGATTTGTCCAACTGCTGGTGTTCCGGTCACCCAGGGCGTAATAGCCAACTACTGTCATAGCCACGGGCGGCGAAGTGATCTGCACGCTTCGTGCGTCCCCATCCCATTCAACCCTGCAGTTAAATGCTTCGCTAAAAAACCTCAGGGGGATCAGCGTCCGATCCTTGATAATTACCGGCGGAGTTTCTAAGACGACAGGTGCCTTGTTACGGTATGCAGTCTTGCTGCCAATCTGCAGCTCCGCGGAAATTACCCCATCCGAAGCATCTATAGTTTGTTCGGCGCCGTTCCAGGTCACCTTTACGTTCAACATCTCCGCCACGGCCCGAAAAGGAACAAGGGTACGATCATTTTTAATTACCGGCTTTACATCAAAGTAAACAGGCAAGCCGTCTATATATACCTGGATATCTTCCGGTTGGGCTTGGGCTTGGACTGTCTTCGTACTCCCCAGGGCAAGTAATACTGCCAAAGTAACCACTAGAGTAAAAAGTCTTTTCATCGTGAACTCCTCTACAGCAATAGAGATTGAATAGAAACGCTAATTAGCGCCAGTTGATTATCGATAAAAACACCCCCGAAAGTTGTCGTACTGGGCAATCTTTCTGCAAGGGGTAAAGATAATCCTTTATTAAATTAAAAACTCTTCGGCAAAAAACCGCCAAACGGATCCGGTATTGACCAAAAGCAGCAACCCCCGGATTCTTCCGCCTTATCGGGTTTTGCGCCCAACATCATTACCCCGCCAGCTGTGTTGAAATTTACGCCCGGTACAAGTTGAGCTGCCGTTAAAATCAAAACTGACTAACGGCAACCGGCCTTAAAACACCCTTGTTACCCCTGCGATTCAGGCCATTACGGGCTTAACCGGCAGGGATGGATCAGGCCGGTTTACACGTGAACGCCACGTTTTGCTGTCTGTTAAAAGCCATGGTTTTGCCGTTCCGCCGTAAAAAAACCCCCGAACGGGTTTAGCCCGGTCCAGGGGTTTTTATTTACGGCGCTGTTAAAATTTTAACAAATTTTCAGCCTCCCGTTATTGGGAATTGAAAATCATCTGGTTGAAGAAACAACTGCCGTTTAAGATTATTCTACCACTGTAACGTCTTCATCGTCTCCATTTTCCGGGGTTCCATTGTCTTCACCGTCGTCGTTATCAGAGGTACCTTCATCTTCCGCTGTGCCATTGTCCCCTGCAGTTCCCTCATCTTCAAAGGTTTCTTCTTCATCCGGGGTTACTTCCTCTTCCGGGGTTACTTCGTCTTCCGGCGTCCCTTCATCAACCGGGGCGCTTTCATCTTCCGGCGTAATTTCATCAACTGGCTTGTCCTTAATATCCGCGCGCAACAGGGCAGCATCCCACAGGACTTCCTTATCCAGGCTTGCTGCTACGAAATTCAAAGGTACAAAAGTCCTGTCGTTAACTATCGTGGGGGCAACATCCAGGGTAACGCTTTCTCCATTAACAGTGGCAACCTTATTATCAATTTGCAGCAATATATTTCCCGATGTTACTGAACGATCTTCGGCATTCCATGCCACTTCTTGATTTAGAGCTTCAAAAACTGCCCTTAAGGGTACCATGGGCGTATCGTTTTCAACATAAGCGGCGCTATCTGTAACCAACTCTTCACCGTTGATAAAAACAGTCGGATTTGCCGCCATAGCCATGCCGGCTCCGAATAAAAACAGACCCAAAGTCAAGATAACAATAAATTTTGTTTTCATGTTTGTTAATCCTCCCTGAATTTTATTCTTTCCACTAAGTACAAACCGCTCATCTTTTCCTTAAAGCCACCCCCCCTTTATAATCATTTCATGGGTTTGTTCTAAAAAGTTATTTCATATGTTGCCCCATAAACTATTTCATATTTTTATCCCGTAAATTGTTTCATATATTATTTTAATAATTTTAGTATTTGATGTCAAAACGAAAAATCCTCCTTTTGGTCAATATTACATACAATGGCATATATTTGCACTAAAATTGGAGCGCTAATAAATTGGTCCCTAAAAACCAAAAGGCTTTCCAATTTACGAAAAATATGAACAAGCAGCGAAATAATTATGGAAACAATAATTGATCTTCAAGTACCCGATCCAGTGTTAAATACCGGCGACTTAGCCGGAGTTATTTTAAGTCGCGGACAATTCACCGGGAAAATGATTTGTTGCTACAACTATCACCGTTTTTGGAATAGAATGCAAAACATCATTTCAACTTTTACGCGAATAGCAAAAGAGCCCCCTGATAAATATGGCGGGCTCTGAAGTCCTTATGAGATTGTCAAAAGATGGACTGGAAATTACAACATTCATCCAGACTGCTTGGGGGTAAGTAATTTCACGTTGCGATCTTAGTACCACAGTACTACTGCAGCAAGGGCACATCCTATGGTCTCCACCTTATGTTCCGTTGAGGCTATCTTAATTTCCTCCAGTCTCATACCCCGGGCGCCAAAAGCATTTTCCAGCATGCGTTTTATGGTTTTTTCAGCGTAATCCTTACTCTTTTTTCCCGAAAACTCCATAATGACCCCAAAGGTATCCTGAGATAAACCGACCCCTACTGCCGCAGATATTATTTCTCCGGGAACACCACTGATAATGCAGCCATAGGCTGTGGGCACAAGGGAGCCGGAGGGTATTTTCATTTCCGGACAGTACCGTACTCCTGGCGGCAGAATACTGGATACTTTTAGCAGGTTCAAATTGCCGATCCCCGCTATTAATAGCGCGTTATCAAAGGCATTCAAGTGATTTTCCCCCGCTGCACTGCCGGCCGTAACAAAATACTTCCTGGGTGTTGGCAGCATTCCGCTAACCCCCTCAATACCTGACATATTTACAACTACTCCCTTTCCTATACTTTTTTTTAAGATCAACGATATCGTCCTGCCCGTCAATTATATGTGCACTAATGAAAGATCAAACCAAATTTGAGCAATGTATTATGGAATACGTTAAATCCTCAGGTTTTTATAATTACAATTGGGGTTTGCTGGTCGTCGTTGCCAAAGGGATTGTCAACCAAATCCCTGATTAAGCTCCCGGCATCGACCCCGCTGGAAAAAGCCAGGACATCAACGTTGCGTTTATCATTCACATCAACTATGACTGCTTCCGCGCCAGTTGCCTCCTTAACTGCGTCCACAACCTGCCGGGGATTTTTGGGGCCGAGGATGATATGTTTCTCAAAGGGCCACATTGTTCCGGCCACGTCATCAATGAGCGCCAGGTGGTGTCCGGCAACCCGGTAAAAATCCCCCCTGCGCCCCACCAACCGGCCCAAAAAAGCTGCGGCCACGCCAGCCAGGATTCTCGCTGTACCGGTCTCTGAAATGGCCAGCTGCATGGCCTGGGGAGTAGCCAGGCTGCCGTCTTTACCCGGAAAACGGCAGAGAAATCTGGCTAAAATACCCACTTTTACTGTGTCCGGCAGTATGGCCCGGCCCTGGGAGATGGCCACCACGCTTTCGGCAATGCTGATAATATCGCCGGACTCAACGATTTCCCCCGTATACTTTTTCACAACATCAACGATATCGTCCTGCTCGGTAATTACATGTGTCCGAATGGGTATCCGCGCCCTGATCACGCTATCACCCCTATTATGCAAATTGGCCGGCCAGGTAATCCTTCACCCCGTTGAAGATCCCCTCGGCGGCCTTCATGTGTACGGTCGGGCTACGCAACAATCCTTCTTCCACCCAGTTGGTAATGGTTACCACCTCGACCTCGATGGCCGGAACAGGCCCCATTTTGTTTAAGTCTTCAACTTTTTTAATGCCGCGATCCGTTAATTTTAATTTTTTTACCAATCCCTCTTTAACCAACTGGGCCAGCCTGGCGCTTGCCGGGTCCTCCGGAGAATAATTTACGGCCACTCCGCCTATTCTGCTGTCCTGACTGACGTTGGTATGGATACTCACGAAAAGGTCCGCCTGGCAACGCCTTACTACTTCCCATCGCTCCCTGGGCGAAACTGCCAGGTCCTTCCGCCTGGTTAAAAAAACCTGTGCCCCGTATCGTTTAAATAGTTCTCCAAGGATTTGGGCAATCGGCAACACCACATTCTTCTCCACCAGGTTGACCGGTCCGCAGCCACCTGTGTCGGCCCCGCCATGTCCGGGATCAATAACTATTTTTTTGGCGTGAAAAAGTTTGCTGATGAAGCTTCTTTCCATGCTGATTGTAATTTTTACCGGCAGTTCTCCAGTGACCTCATACTTAAATTCCGCCGGGTATCCGCTATCCATGACAACTCTTATTTTGTCCGGGCCCTCTTGGGCTAAATATATTTCACCAATTAGTCCATCATAAACATCAATTGCCCCAACCGGCATATTGGCCACCACACCAGAACCTGCCAAAATAATTTTCCCATCTTCCTGTCTTATTACAGTTGCAAAATGACCGGTGGATTCAATAATTACTTGCGAAAAAAATTCCCCCGCTTCATTCCCTGAAACTTTAGTCCAAATATTTGTTATTCTTGGCATTTTCATGAAGACAAAATAACACCTCCCAACTTATGAGGATCTATTCACCATATTTTGCAATGCCCGCTGCAGACTCCCATATAAATTCAGGTTATTCAACTACACCCGCAAATGTGAGTGATTAATAGCAACACTCCAATATTTGATGTAATCAGCCGCTACAACATATTCGGTTCTCTATGACTCATTTTATGTCGTGGGCGGCAGGGCTAAAAATCAAAAAGAGTCCGATGAAAATGTTATGAGCTTCGTAAATAAAAAGCTTATAAGCGCTATCTACCAATTGGCATCGTAGCCACTACCGGGCAAGCTTATATTCAACCATCCAACGAAAACAACCTGGCTGGCGTAGTTTTTGCCGCCAACAACCCCAACTTCGCAAACGAATTTATTGCCGCCATTGCCAAACAACGTTTTTGGGTCAGGATCTGAACTCAACTAAAAAAGATTTTAGGGAAAGAAGGTTTCTTTCCCTAAAATCTTTGGGACAAGTGGGACAAGGGGACAGGTCCCTTGTCCCACTTGTCACGGCGCCTTATTACCGGGGTGAAATCGCCTGGACTCACTCTCACTCGGGCTTGGGCAAACTCTGCGCTTCGCGCCGCAAACAGCTCCACCCGTTTACCCCTTTGGGTCCATTCGCTCTTTAAATGGGGGCCAATACCGGCTGCTTATGTAATGGGACTTGGGAACAGCTCCCTGACATCATTTTACAGGGACAAGGGACCTGTCCCCTTGTCCCTGCCCGGTTTGTTTGCCGGTGCCAGTATTTTGTGAACAGCCTTGCTAATTTCCTCATAACCAGTGCAGCGGCACAGGTTGGACTGCAGCCACTCCATTATTACATTGTCGTCAGCATCGGGATGGATTTGGGCCAGGGCGTGACAGTTGACGATAAAACCGGAGGTGCAATAGCCGCACTGAAAAGCAAATTCGTCCACGAAGGCCTGCTGAATGGGGGCGTTTTTAATACCTTCCACTGTTGTAACCTCGTGCCCCGCTGCCTCGACAGCCAGCATCAGGCAGGACTTAACCGGCCACCCGTCCACAAGCACGGTGCAGGCGCCGCAGTCACCGTTTTTACAGCTCGGTTTGGCGCCGGTAAGACCAAGTTGGTCCCTCAGAACTTCCAGCAGGGTATCCGCCGGCCTGGCCAAAACACTTCTCTTTTCACCGTTGATGGTTAGTTCCAAAAGCCCCCTGTCCGTAAATTTCATCCCCGTATAACCGGTGCTCTCAACATTCTTTACAGCAGTTTCTAACAAACACAACCCACTCCTTCCAACTTTTCCAGGGCTTCTGAAATGGTCTTGCGAAACACAAACTCCCGGTAGCTGCCGCTGCCTTCCATATCGTCCACAACCGGCCCCGGCAGAAGTTTCATTATGCTGTCAAGCCTTTCCGCAACGGAAATCGACCTGTCGTTGAGTACGTTTTCCAATTCAAATGAGCGGAAAGGAAAGGGACACACTCCGCTAAAGGCTGCACATAATCGATCGTCCTTCTTTAAAAACACCGCAGAAATAAGGGGGTAGCCAATCCGGTCCTGGGGATATTTAACCCTGCCGTTGGCCGTCCTTTTGACGCTATAAAAGGGCAGGTCGGTGTAATTTTTATCTATGACGACCTGCAGCAGCAAATCACCCTTCGCCAGCCGGAGTGACTGGTTAAAAACCTGTTCCAGGGGCTCCCTTCTGGTTCCGTCCGCCCCCTCGATAACCACTTCGCAACGGGATACGAGAAGGGCCAAAACGGATTCACGGTAGGGAATTGTGGTGCAGATGTTTCCACCCAGGGTGATTTTACCACGAGTGGTATGATCCGCCACCCGCCCGCCGCACCAGCTCAACGGGGGATATAAATTGGATTCCTGTATTTGGGTCAGGGTTGCCGCCGCGCCAATTACCAGGTGGTCCTGTTGGCATTCCAACACATTGCATTCAGGTAAACCTTTAAGATCGATGACTGCCTGGGGATACAACTGGTAGAGTCTGGAAAAACTGATAATCTCGGTTCCGCCAGCGTAATACACCGGTTTTTTCCCCCGGGACCCAAGGTAATGAAACAGACTGACAGCCTCTTTGGCTGAGGAAGGTTTATAGTATTCAAAATCAAAGGGTATCATGTTTCCCCACCTCCTTTAGCCCGCCAGACCGCTTCCGGAGTCAGCGGCGTAAAATCAAGATTAACCTGGGCCGCGGCAGACAGGGCGTTGGCCAGGGCCGCAGGCATCCCAATGATCCCCAACTCCCCCACGCCGCGCATACCATAGGGGGCGTCCACCTGGGGCGTTTCCACAAAATCAACGATATATTCGGGGTTTTCGCCAAACCGCATCAGGTGGTAGGTCCTGAACTGAGGGTTGATCCTTACCGCGCCGCTGTCATACAAATTGGCTTCCCGGGAACCGTAACCCAACCCCATACACATACCACCCATGGTCACTCCCCTGAGGTTTTTGGGATTTAATACCTTGCCGGCGTCAATAACTGATGCGGCCTTCAGTATTTTGTAGGTGCAGTCACTGGTATCCAACTCTACCTCCACTGCCTGGACTCCCACCGTCCAGGCCGGACCCAGTCTGCCCCGGCCGGTTTCCGGGTCCATGGGAAGCAATTGATGCATGATGAAATTGCCCCGGCCGATAATCTCCCCTCCGATGGAGCTGCCGTCGGGGTATTCGTAGCCGAAAACAATCGCCTTAAAGTCAATGCTGATATCAGGTTCCGCCTTCATAAACACCTTTTCCCCACCCACCATTAAAACTTCGGGGGGACACCTGAGCACCACCGACGCAATCTTGCAGAGCTGTTTGATTACGTCTTCAGCTGCGTCCAGGACCGCATTTCCCACCATAAAACCGTTCATGCTGGCCACGGTTTTCCAATGAATCGGGCTTACCTCCGTGTTAACCTCCATAACCACGTTAATTTTATTAATGTCCATGTGTAGTTTTTCCGAAAGAATCTGGGCCAGGGCCGTTTTTATCCCCGGGCCCATTTCTACTGTGCCGACATTTAAATTCAAGGAACCGTCCCGGTTAAAGGTGATAATAGCCCCTGAGGAAGCGTTGGGCGGGCTGCTGGAAGTTTTCCAGAGACAGCTTACTCCCTTTGCCCTTACCTTGTTGCTTCCCAAATCAATTCTTACCCCTTCGTCCCAGTCAATCAACTTTCTTAACCGTTCCAGGCATTCCGAAAGGTTGCCGATACTGCTGGAGTTCAGCCTGACAGAGGTTGGGGTGAAATGGCCGGGTTTGATGGCGTTTTTTAATCTTAGCTCCAGAGAGTCCAGGCCAAGGGCAAAGGCAAGCTTATCCATCGCCCGCTCAATGGCAAAGGTATAGGAAATACGGCCAAAGCTCCTGTAGGCGGTTACGTAAGTGTGGTTTGTGTAGACGCAGTAGGCATCGCAATGGACGTTTTCGATATTATAAGGGCCGGTGCAGTCTGCGGCTATAGCCCGCGTCATTTTTGTGCCGGAATCGGTGTAGGCCCCGGTATCAACCAGGTAGGTGATTTCCATAGCCTTTATAAAACCATCCTGGTCGGCGCCCAATTTTACCCTGGCTTCAAAGCCCATCTGGCCTGGCGAGGAGGTCAAGTCCTGTTCCCGGGATTCCAGCAGATTCACCGGGCGGCCGTGGACAGCCCGGGTTGCCAGTAAAGCAAGAATCTCCAGCTGCGAAGTTGTTTTTCCCCCAAAGCCGCCTCCCACCAGGGGAACATTAACAATTATCTTGCTTTCTTCCAGATTTAAATAATGGCTTATCTCTTTTTTAACATCAAAGGGCCCCTGGGTGGATGTGCTGATGATAACTCTGCCGTCAGGCTTCATTTCCGCCCGGGCATTGCGCGGTTCCATGGCGGCATGGACCGACTGGGGAAGATTAATAAAGCTTTCGATGATCACTTTGCTTTCAGCCCAGCCCCTGGCCATGTCGCCTTTCCGTATTTTTATATGGTTCGCGATGTTGGTTTGCGGTTGGGGAAATATTTCATTGGATTTTACCTGACAGTAATGAGCGAGCCCATCATGAATAAGCGCCTTTTTATTTTGCGCCTCCCGGATGGAGTTTACCGGTGGAAGGGGTTCATACTCCACGCTGACCAGCCCCGCAGCTTCCTTGGCCTTAGCCTGGCTATAGGCCACAACAACGGCAATTGGCTCCCCGAAATACCTGACCCTGTCCATCGCCAGGGGCGGGCGGTCTTCCAGAACCGGCCCCATCAGCCGCGGTAAGCTATCCCCCGTAACCACGTCCAGAACACCGGGGGTTCCCAGGGCTTTGGTCTTATCAATGGATTTTATCAGGGCATGCCCGTACAGGCTGGTAACGAGCCAGGCATGAAGAAGTCCGGGCCCATTAAAATCGGTGTTATACCTGGCAGCACCCGTAACCTTATCCCACGATTCTTTTTTTGGGATGCTTTTCCCAATTGCTAAAGGTGTATTCAATATTCCCGCCCCCATATCAAAGCCTATTATTTCATCGTAATGCCATCCGTATTCTGGTAAAAATCATTTTTATGAACAAATGTCTTGCAGCACGTTTCCGGCGACTTTGCAACAGGCGTTTGGGCAATTTGGGAAGCATAGGGTGCGTCGATATGCGGGGACAAACTTTGGGACATGGTGTCCGAAGTTACCATAATCCGGCTCGCCCGGCACACGTTACCCTGACCGTAATAGTGGCAGTTGCTGATGCTGCAGAAGATCTGGGACATAATCAAAACACCTCCCTTAATATACTTCAATTATCTTTTAATATCTTCATAAATCTTATAATTTCACTTTGTGTCCAGATAGCTCATCTCTTGATATTTACATCAATGTGTAATATTGGATAGCAATGTGTAACCTT
>Ga0334889_1001713_pt1 | contig 27544 bp, 20 predicted proteins | sample GraSluR1_MG_2_FD_207222 | JGI IMG/M metagenome (GOLD analysis project Ga0334889, IMG submission 207222) | Sludge microbial communities from methane-producing bioreactor in Wageningen University, Netherlands - Granular Sludge_8_08-R1 | ecosystem: Engineered > Bioreactor > Anaerobic > Unclassified...
TTATTTCTCTCAACAAGAGAGATCCAAGGTTTTACGACGCCTATCGAATTAATATTGAAACTGGTGAATTGAAATTAATCGGCGAAAACCCGGGTAATATCATCGGTTGGTTAACCGATCATGAAGGCCTACTGCGACTCGCCATAACCAGTGATGGAGTTAACACCAGTATTCTTTACCGAGATAACGAGTCACAATCCTTCCAAACAATTTTGACTACTGATTTTAAAGAAACCCTCACTCCAGTATCCTTTACCTATGATAATCAATGTTTGTATGCTTTTTCCAATTTAGGCCGCGATAAAGCAGCTCTGGTAGTTTTTGATCCTAAAACTCAAAAAGAACTCGAACTCATTTATGAAAATTCCTATGTTGATGTAAGCGGATTATTAATATCAGATAAGAGAAAAAAGCTAATTGCTGTTACCTATTTAACTGATAAACTCCGTTATCATTTTTTTGATGAAGAAGTTGAATCCATTTTTCAAGACCTTACCAAGAAAATCCCTGGATATGAATTGGCTCTCTCAAGTGTGAATCAAGACGAAAATCGCTTTATAATAAGGACCTATAGCGATAAATCATTGGGGTCCTACTTTCTCTATGATGTCGAAACCAGTAATCTTCAAAAGATTGCCGATATCAGCCCCTGGATTGATGAAAAGTATATGGCTGATATGGAACCGATTTCTTATAATTCACAAGATGGCTTAACTATTCATGGATATCTCACTCTCCCCAAGGGCGTTGAACCAAAAAATTTACCAGTAGTGATAAATCCCCACGGTGGTCCATGGTATCGAGACAGTTGGGGATATAGTGCCGAAGTTCAATTTTTAGCCAACCGAGGTTATGCTGTACTACAAATGAATTTTCGCGGGTCCACTGGGTATGGGCGTACATTTTGGGAAGCCGGTTTTAAACAGTGGGGCAGAAAAATGCAGGATGATATTACCGATGGAGTTCAGTGGCTTATCGATCAGGGTATTGCCGATCTAAAGCGTATCGGTATTTATGGGGGTTCCTATGGTGGTTACGCTACCTTAGCTGGAATTACTCTCACTCCTGATCTTTACGCTGCTGCGGTTGATTATGTTGGAATTTCAAATATATTTACCTTTCTCGAAGCTATTCCTCCCTACTGGGAGCCGTTACGCCAGCAATTTTATGAAATGATCGGCGATCCCAGTAAAGATAAGGAGCTTTTGGAGTCGGTTTCTCCATTATTTTTAGTAAACCAAATCAAAACTCCACTTTTTATTGCCCAAGGTGCTAATGATCCCCGGGTAAAAAAATCCGAATCCGATCAAATTGTTGCCGCGTTGGAAAAAAGAGGAATTAAAGTTCAATATATGGTGAAAGAAAATGAAGGTCATGGATTTGCCAACGAAGAGAATCGATTTGATTTCTATCGAGCCATGGAAGAATTCTTATCAGAACATTTAGGTGGAAAAGTTGAACCCTAATGTTGGCCAAAAAGTTTTTTGATTTCCATGAATAATTGAGTCTAAAAAAATTGAAGGAGGGATTTTCATGGCCGATGAAAACCATGATTGGTCATTGAGTGGCATTGCTTTTGCCGGATGTCTTTTTATTGGAATGGGTTTGGGAATTCTTTTTAAACATACCTGGGCAGGAATTATGATGGGACTTGGAGTTGGTTTTATCGTTATGGCTATTTTAAGGTGGAAAAATAAAGTTTGAGTTTCTTGAGGTGATGTTTTTCCACCAATGAAATTCTCTGGTTTCTAAATGTATAGGAATTTATGCAATAAATTTAAAGTGGGGATTTACCACCACTTGTCACCTTCTTCCATTTCTTTTTCCTCTCCCCTGCTAGGAGAGTCACTCTTTTCTTTCCTCGCCCCTCAGTACGCTAGGTCAGGGTGAGGAGGTAACTATTTTCATCCTCATCTGTTATCACCAAAGTTGCATGAAAGTCTATTCTGATAACTTACTGGCATGATAAATCAAGCTCCAACAAAAGATTTTTAAAAAGCGTCATCCTGAGGGGTGCTTTTCCGCGTGAGAATCTCATCTTTTAATTTTATCTTTTATCCTTTAATTCTTTTTTTATTCACCCCCTCCCCCATTCTTCCCATCGCTCCCTCAGCCTTTATCGTGTCTGATTAATGTAGCGGACCTGCCATGGCATGTCGTATCTTGGATTTTCTCTATCATTTAGTGCTGCTAAGCAACACAATGGTCGCTCCTGTTAAAAATTATTAAAAATTTTTTTGAAAGAAGGTTCCTTCATTCTGGTTTTGATCAGATTGAATGATACAATAAATGTTGTATTTATAGATTTTTAAACATGAAAAGTTATAGCTATTGACTATAAGGAGGGATTACAATGTCCTATCGATTCAGATTTTTGCACTTTTGTTCTTTTTTATTGATCTTTTGTATAGTTTTTCTTATTTTTGTTGACCAGGGAAATGCTCAAGATAATCCAACCAATTACTATCAAACTCTTCTTGATCGTCTGAAAAATGGCGATACCAGTATCAATTTTGCAGAATTACGAGTACTTTACGCTCAGCTCCCCACCTATAATCCCTATAAAATAATGCAGGATCTTAAGGAAAAAGAGGATCAAATGTGGCAAGAGTATAAAAGCGGCAACTATGATAAAGCCTTAGAAATAGGAACCTCGATTCTGGAAATGAACTATTTAAGAATTATGACCCATTATATTTTTTCTGAAGTCTATGGAAAATTAGGTGATACCCAAAAACAAAAATTCCACGAAGATGTCTTTTTTGGTTTAGTTGATTCTATTATTCAATCCGGAGATGGAAAAAGTCCTGAAACAGCTATGACAGTCATCGAGATCAGAGAAGAATACGATGTTCTTGATGTTTTGGGTTTTGAACAAGAATCTCAAACTTTAGTAGAAAAAGATGGGAAAAGGTTTGATTTCCTGGTTGCTAAAAATTCAGAAACTGGAGAAACTCGTGATTTTTATTTTAATATAGACCTCTTTTACGATAAAGCCATTGAAATTGATGAAGCAAGCAGCCTTACTCCAAAAACTACTTCTCAAGTAGAACCAACTTCTGCTATAGAATCGGGAAAATTTCTAGATAATTTATTTATCGCCACCTTAGTCACCGGAACCAAGCAGGAAATCGAGTCATTCATCCAAGATCAAAAAGTTGATTATTGGCTTCGGGATAAAGATGGAAATACGGCCCTCATGATTGCAGCCATGGGTAACAGTAATCTTGAAGTGATAAATTATTTACTTAGTTTAGGGATTGATATTAATACCAAAAACAACCAAGGAGATACCGCTCTTATCAAAGCTGCGAGCTTAACCTCCGAACCAAAAATTATTGAAGCTTTATTAACCGCCGGCGCCGATCCAACTATAAAAAATCTGGATGGTACAGTTGCCTATGAATATGCCCAACTCAATCCAGACCTCCAGGGATCTGAAACTTTAACCAGATTGGGGCAGGCAACAGTGAGTGGGATATCTCCTTCTCCAACATTAACCACTATAGAACCCAGTGTCCCAACTTCCATGATTCCGATTCCTGAACCATCATTATTGCCAATTGCAACACCAACTCCTCAGATTACGGCACTTCCCCAACCAACCGTTGTTTCTGTTCCTCAAAGTTTAATCGTCAGCCCACCACCAGGGTGGATCTCTCAACCCACCGAGGACCCCTCTGAAATTGGGTATTATCAACTTGTCAACCAACAAAATATTGTTATCGCTGAATATTTAATAAATCTTGAAAGCCTTTCCTCCCCTCTTAATCCTAAGGGGTATCTTGGTTATCTTCAGGAAACCTACTTAAAGCCTCCTACCTTTAACGGGTACATTCCTCAGCAAACCATTGATACCAATTTTTTAGGTCTTCAAGCTTTGCGCCATGATTTTCTCTTTACCATAGATAACTTGCAACTTAAAGCAATGGCAATTCTTATCGTCCTTGGAAATAATGCTTATTCATTCCTCTTCTATTGTACACCCAACGATTTCCCCAGCTTAGAAGCTACTTTTATTCAAGCGCTTTCCACGGTCTCTGTTCAGGGTTCTACCGGATCCCAGCCAATTCAATCAACGACTTCTCTACCTCCAGTTGATACCCTGACTTCACCAACACCCCAGCAATCTCTTGCTGGGAACTGGTATCAGGATCCATCCAATACTTTTAATGTTCCTTTGCCTTCAACCTCTGCAAAAAAACAGGATATTCAGAGTGGAGTTGTCTACACCAGCCCAAATAACGGTGAAATTTATATAATGACCTTTTCCTCAGAAATGGAAACTCAAAACACTGTGAGTGGACTGGCTGGTGGGAAAAGTTTCCGAGCTGAAACGACTTTAAACGCCGGCAACCGGCAAGCTCAGGTAAAAATTTATAGTTTTACTCAGAACAATATGAATTATGCCATGCTTATTTCATCATATCCTGGAACACCGGTTTTGGTTATTATTGTTATACCAGCCGATCAATACAATGCATCACAAGCTTGGATGATTTCCACTATAACTGGAATTCAATTTTGATAAATAGCGAACAAAATAAATCAAGCTCATGGGCTTATGGCATAGACCCTCATGCTCTATAACAACACTAGATGAGGATGAACATGAGTTGCACCCTCACCCCTCTCTCCCACGGAGGAGCGAGGGAATAATCAGTTCCCCCTTTAGAAAAGGGGGTTAGGGGGATTTGATTTTTTGGAAACCAATTGAATCCCAAACCATCTCCCTTTATCCAAAGGGAGAAGAATAAAAAAGATTAAGCTCAAGAGATTGCCACGTCACTACGTTCCTCGCAATGACGAATCAAAGTTCCTTCTCCCTTGATGGGAGAAGGTGAGGATGAAGGTAAAAAACCTGGAATGAGATCCTGGTTAGTTGTTCAATATGAGTTGTCCAATAAAAAATCATTCCGGTATTTTCAGGATAGACCTTCATGCCACTTGTGTGTCACCAGATGAAAATGAAAACCATGAATTCGACATGCCATGGCAGGTCGCTACATTAATTAAAGAACGGGCACAATACATTGTGCCCCTACAATTTTATAATTTTTTATAGGGGCTTGATTTATCGATTCCAAAATTGCAAAATTCTTTATTATTAAACACGCTATATTATAGAATGGAAAAATAAGACTTTATAACCTTCCAAAGTTGAAGGGTGATTATCTTTTTTATTATTAAGGAGGGTGGTTTAATGTGTTTCATCGGTTGATTTCAGTACTGACAATCTTGCTTGTCCTCTCAATATCTTTATCGATCTATGCGAATGAAGCTCAGGATTTTTTTGACTTGGGTCAATCCTTTTATGAACAGGGAAAATATCAAGAAGCCATCGATGCTTTCGAAAACGCTCTCGATTTACAACCCGATTGGGCTTTGGTATATTCTAAGCTCGGTCAAATCTACTTACAGGCAGGTGAAACCGACCAGGCCATTCAATTTTTCCAAGAATCGATCTGCCTTGAACCGAATAGTGATATTTTTCATGCCAATCTCGCTATTGCTTATTTAATCAACAATGACTTAGAATCCGCCCAAAAAGAATATTCCATTTTAAAAAACCTTGATCCTGAGATTGCTCGCGAAATAGCTAAAAAACTTTTCTCCGAACCCCCTGAAAAACCAATTTTCCAAATCAATGCCGATATGCATATCGCAGCCATAAATAGTGTTGCAATCGATAGAGAATGGTCCCGTTTTATTGTTACTGGTTCCGATGATAAAACCATCCGAATTTGGGAGCAGGAAACTGGCCGGTTGCTAAAGATCATTCGACCACCAATCGGTGATGGGATAGACGGTCAAATATCTTCAGTTGCCCTTTCTCCAGACGGCGAAACCATTGCTTGCGGTAGTGTTGCCGGAGTGTGGGAAGAAACCGAAGTCATGATGTTTTTCGACCGTGAAAGCGGAATACTGCTGGGTACCATGACGGGACTACCAGCTTCTATTACCCAAATCCAATACTCTCCCGACGGAAAATTTTTAGCCGCCCTTGGTGCTGAAGGTTCAGGACTTCGGATTTATAATACCGAAGATAATTCTCTTGCTTCAAAAGACCTTGATTATGGCGAAGAAGATGCATTAGGTCTCGATTGGAATAAAAATAATCAAATCATTACCACGAGTCTCGATGGAACTATCCGCTTATATCAAATCGATCAAGAGGGAAAAATAAATTTAGAAAAAAAACTGGTTCTTTCTAGATCCAACCGGCCACATACCGTGGCATTCTCACCCGAAGGAAATCAAGCTGCGGTCGGCTTTTTTGATTCTCCTCGAGTAGATGTTTATTCAATTCCCGATTTAGCCCATCTTTTCTCTCCCGATTGCAGTCAAATTGATAACGGGAATCTTCCCTTGGTTGCCTGGTCACGTGATGGAGAATCACTATACCTCTATGCAGGAGGACGTTTTCACTTACAAGATCGTGTTAGTTTGGTACGATGGTCAGATGCCGGTCGAGGCTCAGCGGTTGCCATTCCCGTTACCGGCAATACCTTGATGGCACTAACCACCGTTGACTTTAGTGGATTGATTTATGCCTCCAACGATCCTGCCTGGGGAAAACTCGATGCTTCAGGGAAACAAGAATTTCATCATCAATCTCCGCTTCTTGATTTTCGAGCGGCGGTCGAGAACTTTACCCTCAATCCCAATGGAAAAACCATTGAAATTTTGCCTTATCAATCACCTAAACCCTTTCGTTTCTCAATATTAGAACGCCGCTTTCTCGATGTCAGCCAACCGATGACCGATGCTTACTCCCCCCTCACCCAGTCACCTGGCCTTATCGTTACCGGTTGGTGGAACGAATATTCACCTCGTATTAATGGAAAAACGGCTGTCCTCAAACCCAATGAAAGATGTCGAAGCTTGGCTATTTCACCTGATGGCCAATGGGTAATTCTGGGAACTGAATGGTATCTCCGCTGTTTAGATCGAAATGGGCAAGAATTATGGCATTTTCGCACTCCTGGAGCCTGTTGGGGGGTCAATATATCTCATGATGGATTAAAGGTAGTCGCTGCTTATGGGGATGGTACGCTCCACTGGTACCGTTTAAAAGATGGGCGTGAACTATTTGGTGCTTTTTTGCTCCCCGATCAAAATCATTGGACGATTTGGACTCCTCAAGGATATTTCGATGCCAGTGAAGGAGCGGATGAGCTTATTGGATGGCATCTCAACCAGGGAAAGGATAGTGCAGCTGAATTTTATCCGGCTTCCCGTTTTTTTGAGGAATTCTATCGTCCTTATCTTATTCAACAAATCATAGAAAAAACTATGACCGATCAAGAAATCATTGAGGAAGAACAAATCCATCCTCGGGTACAAATAGAATCCATCAAAAAACCTCCCCTGGTTAAAATTTTATCGCCTCAAAACCAACAAGCCTTTGATGGAGATACTGCAGCTGTTACCTTTGAAATAACCGATCAGGGTGGTGGAATCGAAGAAATTTTAATCTATCTGAACGGAAAACTTTTCAACCGGATAACCGAAAACCTGAACCAGGAAAAAATAACCCAAACAGTCAATTTGAAACTTTTACCAGGCGACAATCAGATTAAAATCAAAGCCTTAAACCAAGAACATACCGAATCCAATCCGACTGAAATCCAGGTTCACTGTAAAAAAGAAAAGCTCCTTCCTAAATTATATATCCTGGCAGTTGGGGTGAGTGAGTATGACGACCCACAGGTAAATGATCTCTTTGCACCTCGATATGACGCTCAAACCTTTGTGGCAACATTAGTGACTCAACAGGGATTACTTTACCGGGAAGTTATTCCAACCCTCCTTGTGAATGAGGATGCTACCCGTTCTCGGGTAGTGGAAGCGATGAACACTATTATTAACCAAGCCCAAGAAGAGGATGTGGTAATATTTTTTTGGGGTGGTCATGGCAGTTCCCGTCAAGAAGGTTGGGATCCCCCCTTCTTTTATGCTTTACCGGCAAATGTTTTTGTTGTGCCTCGATCTATTTATCAACTCGATCAAGATATGGTTACCTCAAATCTCATTTCTGATTTTTTCTATCGAGTCAAAGCCAGAAAACAGGCCATCATTTTAGATACTTGTCACTCAGGTGCTGCAGTCGGCATTTATCAACAGGGTCTTTTAGGTCAAGAACAAGCGGTTAGGGACCTTTATCGAAATGTTGGAGTAGCAGTATTAGCTGCATCCTCAGCAACTGAAAGTGCTTACGAATCAGTTATAGTGAAAGCTGGGTACTTTACTTTTTCACTTCTCTATGCCCTGAGTGGTGATATTATGCTCGATTCAGATCAAAAATCAGCCAGCAAGCTTTATGGATTTACCTCCAATGCTGATTATAATCGAGATGGAAACATAACTATCAATGAAGTTTCAAAGTTTTTAAAAGAAAAAGTACCAACTTTAGGGGACCAAACCCCTCAAACCTTCACTCAAGGTTTGAATTTTCCTTTATATACTACCAACCAGGACATAACACCTTTCGATGAAACATTACAGTTGATCTTTACACCACCAAACGGAATAAACTTTTTACAGGATATTCAATATGGAACCCGCTATTCAACCCCAAACAATGGTGAGTTATATTTGTTTGATTACCCACCTGAGGTTGATATTCAAGGGCAAGTCAACCAGATTGTTGCCGGCCAACCATTTCAATGGGAAGTAGCAGTCAAGGTTGGAGATGATAATGCTATAGTTAAAGCCTATACTTATTCTCGAAATCAGAAAAACTATGCTCTGCTGACCGCAATCTATCCAGGAACCGGTGTACTCCTTCTTATAATCGTCCCATCCGAAGAATATCAATCTGCCCAATCCTGGATCATGCCAGCTATTACTGAAGTGAAAATTAAGAAATAAGGGAAAATTTTAAGTGTCATTGATAATACTTCATTCATTACTGGATTTTCAGGAGAAAGTAAAACATCTCTAAAGGAGGAGTCCTTTATATGAAAAGATTAAGATTTGTCATCTTTATTGCTTTCATGATAACTTGGATTTCTGGATTGGGATTGGCCCAAAATAGTGGAAATATTCTCAATCTTCCTGGTGTTGGCCAACCTACCCCTTCTACCGGTCAAACTCCCGGCCAGCTCCCGACTCTTGATTTCTCCCAAAGCCAACCGGCAACTCCCACTCAGCAACCGACCCTTCCCATTCCAAGTACACCTCAACCTGGCCAAATTCAGATCCTTGACCCCAACCAAACTCAAAATCAAGGACAACCAATCCCTGCAGTCTGGAAAAAATATAATCTTAAAGACATAGTCGGTACCATGGATCAGGTGGGAAGAGGCCAAATCGAATATCCGGAAAACTGGCAGGTTATTCCTGATAGTTTCAATCGGATGGTTAGTTTGAATGAGGATGCCAGTGGTTTAGTATCTTTTAGGCTTTACATCATTAGTTACGTGAGATATTCCAATGCCACCGATTATGTTGCCGCCATTGTCCAAATGCTTTCCTCAACTGTTTCTAATATTCGAGTTATCAATAAGGACGAGCAAAATATCACCAACCAAGCGGTAGCTTCCTATGGGGCGAGCGAAACAATTGCTCGTTATGAACTACAGGGAAATTTCCAAGGAACCGAGATGACAATGTGTATCGAAACCTGGGTATATTCGCTTTACGAGAGCAATTTAGGTAATGCTGTTATATATTGGGCTCCAACCTCAGCTTATCAGCAAAAATATAAAGACTTTTTTAGCCGGATGATGACTTCTTATAAAAATTCCTTAAAATAAAAAAGAGGCATGGGGTAAGCTCTTTTATTGATTCCCCATGCCTACAATTCATACCACTTAAAAGATTATAAACTTTTGGCTTTCTGAATAATATTTTCTACTGAGAAACCAAATTTCTCCATGACCAGCTCACCAGGAGCCGATGCACCAAATCGATTCACTCCAATAACAATTCCCTGCGTCCCAACATATCTTTCCCATCCAATTGGAACTCCAGCTTCAATTGAAATCCGTTTCTTAACCGATAGCGGGAGAACTTGATGACGGTATTCCTCCGATTGCTGCTCAAAAAGTTCCCAGGATGGCATACTGACCACTCGAACTTTGGTTCCCTCAGCTGTCATTTTTTCGTAAGCTTTTAAAGCAAGTCCAACCTCAGAACCGGATGCAATCAAAATAAGATCAGGAGTTGAAGAATCACAATCAGCAAGAACATAAGCTCCTCGAGCGACCCCTTCAGCTGATGCGTACTTGGTTTGATCGATCACCGGTAGTTTCTGGCGGGAGAAAATTAAAGCCACCGGACTTTTGGCACCAACCGCTATTTTCCAGGCTTGAGCGGTTTCGTTGGCATCAGCGGGACGGATAACCATTAAGTTAGGAACTGTTCTTAAGCTGCTGATATGTTCTACTGGTTGATGGGTTGGTCCATCTTCACCGAGACCGATTGAGTCGTGGGTAAATACATAGATAACATGGAGGTTGGAAAGCGCTGCCAGACGGATAGCCGGTCGCATATAGTCGGAAAAGGTAAGGAAAGTAGCCCCATAAGGAATAATACCGCCATGAAGTGCCATTCCGTTAAGAATGCTTCCCATGGCATGCTCCCGAATACCAAACATTATGTTTCTTCCAGTGTAACCAAAAGGACCAGCTACTACTCCCTGCATTTTTTCTGCTTCAGGAACTGGTGGATGGAAGGTCCCTTTTCCCTTAAGAACAGTGTTGGTAGAAGGATCCAAGTCAGCTGAACCACCCATCAAAGCTGGGCAATTTTTAGCAATAGCATTCATTACTTCCCCTCCAACACTGCGAGTGGCAATGTTTTTGGTTTCAGGGGGATAAGAAGGAATGTCCTGTGCCCAATTCTTGGGAAGGATTCCTTTCATTCTTTTTTCAAGTTCTTCGGCTTCAGCCGGATATTTTTTGGTATATTCAGCAAATAAAGCATTCCATTCCTTTTCTGCCTGAGATCCTTTATTGACGGTTTCTCTCATATGATTTAAGACATCCTCGGGTATAAAAAATGGATTTTCTTCCGGCCAGTTATAAAACTTCTTAGTAGCAACCACTTCCTCAGACTTTAAGGGAGAACCATGAACCTCAAAACTATCTTGTTTTGGACTTCCATAGCCGATATGAGTGGTGACCATTATTAAGCTCGGATGGGTACTATCAGCTTTGGCCTCCTGGATGGCTTTTTCGATTGCAGCCAAATCATTACCATCTTTAACTTCTAACACTTGCCAATTATAGGCTTCAAATCTTTTTCTAACATCCTCGGAATAATGAAGCCCTGTTTCCGATGCCAAGCTAATATGGTTATTATCGTAGAGGTAAATGAGTTTCCCTAATTGCAGATGACCTGCCAATGAAGCTGCTTCGGCAGCAACTCCCTCCATGAGGTCACCATCACTCACGATAGCATAGACATAGTGGTCAACCAGGTTAAAACTAGGGCGATTGTATGTTGCAGCTAAATGACTTTCCGCAATAGCCATCCCTACCCCGGTGGCAAAACCTTGTCCCAAAGGTCCAGTGGTGATTTCTACCCCACACTCCAAGTCATATTCCGGATGTCCAGGAGTTTTGCTCTCCCATTGGCGAAAGTTTTTCAACTCCTCCAGGGTCATTTTTTCAAATCCCGATAAATAAAGCATTGCATATAAAAGTGCTGAACCATGACCTGCGGAAAGAACGAAACGATCCCGATTCACCCAGCAAGGATTTTTGGGATTGATAGAGAGAAATTTTTTAAATATAGCATAGGCCATAGGAGCTGCTCCTAAAGGCAGACCAGGATGACCAGAATTGGCTTTTTGAATGGAATCCAAAGCCAGCATACGTATGGTTTTAACCGAAAGTTCTTCAATGTTCATAAATAAATCTCCTTTCCTTCCAATTATTAATTTCTTGATATATTCTGAAAATACAGGAACGTAAAAAATTATGTCATCCTGAGGCTTCGTTTTTCGAAGCCGGTTAAATATTTGCCGTTACAAAATAAATGGTTGTCCAGTTTCATTATTATGCCATACAAACTAAAAATGAAAAAGCTATACAAGAAAAATATCGTTGAACAATAACCTATCAATCGGATAGAGGTGGTAAAGTTTCAGTCGGGAGCGGAGGAGGTGTTACCGTTGCGGTTGGAGTCGACACCGGTGTTAGAAAGGGAGATGGGGTTGGTTGAACAGCCTGAAAAGTCACACTGGTAATGAGGGGGGAAATCCAACCCTGAGCTTCAGTATAGAGATTGTTGGGAACAATAATCACCAGGGCACCTTCGGGTCGTTCATAGCTCACCAGAAAACTAATATAGTCCTTCCCATCGGCTGTTTGAAAGCTTCCTACCATGGTACTAACTTCCATGCTTCCTTGGTCTCCTTCATTGGTTTGAAAAAGCACCGGCTGGCTCAGCATCTTGCCCTGTTTTTGGGTCAAGTCCTGACGGAAAAGATTCAGAGTTCCGACAGTGTCCCCACTGAGAATATAGAGAGTCCCTTGGCTGGGAGTTTGGTATTCAACAATATTTGGCCACTCCCCTCCTTTGCTCGATCCAGCGGGAAGTGAAACTTGGAATGATCCATCGGGTGCAGTGTATTCCAGAGAGGTTGTAACCGGGAAAGTGGGAGTTACAGTTGGGGTCACAACCGCTGGTGGTGGAGAGGTAACAGATTGGTATTGAACCCCAGTTACCAGGGCGGAGAGCCAGTTTTGAGCAGCTGAATAGGATTCGGTGGGAAGTACCACTACCAGACCATAGTCTATCCCAGCATAGGTGACGAGGAGAACGGCATAACTTTTTCCATCAAGGACCTGAAAAGATCCAGACATAGTATAGAGCTGAATTTTTCCCGATAGGTTTCCAGCCTGGAACTGGCTTTCCCCGGAGAGAGATCCCGGTCTTTTTATGATTTCATCAGAAAAAGCTTTCATAGTATTCGCATAATCAGAGATGATCAGATAGAGATTGCCATTATTGGGGGCCATACATTGTATAAGGTTGGTTTGTGAAGCCAGAAGGGAAAAACCAGCAGGAAAATGAATTGAAAACTGACCGGTGGGATCGGTATAGGTAGTGATGGGTTGGAGAGCTGGGGTGGGGGGAGGTGGGATGATAACTGGTGTGGTCATAATCGGACCAGTTTGTTGGGCTTTTTGGTATGGGATATCAATATTAAAATAAAGATCGCTTATTTCACCGGTTTCATCGGCTTTGACCTGAATCACATGAAAGTAATGACCATCATGTAAATTCGGTTCAAAAACTTGATCTTGATCTGCCGGAGTTACCTGTACAAAGGTCATCATTGCCTTTTCTTCCCAAGTTGATATGACCTGATAGGCGGTCTCATAACTTTTTCCATCTCCTTGAATAGAGGTAATGATATTAATAAACATCAACAAATGAAATAAGGGATCTCCTTCCCCGCTTTCTTTATAAATTTTCGCGAATAAATCATGAACAAAAGGATTCAGATATTCTCCTTCTAAAAGTTGGTTTCCTAATTCAATGGCTTCATCATTATGTTTATCGAACCAAGCCTGAGCCATTTTGAGTATATTCTCATCTCGTTCTGGTGACTCCGGTTGATAAAAAGACGTCTGAGTGTAAAGCATTCGAAGCTTGGTATAATCTGTCTCAGTATCTTCTCCCTTTTTTATTTTTTCAATTGTTGATTGATATTCTTGATCTGGTGAAAGATTTTGTCCAGAAGCAATCTTAGATGGACTAATAACCAATATCAAGAGAAGCACCCATAGAATTTTTTTAACCCACCAGGGTAATTTCAAGTGTTTTCACCTCTTTTAAAAAGCCTACCCATCTTTTTTTTGGGCTGGAACAGTTTCTAAAGATTTTGCCACTGACCTGATCATCCGGCCAAAATAGTTTTGGAATTTTTCCTGGTAGATTTCCCGGGGCGAATAACAAATAACTGCCCCAGCATAACTCAAATTACCTGTCGCTGTTACCTCAATTCTAAGGACCGCAGTCTCAACGTGAATGAACATCTCTCTCCCTTGAATATATCCTTGTAAATCAGCTTTATAAAAGGTTGGATAGACTCCAATGGCTTGGCTGGGAACTGATCCTGATTCCTGCTTCAATAAGGAAAGATTGGTAAACTTCTGATAAAGTCCTTGAGAGATATAATTAAAAAAATCATATCCATCCATCCAGCTCCCCTGCCAGGCGGGTAAAACCAGAAAAGAAACCAAACCAGATGGATCTTCATTGATGGTAATGATCCGGTTATACACATCAGCTTGAGCTTTCCAATTCAATGGATAATCAACATCTAACCCCAAAAGCAGTTTATCACCGGTTCCAAATTCTTTATAAGCATTAAACTTACCCCAGGCGATTTGCGGTTTTATTTCAACTGGTTGAGGTGTTTGCACCACCTGAGGCGTGGGAATAAGAGGCCCAGTTTGGGTCGGTGCTGGAGGAGAAATGGTCGGGAAAATACCAGTTATCGTGGGTTGGGGTACTTGGCTTTGAAAAGGCAAAATAGGAGTCGGGCTTGGGCTTGGTAAATCTAACGACGGAAATTGTATGGTATTTTCTGCTGAAGAAAAAGCAATCAGCCACGGGTTTCCAATGAAAAATAAGCAAAGAATGAAAAGAAAATACTCTTTGACTTTCATTTAAATCTCCCCTCTTCATATCAGAATATGAATTTATTGATTAATTTTATTAAGTAGCTTTTCAGCCAGTGATTGATCGATTTTCTTTAAAATTTCATATTGTTTTGTAGCTGAGGCTTTATCACCCATCTGAAGATAAGTAATACCTAAATAATAATTAGGGGTTGCAGCCTCTGGATTAATATTAATGGCTTTTTGTAATATCTCCACTGCTTCTTGGTTTCGATCGAGATAATAATAAACATAACCAAGGTCATTATAGGCATAGATATAATCGGGTTTGATGTGAATAGCTTCTTGGTAAGCTTTGATGGCGTTTTCATACTGTTCAAGACCTTCATAAGCAAGGCCAAGATTATAATGGGCATAATGATTTTCAGGATTGAGCTCAATCGATTTCTGAAGGGATTCAAGAGCTTCCTGGTATTTTTCCATTAAATTGTAGACACGACCAAGACTGTTGTAAGTGTCATAATCATCAGGTTTAATGCGGTTGGATTCTTGAAATGCCTGAATAGCGTTTTCATATTGTTCAAGATCTTCATAGGCCAGGCCAAGATTATAATGAATATTAGGATTATCAGGTTTTAGTTCCAAAGATTTTTTATACTCTTCTATGGCTTTTTCGGATTGATCCTGTTTATAGTAAAGAACTCCCAGATTGGTGTGGACATTGATATAGTCAGGCTTAATAGATATAGCTTCCTGATAGGCATGAATAGCATCATCATATTGTTTTAGATTTTCATAACAGAGACCGAGATTGTAATAATTGTTAGGATTGGTTGATTCTAAAACCAGAGATTTTTTATAGCTATCAAGGGCATTTTGATATTGGCTCAGGTCAAAAAAAAGATTTCCAAGATTATTGTAAGCATTCACATAATCGGGCTTAATAGATATAGCTTCCTGATAGGCATGAATAGCATCATCATATTGTTTTAGATTTTCATAGGATAAACCCAGGGTATTGAGAATAGCTGGGTCACTGGGTTCTAATTCAAGGGATTTTTTTAAAGCATCCACGGCTTTTTGATACTGTTCCTGGTCAAAGTATAGATATCCAATGTTGGCATGAGCTTTGATGTAATCTGGCTTGATGCGAATGGCTTCCTGATAAGCTTGTAGTGCTTCATTGTATTGTCCCAGTTTTTTATAGGAAAAACCAAGATTATTGAATATGACTGGGTCACTGGGTTTTAATTCAGAAGCTTTTTTAAAGGCATCCACGGCTTTTTGATACTGTTCCTGGTCAAAGTGTACAAACCCCATGTTGCTATAGGCATCAACATAATTTGGATCCAATTCAACAGCTTTTTGGTAAGCAACCAGCGCTTCATCTAAACGAGCGAGGTTTTCGTAGGCAAAGCCCACGAGATTATAAGCCGTCGAATATTCTTTTTTTGGAAGGAGTTTGTCGGATAATTGATCGATTGCTTCTTGATAAAGCTTTAATTGAATATAACAATACGCCAGTTGACCATAGGCAAAACCAAAATCGGGTTGAAGAGCAATTGACTGTTTTAAAAGATCTATGGCTTTCTGGAAGTCACCTTTTTCAATATGAACAGCAGCTTCAATTGATAAGTCATCCGAGCTAATTTGAGGAGAAGTAGTGGGTTGTAACGATTCAGTTGGTTGAGTTGTTACCGTAATTTGAGGGGTAGGTGTTGGTTGAGCTAATGGAGAAAACGAAGGTAAAGTCTCTTCTTTTTTCCAGGTTAGATTTTTAAAGAGAGATAAAAGCCAAGTTTGAGCAGATTGATAATTGTCAGCAGGCAACCATACCGATATAACTACTAAGGTGCCTTCATAAACCGCCAAAAGCTCAGCACGTTTTTGATTCTGGGCTAAATAAGAATAAAGAGTAAGCTTAGCCGGGCTCCCTTGGACACCAAATTGGCTGGTTCCATGAACTTGGTATTCCATCGTCTCAACCCGCCGATCATATTCTTTGAGATAGTCTTGATATTTTTCTGGAGTTGAAAAACTGGCAATCATGACCTGACCGCTATCAGGTGTACTGCCTACCATCCCATCAGCTTCAGGAAGGAATCGATAAGGTTGGTTGAAGTAAAAATCTTTTTCAAAAGCATAGAGGAAATGAACTCCATCGGGAAGTTTGAAAGAAAATTTTTGATCCGGATCAGAATAAGAACCATCAATTATTGGTGTTTTCCCTTCCCAATTTATTCCTTTAAAAAGCCCTAATAACCAGGGGCTGGAAGGTTGATAAGCTGCAATTGGAAGATTAATAACCACTAATGCAACATCAATTTCCTGATAGGTTGTAACAATGGTGAGGAGCTCATCCTGTTCAGTTTTTCTCGAGTAAATTCTGATATTCCCGGTTTTACCGTTAGAGGTAATCGAACTTTCTCCCCGTAAAGCCATATCTTTTATATGCTGAGAGAGGTAAAGCTGCAAGTCTTGGGAAGATGGGAAACTACGTACTTCTAAATAGGCTTTTTCATTGGGGGTGCGGTAGTTTGCACCAATCATACCCCTATCTGCTACATAAGTCGAAAAAACAAACCCAGTTGGGAAATTAAGAGTGAATTTTCCTGACGGATCGGCATAAACCATAGAAGGAAGAGCTTGGGTTGGAACAGGAGTAGGGGTGATCTCCGGCGTTATTATTCCTGTAGGCAATGGAGTGATAGTTATTTCAACATTAGGTGAAGGTGCAGTTTCTATATCGGGCGAAACCATTGGCTGTGCAATCTCTACTCCACTCATTTCAGCCAATTGTCGTAATATCTCAGTTCCTTTAAATCTTTCTAACTCCAGGGCATAATCAATTGTCTTTTTCCCCTCCTCGCTGATGACGGAGACATCGGCCCCCGAATCGAGTAATAATTTAGTAATATTAATATTGGAATTCATACTTATAGCCCCCATCAAGGGCGTCACATTCTTGGGTCCAATTTGATTAATATCAACTCCATTCTGAATTAGGGTGCGAATCACATCCTCATTTCTGTTTAACATTGCTGCATATAGAATAGCTGTAAATCCATTCTTATCTTTTATGTTAACATCTGCTCCATGATCGATTAAAACTTGGATAACCTCCCCGCCATTGGTATCATTATTCTTGGCCGCCCAAATGAGCGGAGTGAAACCATATTCCGATTCGGTATCATTAATATACTCTTTGGCTCCGTTATCCAGTAAATATTTCACCAAGCTGCTCTCACTGGATTCAGCAGCCAACATAAGAGCATTAATGCCCGACCAGCTTGTCACATTTACATTTGCACCAGCTCCGACCAAAAGAGTGACAATCTCTTGCCCTGATTCATTGAGCATCGCACTCATTAAAGGAGTCCACCCCAGCTCTTCATCTTGGCAGTTGATATCGGCACCATTCTTAACCACTTCTTGAACTTCTTCGGGTGTTCCATACTCACAGGTAAACTGAAAATCAAAACACGATAAACTATCGTTTACATCGGCTTGAAGACTTTCATCATGAGTGGGAACTGAAGATGCCTTCTCTTCGGTTAGATCTGCTTCATTTATTGGAGAAGAAGGAGTTTGGGTCATACTAAAGGTCGATTGAGAACTAAGAACAAAAAAAATAACGAAAATCCAGATAACCAAGAGTTTCATTTTCATAGATATCCCTCTTTTTTGTTAGTTAGTTTAAATTAAAATACTTTATAGCAACTGTTTGACTTATAAAAGAATAATGCGTGGAAAGCTGAGGGTTTTATGGGGAAAAGTCATGTATTAAATATAAATTTATCAAAAGATTCCTTTGCTGGTTTCCCCTCTTTTTTATTATATCTCAAATTTAAAAAGGTGACGATAGAAGTCACTTACTTTTTAAAAACCAGAACTTGATTTTAAAAATATTTTTTAAATTTACTCTTTTACCCCTTGACAGATTCTCATGCCAGGTTGTGTCAAGAAATTACAATGTAAATACATTTTCACTAGTCCGTCATTCTGGGGAGCATATTGTGCGTCGTGAGAATCTCATCTTTTATACATTTTTCTTTATCGGATCTCGGGATAACCATTCAAAATAGAAAGTTACCCTCCCCGCCGCGCAGCGATATCCCTCCTAGGAGAGGAATTATTAAATATATTCCACCATTGAGGGGGGATTAAATGGGGGGTGTGCATTTCTCATTTTTTGTTTGATCACTTTTCACTGTTTCCAGTATTTTCAGGATAGATCCTCATACTGCCTAGCAGCACCAGGTGAGGATGAAAACCCAAGAATTGGGCACAATGAATTACACCCCTACATTTTTAAAATATTCTTTGGAAAGAGCTTGATTTATCAAGCCCGTGGGTTTTCAGGAGAGAAAGAAGGGTTTGTAATTTAAGCATGTTTATTATTATATTTAGTAAATAGGCCAATTAAAAAATTTTTATAAATACCTGTAACAAATTTTTTAAAAAAATGATATAGTTACTCAGTCAAAGCACACGTTAAAAAGTGCTAATACAATTAAAGGGGTAAATAAAATGACAGCAAAAAGACTTGTCCTTGTCAGCTTTGTAGTTGCTTTATCGCTTTCGCTCCTCTCGGGTATTGCTCTCGCTCAAACTACCAACTATGTGAATGCCATGGATACTGCCAAAATGGCAGATGAACTTAGTACTTTTGTAGCCGCCGTTGAAGCTGCTGGTCTTGGCGACAAGCTGAACAATGGCCAATACACAATTTTTGCACCAACCAACGAAGCTTTTGCCAATCTTCCCGAAGGAAAACTTGATCGGCTATTGTTGCCTGAGAATAAGCAGAAATTAATCGAAATTTTAACTTATCACGTTATACCAGTTCGTCTTTCTGTCGACGATTTCCGTGAAGGAAAATCCTATAAAACATTGAATGGTCATCTATTGAATGTTCTTTTCACCAATCCACCAATTTTAGTTAATAAAAAGATTAGTGTCATTACCTCTTTAGCTGCTTCCAATGCGATTATCTATTTTGTCGATATGGTTATTCTTCCTCCTGAAGGGAAACCAGCTAATTAATTGAATCTCAAATTATTTATTCCTAAAAGCCCTTTACTAATTCATTGGTAAGGGGCTTTTTTATTTAATCTTTAATTTATAACCATATGGTCAATGATTTTATCTACTTCTAATCGGTATTGGTCAAAATACTGAGATTGATGGCTGAATGTTGTTATATAGACATTATCCTCAATTAAACACCATACCGTGAGATATTTTTGAGTATCTTTCCCCAGCGGCAAAGCATATACCAGCTTATAAGCGGGAGCATTGGAAAATGTTATATATTCATCCTCAATTAATTCGGCACCCATTTCTTGTAATGTTTCTCGATTTTGTGAAATAAACTCAGATAAATTCATTTTTTCGTTAAAGAGCGGTGAATAACGGTAAGTAAACATCCCAACTCCATCGGGCAAGACTAAAATTACTCCTCTCTCTTGCGAAGTGTAATTCGTCCAGCTTTCAGGATACACGAATGATATTTCAAATAACTCATCATAGAAGTCGGTCCAGCCCTCAAAAAAATTTTGATTTTCTGCAGCAGAAAATCTATTTGGGAAATATACCATTATTAAAAGAAAAAGAAGAATAATGAAAACCATCTTTTTTATCATTGGCATACTCCATTTCTTTAAACAAAAAATTTTAAAGAATAATCTTTTTAAGACAGCTTGATTAGAGACTGGATCGTATGGTAATAATATCGGCATCTTCAACATTTTCATCTTTTCCAGCTAACTTCCACAGTCCAGCTTGTTTAACCTTTTCTTCAGTTTCCAAGCGAATGAGATCAGAAAATTTCATAACTTCTGCTTTAATAAATCCTCGAGCTAAATCGGTGTGGATTTTTGCTGCAGCTGTTTTCATAGTTGCTCCTCGTTCTATGGTCCAAGAACGTACTTCATCTTTCCCAACGGTAAAAAATGAAATATAACCGATATGATCAAAAACAACTTGTGCTAACCGCTGGATTCCAGCTTTCTGAATACCTAATTCAGCCATAAATTCTTTTCTTGCTTCTTCATCAAGTTCAACCAATTCCGATTCGATTTTTCCTGATATAATCAAATAGGCAAAGTTTTGTTTGGTACATTCATCCAAGATTAATTGTTTTCCTGGAAAGTCATCTGCTAACAATTGTTCGTCATCGACATTCACAACCGTTATAATTGGTTTTAAGGTAAAACAAGCCAGAGATCCTAATACTTTTTTATCTTCGTTGGTCAATTGAAGACGAGAAGCAAAATTTCCATCCTCCAACTCCTTTTGAATCAAACCTAATAACACCTCTTCTCTTTCTTCTTCGGGAGTGGGTTTTTTCTTTCTCTTTTGCTCTTGCAGACGAAGAATTCGATTTTCGACGACTTCCATGTCCCTTATAATAAGCTCGGTTCGAAGAGCTTCTAATTGTTGTCGAGGCGTTTCGTTACCTAATGGGAAAGGAACTTGGTCGTTTCGAAAAGCTCTGATTACCAATAAGAGTGCATCAACATTTTGAATCATTTGAAATATTTTGTTTTTTTCCTTTTTATCTGCAGTCATGTCAAAGCTGGGAATATCAACAAAATCTAAAGTAGCATAAACTACCCGGAGTGGATTATATATTTTTGCCAAGGTATCTAATCTCTCATCTTTAATTCGAGAAATTTTTTCATCAGCTTCAGTTTTAAAAGAACCATCAAAGGGAATACCAGCTAAGAGAGAAAAAATGGTTGTCTTCCCAGTTAAAGGAAGGCCAAACATCCCAATTTTCATTTCTATCCTCCAAAATTATTAATTTTTCCATTCTGGAAATACCATCAAACAAATTCTTTCATCGGCCATTCTGAGCTCTCACCCTCTCCCCCTCAGTATCTAAGGCCATGAGGATACTCATCGGACACCATCGACGTCATCCTGAGCCCTCGCTTTTCGAGGGCGTGAGGATCTCATCTTTTTAGGCTTTTTCATTCTTTATAAATTCTTTAAAGGATGAGATTCTCACGTCGCAAAATACGCTCCTCAGAATCAGACTGTGTCACAAATCCTTTTTTCATCAAGAATAATGTGAAAGTGGAGGACACAGTACATTTATCTTCATTTTTTGGTTATTTATTACCAATATTACTGTAAAATATTAGCATAAGTGGATGAAAATAATTTACAGAATAATTGTGACACAGTCTGAATGACGGAGTGGGTAGTAGAGATTGCCACATCGTCCAACCAAAAATCGGTTGGACTCCTCGCAATAACAGTTTTTGGTAAGTATTTTCACCCTCATCTTCACCTTCTCCCCATCAAGGGAGAAGGAATTATGTAAGCTCATTTCAATTAAATATTTTACTCCCTCATCTCATCATTGAAGATATATCAAAATGAATGGGTTTTTCTATCTATTTCTTTGCAATAAGCAACACAAACTTTAACAAAAACTTGATAATGAATACTTGTGTGCTCTGACTTATTGAATTATAACACCGTGAGTTTAAAAAGTATGAATTTGGGCTTTGCTTTGAGAGACAAACCAATTAAAGTTTTTTGAGGATATTGTCTTATAAAAAATGGCGCCCTCAAGCGGATTTGAACCGCTGTCGCCGCCTTGAAAGGGCGGTGTCCTTACCAGGCTAGACGATGAGGGCGCACATAGATATTCTATTAATTTAAACAAGCAGTGTTTATTCTATAGAAATTATCCTTTAATATCAAGACCCTAAAGCATAATTTCTTAAAAAAATTTTAAAAAAGCCCGGATTTACCGGGCTGAATAATTATTCCTTGATAATAGCACTCGTAGGACAGGAATCGATCGCTTCGTCAACACATTCTAAATTTTCATCACTTCCAGGTTTTATGATGCTTTTTCCATCATCATTCATTTCAAAAACATCGGGACATACTTGAACACATAATTCACAACCGATACAAGCTTCTTCATCAATTTTTAAAGCCATGAGCTATTCCTCCTGTTTATGGTGTTGAAAAATCACGCAACATTATACCATATCTGTTTTCGAACCAAAGTTAAATTGTAGGAAAAAAATAAAAAAATTGAGACTCATTTTCATTACAAATAAATTTGCCGTGCTATTTCCCTTCCTTTTTTCGTTTTAAAAAAATTATCAATAAATTCCGCTAGTTTATTTTTTATAATCTTTTCATTTTTCAAATTAACCAACATATCAGCTTCAATTAGAATTTGGAAATCTGTCCCATCTGCTTTGGAAAAATTATGGTGATTTCCGACTATAAATGCTACCCGATCTATAAAGCCTGGTTCCTCCCCAGCTTGTTTGGTTATTTCTCGAACCAGAGGCGGTCCTTCTATATGTTGAAACTTGCCCGCTCGAGAACCATATTTTTTCTCGGCTACCAATATTCCTATATCGTGAAGAAGAACAGCAACCTCGGTTCGTCTTTTTTCCTCTTCGCTCATATCGGTTTGGTCGGAGATAATTTGTTGAGCATATTCCAAGACTTTTTTGGTATGATCAATCATGTGAGCATCATCATGAAAAACTTCCTCCACCTTCTGCCAATACCAATTTACATCATGAGCCATCTTCAACCCATCCCCCTTTCGGCTTCTGGTTTCATTTCATCCATTAATTTCCTGATTTCTATTTCATTAAAGCCAAAATAATGTCCAATTTCATGTAAAACGACGTCTTTTAAAACTCCTGGCCATTCTTCATCATCTCGGACCACTTTCATTAAGTTCTCATAGAATAATGATATCCGATCGGGAAGAACAAAAGTATACCCCGGGCCTCTTTTAGGAAGAGGAATTCCCTGATAAAGTCCTAATAACATCGCTCCGTGAAATTGCCGTTTTATTTCCGGATTCGGACGATCCTCAATAATAAACTCTAAATTTATAATATTTTCTCGAATATGGTCAGGGAGTTGATCAAGAATATCTCGAACCATTCCCATTATTTCATCTCTTTCCATAATAACTCCCCCTCTCTATTCTCGACCCTTACTAGAATCCACCAATTCCATGAGTACTTCGGGATAAGGTTCAAAAAAACGTTGATTTTGTAAATAAGGCTCGTCAAAGCGAATGACCCAAGAACGAAGGAGTTGAAGATTGGTCGCAAAGGTACTTCGACCTGCTCGATATTTCTCCAAAGAATCGAGAAAAAAAGCCTTCTCATTGGTATGAAGTCGAGTGGAAAAATAACCCAGGGCATGCATAAATACATTAATCATCGAGGGAGTCTTGGGTGAACGAAAAAGTGCTTTTAAAAGGTGAGATCGATAATCGTCGTAAACTTCCTTTATTTGCTTTTTATTCACTTGAGCAACAATTCTCCCCATCATTCTCATTTCGCTTTGATTATAAGCCATTAGGAGCAACTTAAGTTCGGTATGGAACTGAACCAGTTGTTGTCGTGAAGGTTGATCACGCAGTTGGCGAAAATCTGCTAAAACAAATAAGGATGTATAAAAATGATCGCGAATTTTTAAATTGGATAACCGCCCCTCATCCTCAATTGGTAAAAAGGGGGAAACATTAGAAACTACCTCGCTAAAGAATCCTCGAGTTGTCCCTATGGATGGACCCTTATCCAAACTTTGATAGATCTTGACATCTTTAACACCACATGAGGGAGATCGACCCTTGAGAATAAAACCGTCTATTTCAGGTAAACTTTGCAAAAACTCCAAGGCAAGTGTTTCATTTTATCGGAATAATCATGGCCGGTTGTCGGTTGCATCAGTCTAAAATCTCCATTTACGGATACTAAACGTATTGGATCGCGCGGAACTCCTAAACCAATTTCCACCTCAGGACAAACCGGAACAAAATGAACATAGGGTTTCATTTTTTCTATAAAATCAACTGGTATCATTTGCCCATTGTATCGACAAGAATCAAAGCCCAAACATTTGCTCACTACCACGGTTGGCTTGGTAAATTGTTTCATCTCAATCTTTCCTCACTGACTCTTCCCAATCTTTATATTGAGAGATGTATTGATCAACATCAAACTTAGAGCGGCTCCCCCGATAGCTCATGTATCGGATTTTTCCAAACACTGGTCTTTCACCCCAGGCACGGTCATGCACACCTCCAATGCTCCAAGCAATACCAGCGTATCCATTTGGATCTCTTCCATCTAACTCATATCGGTCATTTAAATAGATGGTACTCTGCAAGGCTATTTCAGGAGTTTCCGACCATTCTAAGATTTTCTTTGCCCAGTACATCCTCATATATCCATGCATCTTGCCCGTATAAACCATTTCTTTTTGTGCGGCATTCCAAAGTTGATCATGAGTTTGGGCTTTTTCAAATTCTTCTAATGAGTATCGATACTCCCTCTGGTCTTTGCGGTGTTGATTAAGAGTTTGCTGTGCCCAAGATGGGAATCCAGCAAATTGATCATAGTTAAGATTGTACCAGCAAAAATTATCCGAAAGTTCTCGCCTAATAACAACTTCTTCTAAAAAGGCTGCCTTTTTATCTTTTGCAATCGATGCTTTTTGAACTTCCAGGGCAATTCTTTGTGCGGAAATTTGACCAAAATGGAGAAAGGGGGAAAGATTCGACTGAGCATTAGCGTTGGGATCATTGCGTTGGTTGTCATAAAAATCCATTTTTTCTTTAAGAAATTGTTGGAGCTGTCGTAAAGCGCTTCTTGAACCGGGAATAAACTGGGTTATCGGTGGAAGGGATGAGTCTCCTGGACAGTTACCAAACAAATCGCCCCAATTGATTGAATCCCCTTGCCACGATTGGTGTGAAGAATTCATTTGTATTAATGGATATTCATCAAGAAATTCAGATAATAATCGAGATATTTTCGGTCGAATCGTATAGGCTCCGTATTCTTGTTTAGAAGAAGCGATCCACACCGGCACTATATTGTGAGCATCAACTTCTCGTATTTCAACTGGAGATTTTTCCATCAATTGAGCTTTCCATTGCCTTTTCATTCGGAGAGGATCAAAATCGGTTATCAATAAAGAAATTTTATTAGTTTTGATAAAGTCGGGCAATACCAAGCTTGGATTTCCTTTGAGGTAAAAAAAAGGAATTTTATACCTTAAGAGTTCTTCGTGAACCTGCTGTAAACCTTTCAGCATAAAATCATATTGACGTCGGGTCGCACCGAGAAAATCATTAACCAGGCAGAAAACTACTCCGAATGGGACCTTTTTTCGATCAGCATATTCTAAACCATAGATAAGCGCCCAGTTATCTTCAACTCTCTGGTCCCGACTCATCCAATAAACAACTGGACCAGTTCGATCAAGCCCGTTTTGTAGCACAAGAACACGCTTTGGATTCATACAGTATCCTCAATGGCATAATGAGAATGTGTCTGATAGTGATAAGTTAACAATACAAAATTTGCAATTTTCTTTTTCCCTTATATCATACCCTATTCGTTAAATATAGTGAGAAAAGAAATTTGAGTTGTGAAAGTAAAATTTTATTCTGTTCCTAAGCTTTTCACATATTTCTTTTTTTCCTCTACCCTTGGCAGAAAAGCCATATCATCTTCTTTCCTTCCTACACTCTCCCTCGTCCACTCGGTCTTTTCATCCTTCATCTGATACTATCGAGTAATGTGACGACGCATTCTCTATGCCCATCTACAAGCTTTATTTATCAATATTGTTTTTCCTATAAAACTGGGATAGAATGAAAAAAAGATTCCATTAAAGGAGGATATAAAGTTGAAAAGGGTACTGAGTGTTTCTTGTATATTTTTTTTGTTGTTTCTGGTATTGCTTTCCTGCAATTTCAACCAAGAAGCTTGGGCAGCCAGCACGAAAAAAATTGGATTAATTTGCGCAACCGGTGGATTAGGAGATAAATCCTTTAACGATATTGCTTTTGCCGGAGCTACTCAAGCCAAGGAAGAGTTCAATGTCGAATTTGATTATGTCGAACCAAAAGCAGTAGCCGAGTATGAGGGATATCAACGCGATTTTGCTATGTCCCAAGAGTACGAAATCATTATCTGTATCGGATTTGATCAGGCAGATGCTCTAAATAAAATTGCGGCTGAATATCCTGACCAAAAATTTGCCCTGGTTGACATGGCCGTCGAACAACCTAATGTTGCCTCTCTTCTTTTCAAAGCCAATGAAGGGAGTTTCCTCCTAGGAGTTGTTGCTGCCAATATGAGCCAGAGCAAAAAAATCGGTATGATAGGTGGTATGGATATACCTCTTATTCGTGATTTTTTTGTAGGTTTTGAAGCAGGTGTGAAATGGGCAAATACCGGCGCTGAAGTTCTTCCTGGAGTTTTTGTGGGAAATTGGGCTGATCCCACTAAAGGAAAAGAATTAGCTATCAGCTTAATCGATAGTGGAGCTGATATTATCTGGCCTTCTGCCGGTAAAAGTGGATTAGGAGCTTTGGAAGCAGTTAAAGAACGTGATGTATTTGGCATGGGTGTTGATGCTTGCCAATGTTATGTAAACGAGAAAATGTTAGCCAGCATGACAAAACGAGTCGATATCGCTGTATATGAAACCATCAAAAGTGCATACGACGGTACTTTTCAGGGTGGCGTCCTTGAAAAAGGTGTTGCCGATGGTTGGGTTGGAATGTGTCGCTTATCAGAAGAAGAAGAATTTTGGGAAGAAAAATATGGTTTCGTCCACTCGGTTTCATTTCCCCAAGAAGTTCTTGATATAGTTATTGAAGCGCAAACCAAGATAAAAACCGGTGAAATAATTGTCCCACGCCCAACCGAATTTGGAGGATAGGATATTTTCATGAATGAAGCCCTGGCACTTTATGGGTTTACCAAATACTTTCCTGGGGTTCTTGCCAATGATCATATTGACCTCACGATCAATCAAGGTGAAATTCATGGTCTCCTTGGTGAAAATGGCGCCGGCAAATCCGTTCTCATGAGCACTCTCTATGGGCTTTATCGACCTGATGCCGGAAAGGTTTTTATTCGAGGTCAAGAGGTTAC